>ENA-OUUV01000172-OUUV01000172.1-human-gut-metagenome-genome-assembly--contig:-NODE-172-length-47033-cov-8.501980_pt1 | contig 47033 bp, 38 predicted proteins | sample MGYA00237952_ERZ548838 | MGnify/ENA primary metagenome ERZ548838 (study PRJEB26490, sample SAMN05194705) | human gut metagenome | biome: terrestrial biome; feature: human-associated habitat; material... | reverse complement strand
TTTTTTAAATTTATTTTGTAGGCTCTTTCCTTACCCCAACATTTAGTATAGAGCCATTTTTTTCTTTGTTATAGAATTACCTCTTTTCAACATATAGGTTAGTCTAAACTAACTGTACACATATATATTACCACAAAATAAAATTTGCAAGTTATAGCAGATATTTATTTTGCGGTAACTGATTTTATATTTTTATTATCGGCGTTGTGAAGTCTGCTCCGCACTTTTTAGGCGGATTTACAGCGAGTGAATAAACATCTGTTGCGAAAATTTCTGTTTTAAGTAATTTTTCTGTATTGCCTCCGAGTGACAAACCTTTTTTTACAGAGGTTATAACGGGGAGAGTACAGCTTTTCAGGATTTTTGCACCGTCATTTGTAAAGCCGAGCACTCTTGCATAGCTCGGTTCGGTGTTTTGAATTTCTTTTGTTATATTCAAAAGTGCGCATATTAAAATTCTGCGTAGTCTTGCAAGTGTGTAACGCTTTGATTTTACGGCAAACAATATTTCATTAACAGAATTATATTCGTGCACGGCCGTGTAAATTCTGTTTTCAAGTCCCTCGGTTACATCAGGTAAATCGGCAAGCTGATGAACAGACATGGAGCGCAATTTATACAGCAGGGCGGTTTCCAAATTATCGGGCAGAGCAAGCTCTGTCGGTTCAAAAGGAGCAAACTCCGCAATATTTTTGCCTTGCTTTAATTGTTCTCTTATATATGATGCGGAGGCAAAACCGTTTTCAGTGTTTTCGCTGTCGTGTTCAACTCCCTCACGACGGATTGGCAGTGGTGATATGTTGCTCGGCAATGCTTTAAGATATTCAACGGCAAGCACATTGTTTGGTGTGGCAAGGATTTCGGCTGTTTTATCGCCGTATATTGCACGCACGGCAGATTCAATTGCTTTCGGATAATACGAACCGTTTTGCATTTCCTTTGCCACAAGCGATTGTACGGCAGTATTTTTATGTGCGTCGGCTGTCTGTTTCAAAAGTTCAATATTACTGTTTTCACAACCGAATGCAAGATGCGTGAGTCGTGAGAAAGATGAGAGAATTTTAACTCCGCTTTTTGCAAATACTTCGGCATTTGATACGGCATAGGCGACAGGCAGTTCTATTACAAGGTCAGCGCCGCCGAGCAGGGCAGACTTTGCCCTTGTGAATTTGTCTGTAATTGCGATTTCGCCACGCTGTGTAAAGCTTGTGCTCATTACAACCACAACAGGCTCGTTTACAAGGCTTTTTGCCTTTTGTATTAAATATTTATGTCCGTTATGAAAAGGGTTAAATTCGCAAATTATGCCGATTGCCATAGCATTACCTCGAAAAAGCAAAAAATTATTGTCAGATATTAAAAAAATCACTTGAAAACTATTATAAAAAGTTTTATCATTATAGTGTAACACTCACAGAGTGACTTTTAATTGTCCTCAGATATATTATATATCAAAAATCGCTTTAGGACAACTAATATAGTTGAAAGGATGAATAATAATGAAGGTTCTCGTTATTAACGCAGGCAGCTCATCACTTAAATATCAGCTTATTGATATGGACAGCGAAAAGGTACTTGCAAAAGGAAACTGTGAAAGAATCGGTCAGGAGGGTGCATTTATCGGTTTTAAAGCTCCTGACGGCACAAAAATTGAACGCAAAACAGAGATGGTTAATCATACACAGGCTTTTGAGGCTGTTAAGGACGCACTTCTTGATCCGCAGTATGGTGCAATCAAGGATTTGTCAGAGGTTAGCGCAATCGGTCACAGAGTAGTGCAGGGCGGCAGCTATTTTAATAAGTCGGTTCTCGTAACAGACGATGTTATCAAGAAGATTGAAGAGCTTGCTCCTCTTGCTCCTCTCCACAACCCCGCTCACATTCAGGGTATCAATGCTTGCACAAATGTATTTGGCAAAGATGTTCCGCAGGTTGTAGTATTTGATACTGCTTTCCATCAGACAATGCCGGAAAAGGCTTATATGTTTGCTATTCCATATAAATACTATGAAAAGTATGGTATCCGCCGTTACGGCTTCCACGGTACTTCTCACCGTTATGTATCACAGAAAATGGCTGAACTTATGGGCAAGAATATTGAAGATACAAAAATCATTACTTGTCACATCGGCAACGGTTCATCAATCACAGCTATCAAGGGCGGCAAGGTAATTGATACATCAATGGGTCTTACTCCGCTCGGCGGCTTTATGATGGGTACTCGTTCAGGTTCTCTTGACCCATCCGTAATTACATTTATTGCAGAAAAAGAGAATGTTTCTGCAGAAGAAATGCTTAAGATTCTTAATAAGGAATCAGGTCTTTTGGGTGTATCGGGTGTATCTTCCGATGACCGTGATGTTTGCGCTGCAGAACAGCAGGGCAACCACAGAGCACACCTCGCACACGAGATGCTTTATTATCAGATTGCAAAGACAATCGGTTCTTACTATGTTGCACTCGGCGGTTGTGACGCAATCGTATTCACCGCAGGTATTGGCGAAAATCAGCCACAGCTTCGTGAAACTGTTTGCGATTACATTTCTTGCCTTGGTGTAGAGATGGACAAGGAATTTAACAAGAAAGCAAAGTGCGGCGTTACAGGCACACTTTCAACTCCAAATTCAAAAATCAGAGTTGAGCTTATTGCTACCAACGAAGAGCTTGTTATAGCAAGAGATACAAAGGAAATTGTAGAGGCTCTTTAATTAAAACTATATATAAAAATAAGGTGGCTGTTCGTAGTGGACAGCCACCTTTTGCGTTACACGGAATCATTATTAACTGCAGTATCGGAGTCGGTATCTCTGAATAAAAGTGAAATACACCAAATTGCGGCGAGCGCAACGAGAATGTAAACAATTCGGCTTATAATTCCTGTCTGACCGCCGCAAATCCAGGCGACAAGGTCAAACTGAAAAATACCTACACAGCCCCAGTTAAGTCCGCCTATAATTAAAAGCGTCAGGGCAATTTTATCAATCATAATAATCCTCCTTAATTATAATTGTAAAAATATTATTGACGCTTTTAAAATAAATATTCAGTTAATCAGGGAAAATAATCGGGAACAATAACATAAAGATTAAAAACATAAATCCGAGGCCGATTACGGCAAGTCCGATAATACGGGTAATTTTCGTTGCTTTTTTCAGCTTGTACTTTGAAATCATATTTTCGGTGGGAAACGGAAGTAAAATAAGCATTACGCCGAGAATATCGCAGCTTGCGACCGTAATTATCATTCCCGCAGTTCGCAAAAACGCAAAAAGAAAAATTCCGATAGGAATACCGAAAAAGCAAATCATATTTATAATGCTGAACAATTTACCGTACTTTTCGGTAGTTTCGTAATATTTATTTGCATTGCCGTGACATTCTTCACTGCAATATTGTTCAAAATAGGATATTTCTTTTGCGCAATAATCACATTTTTTCAAGTTTTCAGAACCTTTCACTTATATTATAAACTATTCTAACACATTACACCGCTTTTTTCAATGATATTTAAGTGAATGGAATGGGAAAGATGTTTATAATGCCTAACAAATTTGTAAAGGTAATTAACATTATATTGTATTTATAAAAAATATATGCTATGCTTTCTTTGAGGAGATGGTAGAATGTCTAATTTTTTTGTGGCTCTGTATGCGGTACTGCCTATGTTTATAATGCTTGCTATAGGTTTTACTGTGCGAAAAATGAAGGTGATTGAAGAGGCTCATTTGCCTGTGCTTAACAAAATCGTTTTTAATGTTTTCTTTCCGTTCTTGATGTTTAACAATATATATGCTTTTGATTTGTCGGCAGATTTTAATGCATCACTTCTTTTGTATGCGGTTGTTGCCGTAGCGGTTATTTACGGTTTGTCGGTTGGTTTTGCTTTAATTTTTGAAAAATCGAATAAAAGTCGTGGTGCGCTAATCCAGGCGGTTTACAGGAGTAATTTTGTGCTTATGGGTTTGCCGATTGTAGGTAATATCTTTGGCAGCGGCAGACTTGGTATGACATCTATGCTTGTCACGGTTATTGTTCCGATGTATAATATTCTGGCTGTAATAACACTTGAAGTATTCAGGGGAGAGAGTATAAAAATTACAAAAATACTCAAAGGTATAGTTACAAATCCGCTGATTATCGGCTCGGTTGCAGGTATTTTGTTTGCGGTTTTCGGTATTAAATTACCTGAAATTGCAGAGAGCGTTATTTCTGATATGGCGTCGGCGGCAACACCGCTTGCGTTGATTGTGCTCGGAGCATCTTTTGAATTTGCAAGCATAAAAACATACAAGAAAAACCTTATTGCGGTTATTTTTGCAAGACTTATTATTATGCCTGCAATCAGTCTTTCAGTAGCTATTATGATTGGTTTCAGGGGAATTGATTTAGTTTCGCTTATCGGAATTTTTGCATCGCCCTGCGCTGTGTCTTCTTATACCATGGCAAGGCAAATGGACAGCGATTATGAATTATCGGCAGGTACCGTAGTTTTTACAACTATGCTTTCGTGTTTTACTTTATTCGGCTGGATTTATTTTTTAAAAGAGTTAAATTTCTTCTGATGTACAAATTGCACAAATATCGCATACAAAGCTTATACAACATATATAAATGGCTGATTTTGAATGAAATTAAAAAATATGCTTGATTTTGAAGTATTATGTGCTATAATAAAGCCATAAGATAAATTATAACAAATTTTCAATTATATGTTTTGAAAAAGTTTATAGTTATTTCTTTCTTTTAATTTTTGTGAGCATAGAAAAGAGCAAGACTTTGTCTTGCTTTTTTCTTTTTCTGTGTTTTTTGCACATATAATATTGTTGTATAATAGATTACATATTCAGAATAAAAAATGACAATCGAATAAAACTTACTAAAATGATAAAAAGTATTGACAAAAATAATTAAATAGTATATATTTAAGATGTACTATTTAAATTAATACAATAAATCCAATGAGTGCAATTCATAAGATTGGAGGTAGAATAATGATTCAGATTGACTTGACATCAAGAGTACCGATTTATGAACAAATTTGTACCAATATAATTCGTCTTGCATCAGCGGGAGTATTGAAGCCAGGTGATAAATTGTTGCCTGTAAGAAGTCTTGCATCTGAGCTTGGCATTAACCCTAATACCGTAGCAAAAGCATATAAATTGCTTGAAAATGACGGGTATATTGTATCCAATGTCGGACGGGGAAGTTATGTATCCGATAAACTGACAAAGGATTGTGCCGAAAGAGCCATGGCGCTCGATGATTTTAAACAGAGCACAAAAATAGCAAATTTACTGAGCGTTGACAAGGCAGAGCTTAATAGAATTATTGAAAATATTTATAACGGAGGTGGCATTGATGATTGAAATTTGCGGACTTACCAAGAGGTTCGGCAAGGTTAATGCTGTAGATAATATGACCGTGAATATTCCAAACGGTGCGGTTGTAGGTCTTGTAGGCAGTAACGGCAGCGGTAAATCAACACTTTTGCGTATGCTTGCGGGAGTATATGCACCTGACGGAGGAACTGTAAAAGTTGACGGTATACAGCATTTTGATAATCCCGTAACTAAAGGAGAATGCTTTTTTATACCTGACTTCCCGTATTTTTACAATACAAGTACGGTAGAGAGTACGGCTTTTCTTTACAGACGACTTTATCCAAATTGGAGCGAACAGGAATATAACAGACTTTGTTCGATTTTCCCGATTAACATAAAGGCACCTATTATTAATATGTCAAAGGGTATGCAAAGACAGGCGGCACTTATTTTGGCGCTTTCAACCTGTCCGAAATATTTATTCCTTGACGAAATATTTGACGGTCTTGACCCTGTAGTAAGACATATGCTCAAAAGCCTGCTTGCCGAAAAGGTGGCAGACAATAATACAACCGTTGTAATTGCCTCTCATAACTTGAGAGAGCTTGAAGATTTGTGCGACAGACTTTGCCTTATGCATAGGGGACATATGATGCTTGAGCGTGGTATTGACGATTTAAGGCACGGTTTGCGCAAGGTACAGGTGGCATTTACGGAGTTGCCGTATAAGCCGAATATATTTGAGGGTATTAATGCAATTAATATAACCCGCAACGGCAATATATTTAATCTTACAATAAAGGGAACGGAAGAGGAGTTTATGCCAAAGCTTAAGGCACTTAATCCTGCTTTTGTTTCTGCAATACCTCTTACTTTGGAGGAAATATTTATTAGTGAAATGGGGGCGGCAGGATATGACATCCACAGTATCCTTTAAAGATAAGCTCAAGCAGATTTTTTCGGTTATTCTATGGGATTTGAAAGGCTGTAAAGGCTCGTTGATGGTATATACGATTTTGGCGTCGGTATTTACTGTTATAATTTTTACACTTGTTTTTGTGCTTACGGCAGATCAAACCTCATTTTCGTCTTTGTTTTCAACTGAAAGTTCACAGAAAATATCTCTAAGCGAAAAAATGCAGGTTTTTCAGGTTATTTCATCTACCATTATCGGTTTTCTTACACTTATTTTTGCTATTATTTATACAGTGCAGATATTCTCGTATATGCACAACAAGCGTAAAGTCGATTTTTACGGTTCGCTTCCTATAAGCAGAGCAAGACTTTTCCTCGCCAAGTACGGTGCGGCTTATTTGTTCTCTATCATTCCTATGCTTGTGTTTATGGGCATTATTGCTATTGCATCCATTTGTACGGGTACGCTTTTACTTCCGCAGGTAACAAATATGTATGTTAATTTTATTGTGGGTACTCTTGCCTGCATAAGCGCATACGGTTTTCTGTCTGCTTGCTGTGGTACTACATTTAATACTGTTATTATGTTTATTGCGGTTTGTGCCTGCTATCCGTTATCTATGGTTTTTGTAAGGGCTTATATCGACGCTTTCTTTACAGGCTCATACACGGGTAATTTCTCTGACAGTTTTATAACAAATGCACTCAATCCTATTTCTGCTTACTTTGGCAACAATCTTATTTATTGGATAATTTTCAGTGTAGTCTGCATTGCTTTGGGTACATTGCTGATTATGAAGAGAAGATCCGAAAGAGCCCAGACTTCCTTTGCATATTACATTCCTTGCCATATAATAAAAGTTATAGTTTCATTCCTTGCAGGTATGTTCCTCGGAACTATGTTCGGCGCTATAAATGTTTTTGGCAATGGCGTAGGCGGTTTTGTTTTTGGTTTTATTCTTGCAAGTGCACCGACATTCCTTATCGTTCATATGATTTTCTACAAAGGCTTAAAGCAGATTGTAAGAACTATTCCGATTTATGCAGGTCTTGCTGTTGTGGTAATTGTCGGTGTGATTCTTATTAATCTTGATGTGTTCGGCTACAATACTTATGTGCCTAAATCAGAAGATGTAAAGAGTGCGGGTTTGATTTGTTCAGAGTATAGCACTGTCGGCAAGAATATATCGAAATATTACACAAAGAGTGCGGGCGATTTTACAGACGAAGCTGACATTAAATCTATTATTAATGTTCACAATGAAATTCTCACCAAGAAAAAGACGAATACAACTTCTAAGGCTAAATTTTCAAGTGTGTGGGGCAGTATGCTTTACAATACCTTCAGAGAATATGCAAGCGACGAGATAATTACCGTTGCCTACAAGCTAAACAGCGGAAGAACCGTGACAAGATACTATTCTAAGAATCTGCTTGAAATGGCTGCGACATTTGATTATGAGCCGATTGATTATACCGATGATACATATGATGTTGATTACGGTTATAGTTCATCTGGATTTACACAAATTTACACTGCCGCCAAACCTGTGCTTTCATCAAAGCCGTATATTATGAAATACTCGGGTGTGGCAAATGCCGGTCTGAACGAAGATTTCCAAGTAAGCAGTGTGACTGTTTATGCTTTGACCAAAACATATTCCGAGGACAGTGTATATTCGTCGACCATAGAAAACTATGGCGAGTATTCATATGATGAAAAAGAAAAAGATCCAAAAGAAATTGCTGCAAAGAACAGTATTATGAATGATATAAACGCAGCATTTAAAAAAGACCTTGAGGCTGACACTGCTTATCTTAACGGTGTTTTGTATGATCCGTTTGCACTTCTTTACAATGATGATATTTTTTATGATTCTTCTAATGACGAGGATTCGGTTTACAGCTTTGATTCTCTTAAATATATCAGAGAGAAGTATTCTAAGGATTATGTCTGCAAAATTCAATTACAATATACTAATTATGATCCTGAAAAAGCTAAAAAATTTATTTTCGGTACTAACAGTACAGATTCTGAGTATTACTTTGTACCGAAGTCATATACAAATACCATTGAGGTACTCAAAAAGTACGGCTTACTTAAAGCTGACTATACACTTAATAAAAACTCTGAGTATTTTAATGTTCCTGAATATGGTGATTACGACACAGTATATGAAAGATAAATAAATTACAGAGCGATTGTGTTGTGCAGTCGCTCTGTTTTTCTTTGACAAAGGGAGAGTAATCCATTATTATATTAGTAGTAAAAATGTTAGGAGATGACAGCGGTGGAATTATACAAAGGCAGACCGCAGAATATTGAGGGAAGACTTGACAGGGAAGTCAGAGTATATGATTTGCTCGACAGCCTTGGCATAGAGTATCTGCGAACAGATCACGGCCATGCCGATACTATGGAGGCGTGCAATGAAATTGACAAGGTACTTGATGTACTTATTTGTAAAAACCTGTTTTTGTGCAACAGGCAGAAAACTAAATTTTATCTTTTAATGATGCCGGGGGACAAGCCTTTTAAAACAAAGGAACTTTCAAGTCAAATTAATTCGGCAAGACTTTCTTTTGCGTCTGCCGAGGCTATGGAAGAGTACCTTGATATTCTGCCCGGTTCGGTTAGTGTTATGGGACTTATGAACGACAAAGAAAACGCAGTCACTTTGCTTGTAGATGAAGATGTTTTAAAATGTGAATATGTAGGATGTCACCCGTGCGTGAATACATCGAGCCTTAAAATAAAAACAACAGATGTTTTTGATAAGTTTTTAAAAGCAGTAGGGCATACGGCAACAGTTGTACATTTGACAGGTGAATAAACATAAGTAAAAAAGACTTCTGCAAATGGAAGTCTTTTGATGTATATATGTAAAATTTTATTTACATTGCATTTGATATATGATATAATGCTGATAATAAACATTTATGGAGGTTTATCTATGCAATACAAAATTGAGGGAGGTTCACTTCCGATAGTGGAAGTATCTCTTGAAAACGGAGAATCAATTATTACACAGGGCGGCGGAATGGTATGGATGTCACCTAACCTTAATATGGAAACTTCAGGCGGCGGCGTAGGCAAGATGTTCAGCAAAATGATGTCGGGAGAGTCTATTATGCAGAACCGCTACACAGCTATGGGCGGTCCGGGCTTCATTACTCTTGCTTCATCTTTCCCGGGTTCAATCATTCCTTTTGAGATTCAGCCTAATATGCCTATAATCGTTCAGAAATCGGGTTTCCTTGCAAGTTCTGCAACTGTTGAACTCTCTGTACATTTTAATAAAAAAGCGGGTGCAGGCTTTTTTGGAGGCGAAGGATTCATACTTCAAAAGCTATCGGGTTACGGAACTGCTTTTGTTGAGATTGACGGCTACTGCAAGCAGTATAACCTTGCACCCGGTCAGCAGATTGTTGTTGATACAGGCAACCTTGCTGCAATGGATGCATCTTGTCAAATGGACATCCAGCGTATTAAGGGTGTTAAGAATATGTTCCTCGGCGGAGAGGGTTTGTTTAATACAGTTATTACAGGCCCGGGCAGAGTGTTCTTACAGTCACACCCAATTTCAACCGTTGCGTCTGCAATTCGTCCGTTTATTTCATCAAACTAAGTTAATAAAATAATTTTTGCCCTGCAACTTTGCAGGGCATTTGTTATAGGCAAGAAAAAAGCTGTACCGATTTGGTACAGCTTTTTGTTTAAGGGTTTTAACTTTTAGTAAATATCAAGATTACTTCTGCTTGAGGTTTGTATTCTGATATAGGTTGTATTTGCTTCAGTTAATGAAGTTTTTGTTGTTATGGTTGAATATTGCAGCGGGGTGGGTATAGTAGAAGAATTATTTGTATTATTCAAAACTACTCCGCTTGAAATAGTGTACTCAACTCGTTTATCAGTATCCTTATCCCATACATTGCTTCCTACTGTTGTTACTGTATATTGAAGAATATATTTTTTTTCATCAGTATTAAGTTGTTTAAGGTCGAATTTAATTGATTTTACATTGTCAATACTGACTATTGGTGTAAGCTTATGTCCTGTAGGATCGCCCGATGAAGTATCAAACTTAGCAAGAATTAATCTGTATTTTGTATTTGGATCTGCATATAAAAAGTAATCACTTTTATTACCGATACCATTATCTACATCCATAAAACCACTTGGTCTTGCACTTTCGTCATATGCTTCGAGAGGAGGTTTTGAATCATATGATTGAACATAGTTTGAGGTATTACCATAAATTGAAAGTTGTTTAGAAATCATATCGCTTGTGCGTTCGCAAAGGGAAAGATCCTGACCTCTTTTTGCAATATTGGCCATAGCAAATAATCCGCTTATGCTTACAGTAGAGGCAATAGAAAGAATGCATACAACAGCTATAAGTTCAATAAGCGTTGAACCGATTTTATTTTTTACGGAGCGCTTGGAGAGATGTTTTTTTAATTTATTTAATATTTTAATCATTTGCATCCTCCTTATTGAACATATTTGGATTTAGTGATAATACCGGTACATGAAGTTGTACCATTTGTACCGTAATCAATATAAACAGTGATTTTGTATGATACCATACTTATACCATCAGAATTAGTGTAAGAACCTTCTTTTTGAATTGTATAAGCAACTTCATTTTTGTTAAAATCTCTATTGTCGATATTTGCAGAAGTATATTGTTCTGCTGAAAAAGTATTGTCAAGAGATTTTACATCTGTATCAATTTTGTTTTTAATATCGCTTGTAAAAGCATATGTTTGATTAGGCGGAGTGTTAAAAAGTTTATTAGCATTCTTTTGTGCATCAGTTAATGAATCCCAACCGTCATATGGATCATTTGACGGTGTTTTTTCAACATATGTCATAATTACATCGCAATACATTTGTGCTTTTGCAGAAGCTTTGTCCATAAGACTGTTTTTAGTAATGGACTGATTACTGATATTAAGACCGGTGGCAGTAGCCGAAACGGCTATTGCCATGATCATAATTGCACATACCAACTCAAGAAGAGAAAAGCCTTTTTTACTTTTTAAATATTTTTTAAATTTAAGGTTCTTCTTCTTCATTAGAAATACTTCCCTTCAAAGTCAACAGGATCCATTTTAGTTGTAACAATTACCTTTTTATAAGCTTTAGTACCGTCGCCTAATTTTTCTGCTTTGTAATATGGATTTGAAGAACTCCATTTTTCCCAAAAAGCTTTGCTTAAAATATCAAAATCACCTGTAATACCCGGGAAGAAATAGTAACCCGGACTTAAAGTTATAGAATTAGCATTATCATCATTAAATTTGAGAGTAGTTTTACGAGTAATCTGAAGCATGGAACCGTCAATAGGATTACCGTCTACAACACATGTCGATTCCTTATGTGCACTATAAGTATTAATTTTAAGTCCTTTTCCGTCTTTTCTTTCAAGTAAATCCGCTCCGATTGAAACAACATCTGCTTTTAAGGTTGCATTGTTTCCATATGTTACAATAGCATCTTTACCCGAAGAACCATTACCAAAATCACAGTAAATAGCTCTGCCCTTATATGTACTATCCTCTTTAAGTGTTCCGCCGCCTGTTGCTTTAAAATTTACAACTGAACTGCTTTGGTCGAGGTTACTGCTGTCTACTGAAGTATTAATAGCGTTATCTTCCACCCATTTAATACTCGATGAGTTAGAATCAACTCGTGAAGTAGAATGATCTTCAAAGTATTTTTTTGCATCATTTGAAAATAAGTTAAGTCCTGTCTCCGGAATATCTGTGTAATCATCGGCTTTTATGGTATATGATGTACCATCTGACATTTCTACAATAAAATCATTTACTACTTTAAGAGTAAACGATTTTTCATTCCAATAAGGTTTTACACTAAATGATGCTGAACTGTTTATTTGTTTGATTATATTTGAACCTTCTGCTGTGAATTTTTGAGTATTACTGTCAGTAGCAAAATCGCTAGTAGGAAGAATAGTTTGATTGAAAGAATAAGGAAAGTATGTATTGCCGTTGCTGTTCTTAATTTTATTGTTATAATAAACAGTTTCTTTTTCATCGGGACCAATTGATAATGTAATATTACTACTATGAATTGACATATCGATATTTCCATTAAATTCCATTGGTTTTATATTGTACCAAAGATAATTAAATTCTTTGCCTGAATACATATCATAATATCCACTAGCTGTTGGCATTTCGGATGGTGAACAATAAATGTAGTAGTCTTTCCATCCTTTAGTAAATGTTGTTCGAGGTGTATTGGAGTAGCTGTTTGAATTTGGATCTGTGTTGAAAGCTCCATTGTCATTCAAAATATAAACTCTTTCTTTGCCCTTTTCCCAGTTACCTTCGTAAGCTGAATGTATGTCCTTTAGTTTGCCGTTTGTATCAACCATAGAACTATACATATCAATACTGTTAACCCTTTTGTATTCTTCACTGTTTGTAGCAATTTTTACAGCACTTTTTTTGGTATTTTCTGAAAATAAATCAACGGCTGTATTGTTGTCACCTAAGTTAATATAATAATATCCTTTTTTATACTCTACTGTTTTAGTTATTTGCTTGCTATTATTATAAGTCATAAGCTTACAATCTTTAGTAAAGTATATTACAACACCTTTATCGGTATTATAAGAGCTGCCGGAGTATTTAAGTGTAATGCCGGATTCGCCAGTGGCCGGACGACATACCATATTTCCGCCAATTACAAGATATTTACATTCTAAGGCTGTACCGTAAGCGTCTGAGTTTGTGTAAAAACTTATATCAACTGCTTCGGAATTATAGTCACTTTTTACTTTTGATCCAGTGTAATTGCCTAAAAAGTAAATGCCGTTATCATATGCTGTAAATTTAAGTCTACTATCACCGTTACTTGTACTTTTTACTGCTTTATCAAATACAAGAGGAAAGCAAGTTGTGAGTGGTGTACTGCCAGCTTCGTTTTTAGGAATATAAATTATTGATTTATTGTCATTGTCAGTATCATAGTCCTGTAAGGTACGAAATGTGGTATCTCCTTCGTTTAAAGTTTTTCTTACAGAACGAAGAAGTGAAAATGAAGTTTGATCACCAAGCATTAAAAATTTATTGCCGGTCGGTGAAGTAATTGTTTTTTGCTTCATAGTGAGATTAGCTGTTTCTTCTTTTTCAACTAAATTATATTTTACATCAAATTTGGTTGAAAGATCACCTGTATTTCCATCACCTGAATAGTCATATTTATTTTCTTTGCCAACGGCAGTCATAGTGTAACTACCGTCTGTATTTTTAGTAATTTTAATATAAGCATTACCTATTATAGTATAACTTGCATGAGATGGATTGTTAATCCATTTTAATGCAAGTTCAGAGCTGTTGAATTTTTCTACATGAACCTCCGGATCTCCTTCAATATAGTAAAAAACATAGTAAAGTGATCCTGAATCAGGTAATGAAAGTTTACCGTCGTTTAACAGTTCTTTTGCTATATCAAGTGCACTTTTTGCTGATACATATGCCTGACGGGAGTTCATTGTAGTACCGGTTTCTTTTTGCTGGAGCATTGCAATAGATAAGAAAGTAGTTGTCGATAAAAACAAAACTGCAGCCAAAGCTATTGCAAGAACCATGGAAATACCTTTTTTGCTGTTTATCCTTCTTTTCTTTGTATGAAGTTTCTTCATAAAGATCTCCTTTCATCTGCTATAAATTATCACTGTTAGGCTGTGATAACTGAATACATACCGAACATTGCCTGTACGATAGAAATTACAACGAAACCTACGATACCTGCGATAATGATTGTCATTGCAGGTGTCATTGCGTCTGTCATACGCTGTGTAGCGTCGGTTGCCTGTTCGTCGTACATATCTGCCATTTTGTTAAGGGAATCGCTGAGCATACCGCTTTCCTCACCGACTCTTATCATTGATACAAAGAGCGGATCGAAAGCTTTTGGATATCTTGAAAGAGAAATATTGATCGGTGTACCGATTCTTACATCTTCAATTACCTGGTTAAGACAGTCGGACATAAATTTGTTGCCTACTACATCTCTTGAAAGTTCAAGTGAGTAAAGAATGTTTACACCGGAAGAAGTAAGTGTTGCCATCATATTTGCAAATCTTGTAAGCTGGTTAAGTCTTAAAACTTCGCCGATAATTGGGATTTTAAGCTGGAATGTTGACCACCACATACAGAATGAATAGTTCTTTTTGTAAAGAATTCTGAGTGTAACTACAATTGCAACGATAATAAGAACAACGAGCCAGCCGTAATGAAGAAGTACATCTGAAATACCCATTGTAATCTGCGTCATTATCGGAAGTTCGGAGTCAAAACTTTCAAACAATTCTTTAAATGACGGAAGTACAACTACACTCATTACTATGATAAGTCCGATTGTAAGAATGAGGAGGAAGATAGGGTAAATCATTGCACCCTTAATCTTACTTTTAAGAGTGATTTCCTTTTTGAGAAGACTAACGCACTTATCAAATGCTTCATCAAGTCGACCGTTTGCCTCACCTGTTTGAATAATGTTTACATAAACAGTCGGGAAAGTTTTAAATGAGCTTAGCGACTGCGAAAGAGTAATACCGTTGTAGAGGTTTGCGGTTATTTCCTGTAAAATTCTCAACATATTCTTATCTTTTTCAGTGTCACACATTACGGCCATTGCAACCGAAAGCGAAATACCCGAACGAATCATCAATGCCATCTGGTGCATAAATGTAAGAAGTCGCTTGTTACTGATTTTTAATGTATGCACATCTTTTGAACCGCCAAGATCACGCTGCCAGATCGGAATATCTTCCTGCGAACCTTTTTTTACTTCATCAATGGAAATAGCGATAAGACCACGCTGTTCAAGCTTTCGCTTAACCTCTTCCTTGGTGTTTGCTGTCATACGGTTACGATATTTACGGTTTTTTTCGTTTACCGCTACATAAGAAAATTCCATTATTTTTACCTCCTGTTAAGATAAGCGTTTGTGCTGTTTTGCGGGAGATTAGAATACTGTGGCATTGGAGCTGTCAACTGCTGCGGTGTTTGCTGTGGTATTCCCGGTACGCCCGGCTGCGGAGAATTGTTGCCGCCTGTAAGTGCTGCGTTATCAGCCACATCGTAACTGTACTTGTCGGCAGTTTCTTTTGAAATAAGTCCTCTTTTGAGAAGGTTTTCGATACTTAACTTTCTTGTAATCATACCTGTCTGCTGGTTCAAAGAAATCATCTGTTCAATCTGCGGAATCTTATCTTCGCGGATAAGGTTAGCGATAGCAGTATTAACAAACATAATTTCAAATGCGCCGATACGGCCCGGACGGTCTGATCTTGGAAGCAAACGCTGTGAAATTACTGCCTTAAGTGTGGTTGAAAGCTGGTTGAGTGCCTGTTTCTGCCTTTCAACAGGGAACATATCTATAAGACGGTCGATTGTTTTTGCGGCACTCTCTGTATGAAGTGTTGAAAAAACAAGGTGGCCTGTTTCTGCTGCACGAAGAGCGATTGACATTGACTCAAGGTCACGAATCTCACCCATGAGGATAATATCAGGGTCTTCACGAAGTGCCGATTTAAGTGCTGACGAGTAAGTTTCACTGTCTTGGCCGACTTCTCTCTGGTTAATAATACATTTTGCAGGGGAGTGCATATACTCAACAGGGTCTTCAATTGTGATAATGTGCAGTTCTTCTCGATGGTTAATTTCATTGATAAGAGCTGCAAGTGTTGTTGACTTACCGCTACCGGTAGGACCTGTTACAAGTACAAGACCTTCCTGCAGGTTAAGAATTTTTGCAATAGACTGCGGCAAATTTAAATCGCCGAGTTTTGGAGGATTCAATTTGATTACACGCATTACAAGCGTCGCACCGTGGCGCTGCTTGAATGCATTAACTCTGAATCGTGCGAGGTTTCCAAACTGATAAGCCGAGTCGATATCGCCTGTGTTGCAGAACTTAAGGTAATCGGCAGGCTCAAGAACCTCGTCAATATACTTCATAACTGTGTCCTCGTCAAGAATCTCTGTGCCTTTGTAGCTCATAATTTTACCGTTTTTACGGTAAGAAGGCAAGTTATTGCTTGCAAGGTGAATATCAGACGCACCGTTTTCAACGGCAAATCTGACCATCTCATCAAATTCCATAAAACTTACTCCTTAATCTTCCTGATAGATTTCTGATACAGTGTCAATGAATGTATCAAATGATATAATACCGTCATACAACAGCTTTTTAAGGTTATCACGAAGTGAAATCATACCCTCTTCTCTTGCTATTGTGTCAATTTCATCTGTGGTTTTACCGAGATGAATGGCATTTTTAATAGATCTTGAAACAGGCATAACCTCGTGAACGGCAATTCTTCCCTTATAACCTATGTTGTTACAAGCAGGGCACTGACCCGGTTTGTAAAGTGTGAGCTGTTTGGTGATAGGGAGTCCGAGAAGTCTAAGCTCGTCATCTGTTGCATCATATGCTTGCTTACACTCCGGGCAAAGTCTTCTTACAAGCTTTTGGGCAATAACGCCGAGCATAGAAGAAGATACCATATAAGGTTCAACACCCATATCAATAAGTCGGACAACCGAGCTGGCTGCGTTATATGTATGGATTGTTGAAAGTACAAGGTGACCTGTGATAGCGGCTCTTGCTGCGATATCTGCGGTTTCCTGGTCACGAATCTCACCGATCATAATAATATCAGGGTCCTGACGGAGGATAGAACGAAGAACGCTTGCAAATGTAAGTCCTGCTTTTTCATTGATATTAACCTGTGTAGCACCCGGCAAAACCATTTCGACAGGGTTTTCAACTGTTACAATGTTTTTGTCTTCGGTGTTAAGAGATGAAAGAGCAGCGTAAAGTGTGGTTGACTTACCTGAACCTGTTGCACCCGAAAGAAGAATGATACCACGGCTTGATGTCAAAAGCTGGTCGAATTTCTCAAGGTTTTCGGGGAGAAAACCGATGTTCTTTTTATCAAGCTTCATACCGAGTGCGGTTGTAATTCTGATTACGATTTTTTCGCCATAAACACAAGGAAGAGAAGATACACGCATATCAATTTTTTGATTATTGATAGTATAGTGAATTCTACCGTCCTGCGGAATTCTTTTTTCCGCAATGTTCATACCGCTGATAAATTTAATACGGCTCGTTACAGAGGGAGCAAGCTCCTTGCTTGAGTCCATATATTTAATAAGTTTACCGTCAACACGGAAACGAATTACCAATTTCTTTTCCTGAGGCTCAAGGTGAATATCGGATACACGCTGTCTTACAGCCTCGGCTATCATATTATTTACAAATTTAATGATAGGCTGATCTTCGACATCTTCCTGATCTTCGGTAGATACCGTGTCCTCGGATTTTTTCATCTGGCTCTGTACAAATTCCTGAGCCTCGTCTATTACCGCTTCTTTGTCTGACACACTGAAAATTTCGTCAAGTTTGATTTTAAGTTGTGTAGGAGTACATATAGCGGTTTTTATTTTTCTTTTTGTATAGTTGTTGAGAGTATAAATTGCTTTATAATCAAGCGGATTTGTCATGGCAATTAAGAGATAATTGCCTTCAATGGTAAGCGGCATAACGCCGAGGTCTTCCATCATCTGCTCCGGAATGAGCTGGGCTATATCGTCTGATATGTAGTAGGAAGTAAGGTCAACAAGCGGCAAATGCATTTTCTTTGCCATAAGGTCATAAATCTGCTCCTCTGTGACAACGCCTTCTTTTATCAACGCATGTTCAAGAGTAAGAGTATTGTCTTCCATATAAAGCATTTCAATACGCTTTAATGTTTTTAAACTTACTATACCGCTTTTAACGAGATCGTCACTCAAGTTAAAAACAGAGTTCTTCATATATGATCATCCTTTCACGGGAATTGACAAGATTAATAGCTAAGGCTGAAAAGACCGAAGTAAAGGTCTAAACCGTAGTTAATTACATTGACTAAGAACAAACTGCAAAGTGAACCGATGCAGAGAAATGGGCCAAAGGGGAAATAGCTTGAAACTTCGTTTTTTGAAAATATTTTTTTGATAAGCAAAAATATTATATAAAGGAAAGCTATAAATACGGCGATTAAAAGTCCTGAAAATACCATAGGAAAACCAAGGCAAGCACCAAGTGCAAGCATAAGTTTTACATCGCCGAAGCCCATTCCGTTCTTTTTGAGAATTACAATAGAAAATAAATTTATAAGCATAAGCGAACCGCCGCCGCATACAGCACCAAGCGGAATACTCCACCATTCTTTAATAAAGATTTGCTGCGTGAAAAGGTCGGTTATTGCAAGCGCAACACAAAGCACTGCAAGTGCAATTGTGAATTGGTCGGGAATAATTGTATATTTAAAGTCACTCATAGCTATGAGGAGCATTGTAATCGAAATTAATAAAAAGAAAATCGTGTAATAAGAATAGCCGAAAAACGCAAAGATGCCTAAGTTAAATATAGCAAACAAAGCGGAAGTGTAAATTCCGCTTTGTTTGAAAATATACCTTGTGCCAAAAAGACTTTCGTCCGGCTCTTCATCATAGTCGCACAGCCATTTTGCAGGCACGACATTCATAAGCCTGTATGCGAGCATACAGAGTACAACTGACAGCATTAAAATTACTGCGAGAGTTATATAGGTTGAAATTTGTGAAAAGTCGATTGGAAGTAAATTAGCCATAGTAAAGTCCTTATAATTATGTAGTTGGTTCTGTTGAATCGGTAGAATCTGTATTATTTACAGCTTGCTTTGTTGTGTCAAAGTAGTAAAGTGTTACATTAAATGAAGTAGCATATTCTTTGCTGTCTTCAATTTCTGACATTGAAAGCGAATCAATAAAGTAGCAGCCTTTTGATTCCTGCTCAAGATAATGGATAAGCTGTAAAGTTTTATCCTTTGTGCCGTTATAGCTGAATGTAAGGTTTGTGTAGTAAAGCGGAATGCCGCCCATAGATGTTCTGCCCTGTGCGTCCTGCACGCCTTCACCACGGGTAAGTGATGACATATCAATACCGAGGTCGGCAAAAATATCCTGCAAATCCTTAACGGATGACTTAGCGTCAATATAGAGGTTTTCCTGATTTTCATTATACTGCTTTGTCATTTCGTCAATTTTGGTTTCGACACTTGTCTGATTTGCAAGTACATCGTCGCAGTCGGCAATTTTTGCTGTGATAGTAGCATGGTCATCATTATACTTAGAAAGGTTAGTGAATGTCGGCATTACAAGTGCAAGCAAAATAATTACAAATACTATGAGAAGTGCAACAAACACAATAATCGGTACCGGTATTTTAGTCTTTTTCATTTTTGTTTCCTCCCTTAGTTTTCGCTGTTGTTTTCAGTATCACTTGCAGTTTTACTTGATTGTGACTGAGTTATGTCTGTTGTAAGCTGAGCTGTAAGACTGTACTGACTGGTTTCTGTATTTGTAGAAACCGAGAAGTTTTCGCTCATAGAGAAGAAACCGTTGTCTTTAATGTTGTTCTGTAAATCAATAAAGGTAGGGAAGTCTTTAATAAGTCCGTTTACCGGAATGCTGTAGGTTTCGTTGCCGTCGTTTGCGTGAGTTATACTGTAGTTTGTAAAAGTATCCATTTTATCTACAACCTGGTCATCAAGCTCATTAATTACATCTTCACAATAAAGCTGTGTTCTCGGTAAAAGCTCGGCATCCTGTGTCTGATTTGCCAAAGACTGGGTAATGTCATCTCTTTGTTGAATAAGAGTTTTTGCATAGTCGTACTTTGTATCGTTATAAATCATATTATCTACAACGCTTCTGCCAAAATAGAAACCAAAGAAAGCAAGTCCCGCAACACAGAGTAGGCCAAGACCGACACAGCCTGCTTTTGCAGCTTTTGCACTGTCATCAAGTGTTTTAGCCTGTTGAGCCTTTAGTCCGTAAATAAGGTTGTTCTCAAATACTGTACCGCAGTTCATAAGTTCGTTCATAAGGAAGTATGAACCGTTTTTGTAGAAGTCATCTCTTGCCTTAAGCGACGGTTCCGGAATTACCGAGCCTGTATTGAATGTATCAGATACAAGCATAACCTCGCCTGCAAGTCCAAAACCTACAAAATAGTTGCGGATGTGAGGAATGTAAGCCAAGAAGTCACTTAAGAACAACTGGTCAATGCTGATGTTGAGCGACATTGTAACAAGGCGAACATTGCGGACGATATCATCTATAAGGTTTTCTGCAATATCGTCAATCTTTCTTTTTGAAGACGCATTTCTGCATTCATTTTTAAATCCGTATCCGGCGGTACGCAGGTAATCAATAGCGGCAGCCGTGCTCAAATCTCTGTCTTCTTCAATTACCTGTAAAATTTCATCTACAGGGGATGTAAATTCGTGACAGTAGAGAGGCACACCGTTTTTGGCGATAAAAACTCTGACTGCCGAATAGTCCATACTGATGAGAGCTACGGTTTTGTTAAAGCTGTAGATTGTCTTTTGAGCAGCATAAATCATTGCCGTCTCTGACGGGATAATCTTGATAAGATTCAGAGAGAAAGACTTAAATCCTGCAACAAGGTCATCCGCAAGTGCTTTCGGCATTGCAAAAGCCTTAGATGTGATTTCTTCGTTGACTTCTTTTGTTTTGTATGCAGAGTAGTCCTTGTAGATTACCGAGAAGTCGGAAACCGCCTCGCCGACAAAATCTCTGATTCTGTCAATTGCAAGTCCTTCAATGATTTTTTTGGCACCTCTGATATGCTGATACTCCTGACAGGTAAGGTCGTAGCTTTCTACCATAAGAATAACATCACGAACCTCACTGTGGTTCATTGTGCTTAGTCCGTCTTTTACAAGGCGGGCGAGCAAAGCAGGGTCTTCCCATACGGAGCTTTTGTCTTTTAATACAGCCTTGTCAACAGGAATAATAAGAGGTGAGGAGAAAGAGTAGGCTTTCTTTTCGTTAGGGTCAGTCTGTTTTTTACTGTTACCTTTATTTGCAGTGCCGTTAGCAGCTGCCTCGCCTACAGTTTCGCAGGCTGTTATGCAAAGGTATCTTTTGGCAATCTGCACCAGTACATAATTCATATTTAATACACCACCTGAAAATTTATGCTTGTTTAAGCTTATCAAAACCGTTAAAAATTTTTAAACCGATTTGATTATAAAATTACTTTAAAGAATAAATTAAAATAATTTTATAATCAAACAGGGTGAATCAGGGCATATCCCCTAAAAGTTATTAACAATACACAAAAATTGAGTTTAATACACCGAAAAACCTATATACATTTCAAAAGGCTCGCACTCGGCGAGCCTTTTGCTTGTATGTTGTCGGTCATCAGCAAAACCGAGATATTACAATGTATTAAAATTAGTCACCAGCCTGCTGTGTTACTTTTAAGTTCTTAAGGTCAGTTGTAACAACCGAAATTTTACCATCTTGAGCTGTTGTAGTAAGTGCGATAACAGAGTGACTGCTGATATCGTTAGAGTCTTTACCGATTGTTGACTTTTTATCAGCTGCAGCAAAATAAACTTTCTCATCAGTAGCATCGTATACGCAGTTGTAATCAGTACCATCAATTGTGTACTTCTGAGCAGCAGCAGAAGTAATCTTCTTAGCCCCAAGTACATCAGCAACAGTAAGGTCATTCTTAGAAGCCTTATGACCGTTAGTTGAATTTACGAAGATTGAATCATCGCCGGCAGCTGTAGCAGCCTTAGCTTCTTTGATAGCTGTTTCAATTGTCTGAGCGTTTGACTGAGCTGAGCTGATCTGTGATGACTTGATTGTTGATGCTACTACAGGAATAGCGATAGCTGCGAGTACTGCAAGGATTGCAATAACTACTACGAGTTCTACGAGTGTAAAACCCTTTTTGCTGTTCTTCTTAACTTCTTCGATTTTTGCAGTTTTTACTGCCTGAATTTCGTTCATTGTTTTTACCTCTCTTTTTAATAATAATTTGTGAGCCGTTTTGTGGAAACTGCAACGACGGTTGCTGATATGATTTTGCGTTACCGTTCCCTTTAAACAAGTCTATTATATAACATTTTTGCAAGTCTTGCAATATATTTTTACCAAAAAAAGTTAAAAAACGCATTTTTATAACATTGCACAAACTTTACTGCGTTAAATTGTTAAATGTGCCGTTAATTTTTTCTGTTTGAAAGATTTAGAGTTGTAATATTTCCGTCTTTTATACACCCTTTTGTTTGGTCGTAAAGAGCAATAGCCTCATCGGGTAATTTTGTACCGTCAATGGTTGTGTCGTTTGCATCAAATTTGCTGTCATTATTTGAATCGGCTGCAAAATACACCTTGCTTTTACAGATAACAGGATAATACGGTGTGCCAAAAAGATGTTCGGGCTTAATAATCCGCTCAAGTTTATTAGCGGCTACAACTTCAGAAATTTGTATAGTATTTGTGCTTGCATGGATATATATTGTGTTATCTGCACCCGCAACAGCCGCATCGGCCTCTTTAAAGGCATATTCTATGGTGTTTGCGTTGGTTTTTGCCCTGCTTACTATAGATGACTTAGTAGTAGATGCAACTATCGGTATAGCTATAGCTGCGAGAACAGCTATTATGGCAATTACCACTACGAGTTCTACCAATGTAAAGCCTTTTTTGCTTTTGATTTTTTTTGCAAGACCTAACGATTTAAATCGCACGCTTATGCGTGAATTTGGTGTTCTTTTTTCTTTCATTTTTTCTCCCTCATTCAAAATATAATATTTTGCAAAATATTATTACAGCAAATATTGTACACCGAAAGTAAAAATAATGCAAGTGCATTTTTATAGTTTTTATGCCGTTTTTTTTATTAATTTGTTGAAAATAATAATGCCCTTGATTTATTAAAAAACAGCACCGATTGTAAAACTTTTTTAATAATTTTGTTGATATATTGCTTAAAAGACAGTTTAATTTAATTATATATTAAACACGGATTTTCGTAAAAATTCTCTATACTATTTATATAGGGATTTTTTAACGGTTAAATAACGGTTAAATTTTCGTTTTATCATTTACAAAACCGAACATATGTGGTATGATGTTAAATGTTAAATTATGTATTTTTATCGGAGGATTTTACTATGGACGCTTATAAAAAGGAATTTATTGAATTTATGGTTGATTGCCAGGTGCTTAAATTTGGCGATTTCGTAACAAAAAGCGGCAGAAAGACACCTTTCTTTGTAAACACAGGCTTTTACAGAACAGGCGCACAGCTTAGAAAGCTCGGCGGCTACTATGCAGAGGCTATCAAAGAGAAATTCGGTCTTGATTTTGATGTTCTCTTCGGACCTGCATACAAGGGTATTCCGCTTTCTGTTGCGGCTACTATTGCTATCAGCGAAAAGTACGATACAGATATTCGCTACTGCTCAAACCGTAAAGAGGTTAAGGACCACGGCGATAAGGGTATTTTACTCGGCAGTCCTATAAATGACGGCGACAAGGTAGTTATTATCGAAGATGTTACTACAGCCGGTACTTCTATTGAGGAAACTCTCCCAATTATCAAGGCTCAGGGCAATGTTAATCCAATCGGTCTTGTGGTTTCTGTTGACAGAATGGAAAGAGGCAAGGGTACAAAGAGTGCGCTTTCTGAAATTGAAGAGAAATACGGCTTGAAAACAACCGCAATCGTTACCATGGCAGAGGTTGTTGAGCACCTTTACAATAAGGAATACAAGGGCAAAGTTATTATTGACGACAAGCTCAAGGCTGCAATTGACGCTTACTATGAGCAGTACGGCGTAAAGGAATAATTTTAATTTAAAAATAATCGGAGGTGAATGGCGTGGCAAATGAGCATACAGGACACCGTGACCGTGTTCGCAAAAAGTTTCTTGAAAACGGATTTGACGGCTTTGAGCCGCACGAGGTGCTTGAAATGTGCCTTTTCTATGCCATTCCCAGAAAAGATACAAATGCGCTTGCACACCGTTTGCTCGACAGGTATTTAACCGTTGCGGGTGTGTGCGACGCACCTGTTGACGAGCTTATGCGTGAATTTTCACTTTCGCAGTCTTGTGCGGTTTTTCTGAAAATGCTGCCCGAGTTTTCGAGAGTGTATAAAGAATCAAAAACGGAAAATCATAATGTCATCGAGCTTGAACATCTCGGAGAAATGTTTATAAATAAGTTTATAGGCAGAACAAACGAGGCAGTTGCGCTTATGCTCGGAGATGCAAAGGGCAGAATGATTTTCTTTGACATTATTGCCAAAGGTTCGCTAAGTTCGTCGGATGTTCCGCTTAGGAAAATCGTTGACCTTGCGCTAAGGCACAACGCAAAGACCGCTTTTTTAGGACACAATCATCCGAGCGGCTCGGCATTGCCCTCGCAAAGCGATCTGACTTCTACAAAAATCATAAGACGAACTCTTGACAGCATAGGAGTAAGCCTTGTTGACCATTATATTGTGACGGAGTTTGACTATGTTTCCCTGCGTGAAAGTGAAATGTCGGGAAGTATTTTTTTATTGTAATAAGGTTTGATTTTATGGAATTTAAACTGAAATCTAAATATAAGCCTACGGGTGACCAACCTGCTGCGATTGACAAGCTTGTAAACAGCATTGAGTCGGGCAACAGAGAGCAGACTTTGCTCGGCGTAACGGGTTCGGGTAAAACATTTACTATGGCTAATATAATAGAAAGAACGCAAAGACCTACCCTGGTGCTTGCGCACAACAAAACTCTTGCGGCTCAGCTTTGCAGCGAGTTTAAGGAGTTTTTCCCCGACAATGCGGTAGAATACTTTGTGTCTTATTACGATTACTATCAGCCGGAGGCATACATTGCCAACACGGATACTTATATAGAAAAGGACAGCGCTGTAAATGATGAAATAGACAAACTCAGGCACAGCGCTACTCTTGCGCTTTCTGAAAGACGAGATGTAATTATAGTAGCCTCGGTTTCGTGCATTTACAGCTTGGGCGACCCTATTGATTACCGAAATATGGTAATATCTTTACGCCCCGGTATGGAAAAAAGCCGAGATGACCTTGTGAAAAAACTCGTTGAACTGCAATATGAGCGCAACGATGTTAATTTTATAAGAAATAAGTTCAGAGTAAGGGGAGATGTGGTCGAAATTTTTCCTGCCGCATCTAACGATTCTATAATAAGAGTAGAATTTTTCGGCGATGAAATTGACCGTATATCCGAGATTAACCCACTTACGGGAGAACTAAAGGCGGTTTTGCGTCATGCGGCAATTTATCCTGCGTCACACTACATTGTTTCTAAGGATAAAATGGCAACCGCACTCAAAGAAATTGACCGTGAACTTGAAGAAAGACTTGCGTATTTTCGTGAGAACGGAAAATTGCTTGAGGCACAGAGAATTGAACAGCGCACACGCTATGATATGGAGATGCTGCAGGAAATCGGATTTTGTACGGGCATTGAGAACTATTCGAGAATTTTGTCGGGCAGAAAACCCGGTTCTTCGCCGTTTACTTTGCTTGACTATTTTCCCAAGGATTTTCTGTTGTTTGTTGATGAGTCGCATGTCACTTTGCCGCAGGTAAGAGGAATGTACGCAGGCGACCATGCACGAAAGAAAAATCTTATTGATTACGGTTTCCGCCTGCCGTCTGCATTTGACAACAGACCGCTTAATTTTGACGAATTTTACGACAGAATAAATCAGGTTGTGTTTGTAAGTGCAACTCCGGGCGACCTTGAACTTGAAAAATCACAGACAATAGCAGAGCAGATTATCAGACCTACAGGACTTCTTGACCCTGAAATTTCGGTAAGACCTACCGAGGGACAGCTTGATGATTTGGTTTCTGAAATTAATATAAGGGTGAGCAAAAAGCAGAGAATGCTTATTACCACTCTTACCAAGAAAATGGCGGAGGATTTGACAGCATACCTTGAAACAATGGGTATCAAGGTGCGCTATATGCACCACGATATAGACACCGTAGAGCGTATGGAAATTGTCAGAGATTTGCGCCTTGGCGAATTTGATGTGCTTGTCGGAATCAACCTTTTGCGAGAAGGTCTTGATATTCCGGAAGTATCGCTGGTTGCCGTGCTTGACGCCGACAAAGAGGGTTTTTTGCGCAGTGAGCGTTCACTTATCCAGATTTGCGGTCGTGCCGCACGAAACAGCGAGGGCACTGTAATAATGTATGCCGACAGTGTAACCGATTCTATGCGCAAGGCGATTACCGAAACCGAACGCAGAAGAAAAATTCAGCAGGCATACAACAAGGAACACGGCATTACGCCAACCACTATTGTTAAAAAAGTCAGTGAAATTCTTGAAATTTCTACACATACAGATGATGAATTTAAATCGGCTAAAAAGCTGAACAAGGCTCAAAAGCAACAGCTTATCGAGAGCCTTACTAAGGAAATGAAAGCTGCCGCAAAGCTGCTTGAATTTGAACACGCCGCATATCTGCGTGACAAAATCAAAAAGCTCCGTGGCGATAAATGAGGATTGATTAAATGGCTAAAACCAAAGCAGTTGAATACGGTGATTCAAGTATTTCTGCCCTTAAAGGCGCAGACAGAGTGCGAAAAAGACCGGCGGTTATTTTTGGCTCTGACGGTATTGACGGCTGTCAACATTCAGTTTTTGAAATTCTTTCTAACTCTATTGACGAGGCAAGAGAGGGCTACGGCAAAAAAATTACCGTAACAAGGTTTTCCGACGGTTCTATCGAGGTAGAAGACCACGGCAGAGGTATTCCCGTTGACTTTAACGAAAAAGAAAATGAGTTTAACTGGAAACTTGTATTCTGCGAAATGTATGCAGGCGGTAAATATAACAACAACGAGGGAGAAAGCTATGAGTTTTCACTCGGTATGAACGGTCTCGGACTTTGCTCAACACAGTATAGCTCCGAATATATGGATGTTGATATTCGCCGTGGCGGTACCCGCTATACTTTGCATTTTGAAAAGGGCGAGAATGTCGGCGGCTTAAAAAAAGAGCCGTACAATAAAAAAGATACAGGTACAAAAATCCGTTGGAAACCTGACCTTGAGGTATTTACCGATATAGACATTCAGCCTGAATATTTTCTTGACATAATGAAAAGACAGGCTATTGTCAATGCGGGCGTTGAATTTGTGTTCAGAAATCAGAACGGTAAGAGCTTTGACACCACAACTTATTGCTATGTAAACGGTATTGAGGATCATGTTGCGGAGGTCATCGGCGAAAACGGTTTTACTTCGGTTCAGCATTGGACAACGGAGGTAAAAACCCGTGACCGTGACGATAAGCCTGAATATAAATGTAAAATTGATGTTGCGGTTGCTTTTTCAAATCAGACAAGACTTACCGAGTATTACCACAACTCAAGCTGGCTTGAGCACGGCGGTGCTCCGGATAAAGCGGTGAGAACTGCTTTTCTTTATCAGATAGACAATTACTTAAAGACAAATAATAAATACAATAAATCGGAAAGCAAGATAAAATTTGATGATATTGAAGACTGCCTTGTGTGTGTAATTTCTTCGTTTTCGAGCGTATCTTCGTATGAAAACCAGACTAAAAAGTCAGTTACCAACAAGGGTATTCAGGACGCAATGACTGCTTTCTTAAAGCAGAGCCTTGAAGTTTATTTTATCGAAAATCCGCTTGAGGCAGACAAAATCGCACAGCAGGTGCTTGTAAACAAGCGTAGCAGAGAGAATGCCGAAAAAACAAGACTTAACATAAAGAAAAAGCTTTCGGGCAGTCTTGATATGACAAACCGTGTAGCTAAGTTTGTTGACTGCCGTAGCAAAAATGCCGAGGAAAGAGAGCTTTTTATAGTAGAGGGTGACTCTGCTCTCGGTGCTTGTAAGCAGGCAAGAAACCCTGATTTTCAGGCGATTATGCCAATCAGAGGTAAAATACTTAACTGTCTTAAGGCTGATTATGACAAAATTTTTAAGAGCGAAATAATTACGGATTTGCTTAGAGTGCTCGGCTGCGGTGTTGAGGTAAAGTCAAAGGCCAATAAAAACTTGAGCGAATTTGACCTTAACGCACTGCGTTGGAATAAAGTTATTCTCTGTACCGATGCCGATGTTGACGGATTTCAGATCAGAACATTGCTTTTGACAATGCTGTACAGACTTACTCCTACGCTAATAAACGAGGGAAAAGTCTTTATTGCGGAATCACCGCTTTATGAGATTACAGCTAAAAATGATGTGTATTTTGCGTATGACGAGGCGGAGAAAGATAAGTTTATTGCGGAAATCGGCAAAGAGAAGTTCACAATTCAGCGTTCAAAAGGTCTTGGTGAAAACGAGCCTGATATGATGAACCTTACAACTATGAATCCTGATACTCGCAGACTTATAAAGGTTATGCCGACAGACGCTGAAAAAACAGCGGAAATTTTTGATATTCTGCTCGGTGACAATCTTCAGGGCAGAAAAGATTACATTGTGGCTCACGGTAATGAGTACATTGACAATCTTGATGTAAGCTGACGGGAGGTGCGAATTTATGGCAAAAAGAAGAAGAACACAGCCTGCCGCAACGGGAAAAACACACGGTGTTATCAACGGTGCGGGTGAAGTTGTAGAACAGAACATTGACTCTACAATCAGAGAAAACTATATGCCTTACGCAATGAGCGTTATTCTTTCCCGTGCTATTCCGGAGATTGACGGATTTAAACCGTCGCACAGAAAGCTGCTTTATACAATGTATAAAATGGGACTTTTAAACGGTGCAAGAACAAAATCCGCTAATATTGTCGGTGCAACTATGAAACTTAATCCGCACGGCGATTCAGCAATTTATGACACTATGGTGCGACTTTCGAGAGGCTACGAAGCACTTTTACATCCTTATGTGGATTCAAAGGGTAACTTCGGTAAATTCTACAGCCGTGATATGGCATGGGCGGCATCGAGATATACAGAGGCAAAACTTGACAAAATCTGTAACGAGCTTTTTCGTGATATAGATAAAGATACCGTAGACTTTGTTGATAACTACGATAATACAATGAAAGAGCCGTCACTTTTGCCGGTTGCTTTTCCGTCTGTACTTGTAAATACAAACACAGGTATTGCGGTAGGTATGGCGTCAAATATCTGTTCTTTCAATTTAAAAGAAATTTGCGAAACCACGGCGGCGCTTATTCTTGACCCGAACCACGATGTTATGCAGACATTGCCTGCACCTGATTTTATCGGCGGCTGTCAGATTATTTATGACGAAAACGCCTTAAGACAGGTTTATGAAACGGGTAAGGGCGGAATAAAACTAAGGGCAAGGTACCAGTACGATAAATCGGCAAACTGTATTGATGTACTTTCAATTCCGAGCACAACCACTTGCGAAGTTATTATTGAAAAGATTATTGACCTTGTAAAAGCAGGAAAAATAAAGGATATTGCCGATGTTCGAGATGAAACAGGTATTGACGGTCTTAAGATAACAATTGACCTTAAGCGCGGTGTTGATCCCGACCGACTTATGGCAAAACTTTACCGTTTTACAACGCTTGAAGATTCATTCTCCTGCAACTTTAATGTACTTATCGGCGGAGTGCCGAGGGTGCTCGGTGTTAAGGCTTTGCTTGAAGAATGGATTGCATTCAGAATTGAATGTGTAAGACGAAGAACATATTTTGACAGAAACAAAAAAGCCGAAAAACTCCACCTTTTAAAAGGTCTTTCGGCAATTTTGCTTGATATTGACAAGGCTGTTAAAATTGTAAGAGAAACAGACGAAGAGGCAGAGGTTGTACCAAACCTTATGATCGGATTTGGTATTGACGAGGTTCAGGCAGAGTATGTTGCAGAAATAAAACTTCGTCATCTGAACCGTGAATATATTTTAAAGCGTACGGCAGAAATTGAGGCACTTGAAAAGGAAATTGCCGAACTTGACGAAATTCTCAAGAGCAAGACAAGAATCAAAACCATAATTGTAAAGGAGCTCAAAGAGATTGCCGAAAAATACGGTCAGCCACGAAAGAGTATTATAATTTACGAAGATATCGTAAATTATACGGAGGAAAAGGACGATGTTCCTGATTACCCCGTAAATCTTTTCTTTACAAAGGAAGGCTATTTCAAGAAGATTACTCCGCAGTCGCTTAGAATGAGCAGCAACCATAAGCTCAAGGACGGCGATGAGATTGCCCAGACCTGCGAATTTTCAAATAACGGTGAATTGCTGTTCTTTACCGATAAATGTCAGGTTTATAAGGCAAAGGCGGCGGATTTCACCGATACAAAGGCAAGCGCTCTCGGCGAGTATGTACCGGCAAAGTTGGGTATGGACGAGGGCGAAAACGCAGTGTATATGGTAGCCACAAAGGATTACAAGGGAATGCTACTGTTTGCTTTTGAAAACGGCAAGCTCGCTAAAGTGCCGCTTGAGGCTTATCAAACAAAGACAAACCGCAAAAAACTTACGGGTGCTTATTCCGATAAATCGCCGCTTGCGGGAATGGTATTCTTTACAGAGGATAAAGAATTTTTGCTGAAAGCGTCATCAGGCAGAATGTTGCTTATTCATTCGGGTGCAATTAATCTGAAAACAACCCGTTCGACACAGGGCGTGGCGGTTATGAAACTTAAAAAAGGTCATAGACTGTTTGAAATTTCGGAGTATGTTGAGGGAACATTTGCAAAGCCGCAGAGATACAGAACGAAAACACTTCCTACTCTCGGCGCTATGCCTGCAAATGAAGATTCAACCGACGAACAGCTTACGCTGATTTAACTGTATATTTCACCTTTGGAAATATACCGAAAAAATTTAAATTTTTTCAAAAAAATCTTGCAAAATCTATAATTTTATGTTAATATAAATTAGTTAGTTTTTGTATTTGGAACTTATTATACATTTATATTACAGAAAGGAACGGTATAATATGGGCGTTTGGGGTATTGTTCTTGGTTCAGTGCTTATCGTAGCAGCCATTGCAATTATCATCGTAATTATTCTTCAGCAGGGCAACCAGCAGGGTATCGGTGTTGTTTCCGGTGCAGCTGACTCTTATTTCTCAAAAAATAAGGCTCGCTCGATTGATGCAAAGCTTGCTCGTTTTACAAAGTTTTTTGCAGCAATTTTCGTAATTATCGTAATTGCACTTAATGTACTTGCTTATTTTGTCGGAAAAAGTTTCTGATTAAGCTTGTAATATTTTTAAAATTTCAAACATAATTATAGACCGTAGGTTAGTCCTGCGGTCTATTTTTGCTTTTATGGTTTAGCAAATTGATTTGCAAATTAATTATAAAGTTTGGTCGACCTTTTCAAAGGTCGTGGGTGTGGGCAAAGCCCACAAATATTTTCCGTTTATGCAATCTAACGATAGCCAAACAGTTTGCTGTTTGGCGGCTTGAACGAATGGGCGAAAGCCCTTAAATGCGACAGCAATAAGAAAGCCATTCGATATAATGAAAAGTTAATTATTTCTTTTCTAAAAGGCTGTCGCCTGTTTTAACAAACTTAGTTTTAGCACGCAAACAGCGTGGCTGTTTGCGCCTGATAAATTGTTAAATCGGAAGATATTATGGGCGCTGCCCAAACCCGCAATTTTTGAAAAAAATTGAGTAAACTTTTTTGTTCTTTTGCTGATAATTTAGCGTTAGCTAATTTTCAATGTCCGACCGACACTCCGCTAAACCACAATTTACCCCAACTTTTGATAAAGAACCTGAAAAAACTTTAATAATAACCGCAAAAAACCGCTTGATGCATAAAACACCAAGCGGTTAAATATTTTTTATTTAAAATCAGCCGTTAAAAGAATAGTTTGGAGCTTCCTTTGTAATCTGAATGTCATGTGGGTGGCTTTCACGAAGACCTGCACCTGAAATTCTTACAAACTGTGCTTTCTGATGAAGGTCAGAAATAGTTGCACAACCTGTGTAACCCATACCGGACTTAAGACCGCCCATAAGCTGATAAATTGTGTCGCCGAGAGTTCCCTTGTAAGGTACTCTGCCTTCAACACCTTCCGGAACAAACTTGTTGTTGCTTGCCTGGAAGTATCTGTCGGAGCTGCCTTTGCCCATAGCGCCAAGGCTACCCATACCACGGTAAACCTTGAACTGTCTGCCCTGATAAATCTCTTTTTCTCCCGGGCTTTCTTCGCAGCCTGCAACAAGTGAGCCGACCATAACTACGCTGCCGCCTGCCGCAAGAGCCTTAACTATATCACCGCTGTACTTGATACCGCCGTCTGCAATAACCGGTACACCGTACTTAGATGCCTCACAAGCCGCATCGTAAATTGCTGTAATCTGCGGTACGCCGATACCTGCAACAATTCTTGTTGTACAGATAGAACCCGGACCGATACCAACCTTTACTGTGTCTGCACCTGCCTCAATAAGAGCCTTGGCAGCCTCTGCTGTAGCAATGTTTCCGGCAACGAGCGGAACATTAGGATAAGCCTTTTTAACTTTGGCAACTGTTTTTATAATGTTTGAGTTGTGACCGTGAGCAGAGTCGAGGAAGAGTACATCTACCTGTGACTCAACAAGAGCGGCAACTCTGTCGAGAACATCTGCTGTAGCGCCGATAGCCGCACCGCAGAGGAGTCTGCCTTTGTCATCACGGGCTGAATTAGGATACTGAACCGACTTTTCAATATCTTTAATTGTAATAAGTCCCTTAAGGCTACCGTCAGAGCCTACAAGCGGGAGCTTTTCAATTCTGTGTTTACGGAGAATTTCCTGTGCCTGCTTTAATGTTGTGCCTACAGGAGCGGTAACAAGGCTTTCGTAAGTCATAACATTTGCGATAGGCTGGTTAAAGTCAGCGCCGGTCATAAAGCGAAGGTCACGGTTTGTGATAATACCTACAAGTTTGCCGTCACGGCAGATCGGAACACCGGAAATTTTATATTTGCCCATAAGGTCGTTAGCGTCACGGACTGTATTTTCAGGAGAAAGGAAGAACGGATTTACAATAACACCGTTTTCACTTCTCTTAACACGGTCAACCTGGTCAGCCTGCTTTTCAATGCTCATATTCTTATGAATAGCACCGATACCGCCCTCTCTGGCAATAGCAATAGCCATTGCGGTTTCGGTTACAGTGTCCATTGCAGCAGTAACAACAGGAGTGTTAAGCTTAATATTTTTTGTAAGATTTGATGAAATATCAACATTCTTAGGTTCTACATCAGACTCACCGGGGATGAGAAGAACATCATCAAAGGTAAGACCTTCTTTGCCGAATTTCTGATTGTAATCTGTATTCAACATAAACTATCCTCCATTTTCCTTTTCTCATACATAATTGTTTATTATTAAATTTTATTATATCAAATAATTCACTCAAGTGCAACAGATAATTTGCAGTTTTTAAAATTTTTATAACGAATTTTCTGAGCCTGTAAAGAAGACGGCATTTTGTGAATAATATAAAATGTTTATAAAGTATTATTGTGTATTCGGCAATTGTACTTCGTTGTTTTTAATAGTATTTTAATGTTTTAATATGCAAAATGACAAAAATATTTTGCTTTTTAAGATGTATAAAAAACGCTTTTTATAAACTTTATTACAACATCAAAAAATCCTTGCTTTAAAAACTTATGCGTATTATAATATAGGATAGTTATTTGGCTTATGATTTACGAAAGGACAGATTTTATGCCTTTTATAGATGTTAAAACTAATGTGACTTTCTCAAAGGAGAAAGCAGACGAACTTATGAAAGAGCTTTCCGGTTCGCTTAAGGCAATCGGCAAGAGCGAGGCGTATGTTATGTGCGCCGTTAATGACGGATTAAAAATGAGTTTTCAGGGCAGCAGTGACGAGCCTGCGGCAATAGTTGAAGTAAAACTTCTGGGCAAGGGTACAAAAGACGGCTATGCCAAAGTTACCGAGAATATCTGCAATATTATGCAGACAAACGGCATTGCGGGCAAGCGTTGCTATGTTAAGTACGATGAAGTAGAGCATTGGGGTATGGACAGCTTTATGTTCTGAAAACAGACTGTTATTTACCGAATAATTATCTATATATTTTACGGGAGAAAGAGTTATTATGAGAATTGTTGTTCTTGCAGGCGGATTAAGTACAGAGCGTGATGTATCAATATCTTCGGGTATTAAGGTAGCGTCTGCTTTGCGTGAAAAAGGTAACGAAGTAGTTTTGCTTGATGTATTTATGGGTTACGAAGAGAATTTCTGCGACATTGACGCACTCTTCAAGCACAATTACAGCTTTACGGACAGCCTCGGTGTCGGCACGGAAATTCCCGACATTAAGACAGTCAAGGAGAACCGCCTTGATAAATCATCAAAATTTATCGGTATGAATGTTATTGAAATCTGCGCCGAGGCAGATATTACATATCTTGCTCTTCACGGCGGTGAGGGAGAGAACGGTCAGATTCAGGCTACACTTGACCTTTTCGGCATCAAATACACGGGTTCGGGTTATCTCGGCTCTGCGCTTGCTATGAATAAGGCGCTTACAAAGAGCGTACTTATTCAGAACAGAGTTACAACTCCTGCGGGCAGAGTTTACAAGTCAGCTCAAGACGCAGATGATTGGAGTTACTATCCTTGCGTTGTAAAGCCGTGTTCGGGCGGTTCAAGCGTAGGCATTACAAAGGCAGAAAACAGAGCGGAGTATTTAGAGTCTGTAAAAGAGGCTTTCAAATATGAAAAAGAAATCGTAGTTGAGCAGTTCATAGAGGGCAGAGAGTTCTCCGTAGGCGTTATCGGCGGCAGAGCATTGCCTCCGATTGAGATTATTCCTAAGACAGGTTTCTACGATTATGTGGCAAAGTATCAGGCAGGCGCAACAGACGAAATTTGCCCTGCTGACATTACTGCAAGCGAGGACGATGTTCTTCGTAAAGCTGCCGAGGCTGCGTTTAAGGCTCTCAACTTGCAGAGCTATGCAAGAATTGACTTTATTCTTGATAAAGTATCGGGCGAGGCTTATTGTCTTGAGGCAAACTCACTTCCCGGTATGACTCCGACAAGCTTGCTCCCACAGGAGGCAGCGGCAGAGGGTATTGACTATCCGTCACTTTGCGAAAAAATCATTGAAGTTTCTCTTGAGAAATACAATTAATAAAACAGAGGTGTTTTGCCGTGAACGAGGCTGTACTTCTTTATAATTATAAAGGCGACAGACTGAAAGCCGTAAGAAATACGCTTTTGTCTATGAAAATACCTGTAAAAACAGCGGCGAAAAAGGAATTTTCAAAGCCTATAGGAACATTGTTCGGATTAAAGGATATTGAACCGTTGCCCGACGATTCTCCGAACTTTGACGATGAGCTTATGGTTATCAAGGATTTTCCGCACCTTACATTTAATGTTATGCTTAAAAAACTTGAAAGCCACGGCATAAATAAAATGCCTCTGATTTGTGCCCTCACTCCCGACAACAGCCGTTGGAGCGGAAACAGACTTTATCAAAAAGTCAGCGAGGACCATTTAAAAGACAATAACCTTAAGGTTAAATTATAATTTACGGTTTTGCAGAGCGGTATTTAACAAAATACTGCCCTGCTTTTGTTTTTGCTTTTTTAAGTGACGAGTGAATGATTTGGTGAAGTAACAATTGGGTGACAAGGCTGTCTCCTTTTATTGTAAAAATTTGTCTTAAACAGTGCATTAAAAACCTAAATTTCAATATCTTTTCCCGTAATGTAAAAATTACAGAATTTTTACGGATATTTTGTAGGAATTAGCAAATTTATCTTACCTTTTTTACTTGATTTATTTTGGTTTTTGTATTACTATAATAGATGTATGATTTTTTTAAAAAGAAAAGGGGATCTCTATGAAAAAAGTTATTTCATTGGCGCTTGCGGCCGTAATTTGTTCGGCTTCAATGCTCCTTGCCGCTTGTGGTGGCAGCACAACAAAGAAAATTGCTACAGTTGATGACCTTGAGGGCGCAAAAATCGGCGTTCAGCTCGGTACAACAGGCGACATTTATGCAAGTGATTACGAGGAAAAGGGTTCAACGGTAGAACGCTTTAACAAGGGTGCAGACGCTGTTCTCGCTCTTACACAGGGCAAGATTGACTGCGTTATCATTGACAGCGAGCCTGCTAAGGCTTTTGTTGCCGCTAATGACGGTCTTAAGATTCTTGACGAACCGTTTGCGGAAGAAGAATATGCAATCTGCGTAGCTAAGGACAATAAAGACCTCCTCGGCAAAATCAACACAGCTCTTGCAGATCTTAAGAAAGACGGTACAACAGAGTCAATCGAAAAGAACTTCATCGGCGATGATACAAAGGGAAAAACACCTTATGTAACTCCTGCAGGAACAGAGTATCCGAACGGCGAGCTTCATATGGCAACAAACGCTTTCTTTGAGCCTTACGAGTATTATGACGGCGACACAGTAGTAGGTATTGACGCATCTATGGCACAGGCTATCTGCGACAAACTCGGATACAAGCTTGTTATTGACGATATGGACTTTGATTCTATCATAACATCTGTTCAGACAGGCAAGGCTGATTTCGGTATGGCAGGTATGACAGTAACAGATGAAAGATTACAGTCAATCAACTTCTCTGACAGCTATACAACAGCTACTCAGGTAATTATAGTTAAAGAATAATTAAAGATTTTTCCGGAAAGGCAGCATAAAAGCTGCTTTTCTGATATATAAAGGAATTTAACATATGGATAAGTTTTTTCAAGAAATAGCTGCGAGCTTTCAGAGAACTTTTATTAATGACGACCGTTGGATGCAGTTTTTAAGAGGTCTTGGAGTAACGATTGAAATCACAGTCGTTGCCGCCGTTATAGGTATTATCCTCGGTTTTTTAATCGCGATGGTTCGTTCGACTTACGACAAGAACCTTACCGGTAAAAAATGCAGAAAGCCGAGTGATTATTTACTCAAGTTTTTAAATGTTCTCTGCAATATCTATATTACGGTAATCAGAGGTACTCCTGTTGTAATTCAGCTTATGATTATGTATTACATCATATTTTCATCGTCAAGAAACGGAATTATCGCAGCGGTACTCGCATTCGGTATCAATTCAGGCGCATATGTAGCCGAAATTGTGCGTTCGGGTATTATGTCAATCGACAAAGGTCAGTTTGAGGCAAGCCGTTCGCTCGGATTTAATTACAGCAGCACAATGCTCCATGTAATTCTTCCGCAGGCTTTCAAAAATGTTTTGCCTGCACTCGGCAACGAGTTTATTGTGCTTGTAAAGGAAACTTCGGTTGCCGGTTATGTTGCACTCCAGGATCTTACTTATGTGGGCAATCTTATTCGTTCAAGAACTTACGAGGCATTTTTCCCGCTTATTTCGGTTGCGGCAATCTACCTTGTTATAGTATTGATTCTGACATACTTCCTCAAAAAACTTGAAAGGAGGTTGCGCAGCAGTGACCACTAACAATGATATTTTAATAAAGGTCGAGGGACTGAAAAAGTATTTTGGCAATAACGAAGTGCTCAAGGGCATTAATGCCGAAATTCACAAGGGCGATGTAATGGTGGTTATCGGTGCGTCGGGTTCGGGTAAATCAACTTTTTTGCGTTGCCTTAACCTGCTTGAAGAGCCGACAGACGGAAAAATCATTTTTGACGGCATTGATATTAATGACAGAAATGTAGATATAAACCTCCACCGCAGAAAAATGGGTATGGTGTTTCAGCAGTTTAACCTTTTCCCTCATATGACAGTGCTTAAGAATATGATTCTCGGCCCTGTAAAACTTCTTAAAAAGAGTAAGGAAGAGGCTACCAAAGAGGCAATGGAGCTGCTTGAAAGAGTAGGGCTTGCAGACAGAGCAAATGACTATCCGTCACAGCTTTCGGGCGGTCAAAAACAGCGTGTGGCAATTGTCCGTGCGCTTTGTATGAATCCGGAGGTAATGCTTTTTGACGAGCCGACCTCTGCGCTTGACCCTGAGATGGTAGGCGAGGTACTTGAAGTAATGAAAAGGCTTGCAAAAGACGGAATGACAATGGTGGTTGTAACTCACGAAATGGGTTTTGCCCGTGAAGTAGGTACAAATGTTGTATTCGTTGATAAGGGCGTAATCGTAGAGCAAGCGCCGCCGCAGGAATTCTTTACAAATCCGAAGAATGACAGATTAAAGGAATTTTTGTCAAAGGTTTTTTAATTAAATAAACAATATGACAGTCTGATAAACAATGAGTTTGTCAGACTGTTTTTTTGTGCGATTTTTAACGGTTGCTAAACAATTATAAAAGGATGGTCAACCTTTAAGGCTTGACCTGAATTTTTAAATTATTTTGCTTAACCCGCCTGCTATACCATAATTTCCTCCAATTCTTAATAAAGAACCGTTTATAAAATATTTTCGAGATTTACTTACATTTACAATTTTTAAAAATCAAAATAATTTGCAAGCAATTGCTTGCATTTGCCGTCATAAGTGAATATAATATAGTTAAAGGAGCGTGATTTATATGGCAAATACTTCAGCAGTTTATGCCCGTATTGATACAGGCTTGAAAGAAAATGCGGAAAATATACTTGCACAGCTTGGTATTACTCCGTCAAGTGCAATTCAGATGTTTTACAGTCAGATTGTACTTACAAGAAGTCTACCCTTAAATCTTCAACTTCCTGTGGTTAAACCGACTGCTATCGGTTCAATGACTCAATCTGAATTAAATGCCGAATTAATAAAGGGTGAAGAATCTATAAAAGCAGGAAAAACCTATACGGCAGATGAGGTGGACGCTGAACTTGCAAAGGAATTCGGTATATGAATAAGTTATATTCGGTTGTGTACTCTCCGAAAGCAAAGGACGATTTAAAAGAAATTTATACTTATATTCCTTTTTATACGGTAGACACCCGCAGTTTGACTGTTACGGTTATCCGTATTTTTTACGGAGGGCAGGACATTGCAAATATTGCAGCGGATTTTGAAAACTTATAAATTGCGATTATCAGCTGTTGATAAAATCTCAACACCTTTTTACCTCAAAATCGGCATTGATATTTCTTTACACGCTGTCGGGTGTTGCATTTTAGGGCAAAAATAATCTCCACAGGATTTATTTTCCTGTGGAGAATTTTATTTGCCTAAAAATCAAAATTTCTGAAAAATTTTTGCTTTTTTAGAAAAAAGCCCTTGACAACCTCCCTTTGGTAGCGTAAAATAGTACAATGTACCATAATGGGGTTATGTACCGACACAGTCGGACAAATCGTCAAAAAAATTTATCTTACAGGGGGATATTATCACAAAATCTCCAAAGTGTCAAGAGGTTTTTTTGACAGGGGCATTGCCCTCAAATTTATTAAGGAGTGATACGCCTATGGTTAATGTCAAACCCGTTAAGCTCGGCAATCGTGAACGAATGAGCTTTGGCAAAATCAATGAAGTTATTGATATGCCTAACCTTATTGATGTCCAGAAGCAGTCTTATCAGTGGTTCCTTGACGAAGGTCTTAAAGAAGTATTTAAGGATGTGTCGGGAATTACCGATTATCAAAATAATCTTGTGCTTGATTTTATTGATTACTCTATTGATGTTGATCACCCAAATTACAGCATTGTAGAATGTAAGTCAAGAGATGCTACATTCTCTGCCGCTTTGCGTGTTACAGCAAGACTTTTAAACAGAGCTACAGGTGAGATTAAAGAGAGCAATGTGTTTATGGGCGATTTCCCGCTTATGACACCGAGCGGCACATTCATCATCAACGGTGCAGAGCGTGTTATTGTATCTCAGCTTGTAAGAAGCCCGGGCGTTTATTATAAGATGGACCACGATAAAACAGGTAAAGAGCTTTACAGCGCTACCGTTATTCCTAACCGTGGTGCATGGCTTGAGTACGAAACAGACATCAACGATGTTTTCTATGTTCGTATCGATAAAAACCGTAAGCTTCCTGTTACAGCGTTTATCAGATCTTTAGGTCTTGGCACAGACGCTGAAATTCTCGACTTCTTCGGCGACGACGAGAGAATGAGAGCTACTATTGAAAAAGACCAGACAAGCAGTGTTGAAGAAGGTCTTATCGAAGTTTACAGAAAGCTCCGTCCGTCAGAGCCTCCGACAGTAGACAGCTCTCAACAGCATATCAATAATCTTTTCTTTGACCCCGGCAGATATGATATGTCAAGAGTAGGCAGATACAAGTACAACAAAAAACTCGGCATTGCCGACAGACTTGAAGGCCAGGTTATTGCAGAGCCTATCTCTAACCCACGCACAGGCGAGGTTATGGCTTTCAGAGATGAGAAAATTACTAAAGAAAAGGCTTTAGAAATCGAAAATGCCGGCGTTCAGATTGCTTATGTAAAAGCACCGGACGAAAAAATCGTTAAAGTTATTTCTAACGGTATGGTTGACATCAAGGCTTATGTTGACTTTGATGCAGAGGCTGAATGCGGAATCCGTGAGAATGTTCGTTTTGATGTTCTTTGCGAAATTCTTGACGCAGCACAGAACGAGGAAGAGCTTAAGGAAATGCTCACAGACAGAGCAGACGAGCTTACTCCTAACCATATCACAAAAGATGATATTTTTGCTACAATCAACTACCTTAACTGCGTGGCTCACGGTGTCGGCAGAACAGACGATATCGACCACCTCGGCAACAGAAGAATCCGTTGCGTAGGCGAGCTTTTACAGAACCAGGTAAGAATCGGTTTTTCAAGACTTGACAGAGTTGTAAGAGAAAGAATGGCTACACAGTCACAGGATATGGACTCGCTTTCTCCTAACTCACTTATCAATATTCGTCCGGTAACTGCCGCAATCAGAGAGTTCTTCGGTTCTTCTCCGCTTTCACAGTTCATGGACCAGACAAACCCACTCGCAGAGCTTACTCACAAGCGTCGTTTGTCAGCACTCGGCCCGGGCGGTCTTTCAAGAGATCGTGCAGGCTTTGAAGTTCGAGATGTACACTACACCCACTACGGCAGAATGTGTCCTATCGAAACTCCTGAAGGACCTAACATCGGTCTTATTTCATACCTTACATCATTTGCAAGAATCAACAAGTACGGCTTTATCGAATCACCGTACCGTAAGATTAATAAAGAAACAGGCATTGTTACAAACGAAGTTGTTTATATGACAGCCGATGTTGAAGACAACTACACCGTAGCACAGGCGAATGAGCCGCTTGACGAGAACGGCAGATTTGTTCATACCAGAGTTGTCGGCAGAAGAAGAGATGAATTCGTAGATCTTCCTGCAGACGAGTTTGACTTTATGGACGTATCGCCTAAGCAGGTACTTTCGGTTGCTACAGCTATGATTCCGTTCCTCGAAAACGATGACGCAAACCGTGCTCTTATGGGTGCGAACATGCAGCGTCAGGCAGTGCCTCTCCTCAGAACAGAAGCACCTATCGTAGGTACAGGTATGGAGTACAAGGCAGGTACAGACTCAGGCGTATGTATTCTTGCGGAAGAGGACGGCGTTGTATTAAGCGTTGATGCCCGCAACATTCGTGTACAGTACGATTCGGGCAGAATTCAGGACTTTGAGGTTATCAAGTTCTTGCGTTCTAACCAGGGTACATGTATCAACCAGCGTCCTATTGTTGAAAGAGGACAGAGAGTTAAGAAGGGAGAGGTTCTTGCTGACGGTCCTGCTACAGACCACGGTGAAGTTGCTATCGGTAAGAACGCACTTATCGGCTTTATGACCTGGGAAGGTTATAACTACGAGGATGCGGTTCTTCTTAACGAAAAAATCGTAAGAGATGATGTTTATACATCTATCCATATAGAGGAATACGATACAGAGGCAAGAGATACAAAGCTCGGCCCTGAAGAAATTACAAGAGATATTCCAAATGTCGGCGAAGATATGCTCAAGTACCTTGATGAAGACGGTATTGTTCAGGTAGGTGCAGAGGTTCACGCAGGAGATATTCTCGTAGGTAAGGTTACACCAAAGGGTGAAACCGAGCTTACTGCCGAAGAAAGACTTTTGAGAGCTATCTTTGGCGAAAAGGCAAGAGAAGTAAGAGATACTTCACTCAGAGTACCTCACGGTGAGAGCGGTACAGTTGTAGATGTTAAGGTATTTACAAGAGCCGACAGCCGTAACGAACTCCAGCCGGGTGTAAATAAGGTTGTCAGAGTTTATCTTGCATTAAAGCGTAAAATCAGCGTTGGCGACAAGATGGCGGGTCGTCACGGTAATAAGGGTGTCGTTTCAAGAATTCTTCCTGTAGAGGATATGCCATTCCTTCCTGACGGCACACCGCTTGACATTGTACTTAACCCGTTGGGCGTACCTTCTCGTATGAACATCGGTCAGGTGCTCGAGGTTCACCTCGGCTATGCGGCTAAGGCACTTGGCTGGAAGATTATGACACCTGTATTTGACGGCGCTCACGAAGGCGATATTTTCCAGGCACTTAAAGATGCAGGTTACAGCGAGGACGGTAAGACATGGCTTATCGACGGCAGAACAGGCGAGCGTTTTGACAACCCTGTAACCGTCGGTTATATGTATTACCTTAAGCTCCATCACCTTGTTGACGAGAAGATTCACGCAAGAAGTACAGGTCCTTACTCACTCGTTACACAGCAGCCTCTCGGCGGTAAAGCACAGTTCGGCGGTCAGCGTTTCGGTGAGATGGAAGTTTGGGCACTTGAGGCTTACGGTGCGGCTTATACACTTCAGGAAATTCTTACCGTTAAGTCTGACGATGTTATCGGCAGAGTTAAGACTTATGAGGCAATCGTTAAGGGTCAGAACATTCCTGCACCGGGTATCCCTGAATCATTCAGAGTTCTTATTAAAGAATTGCAGTCACTTGCTCTTGATGTTCGTGTTCTTGACGCACAGGGCGAGGAAATTGACATTAAGCAGAAGTTTGATGAGGACGAAGACATTACAGATGCAGCTACAACCGAGTTCAACGAGGAGAGCGTAATGACCGAGTCAATGGACGGTTACAACCTCGATGAAGAAGGCGAAGAGGGCAATATGTTTGACGATTCGGGTCTTGCAGCAGATGACGATGACAGCGACTACTTCGACTTTGACGACTTAAACAAGAATGATATGTAAGGAGGAAGTATAAAAATGATAGATAATAACGCATTTGATTCAATTAAAATCGGACTTGCTTCCCCTGAGCAAATTAGAGCCTGGTCTTACGGCGAGGTTAAAAAGCCCGAAACAATCAACTACCGTACATTAAAACCTGAGCGTGACGGCTTGTTCTGCGAGCGTATTTTCGGACCTACAAAGGACTGGGAGTGCCACTGCGGTAAATACAAGAGAATCCGTTTTAAGGGTAAAATTTGTGACCGTTGCGGTGTTGAGGTTACAAGAGCAAAAGTAAGAAGAGAGAGAATGGGTCACATTGAGCTTGCCGCTCCTGTTTCTCATATCTGGTACTTCAAGGGTATTCCTTCAAGAATTTCTCTTATGCTCGATATTTCTCCGAGAACACTTGAAAATGTTCTTTATTTCTCAAGATATATTGTTACAGATCCCGGCAACTGCCGTGATCTTGAAAAAAATCAGTGCCTGAGCGAAAAAGAGTACGCTGAAATGCGTGAAAAGTATGACAACGACTTTGAGGCAGGTATGGGTGCAGAGTCTATTAAGAAGTTACTCAAGGAAATTGACCTTGAGCAGCTCTCTGCACAGCTTAAAGAAGAGCTTGAAACAGCATCGGGTCAGAAGAGAGTTCGTATTCTCAAGCGCCTTGATGTTGTTGAGAGTTTCCGCCTTTCGGGCAACCGCCCCGAATGGATGATTATGGATGTTATTCCTGTAATTCCGCCTGATATCCGCCCTATGGTTCAGCTTGACGGCGGCAGATTTGCTACATCTGACCTTAACGACCTTTACAGAAGAGTTATTAACAGAAACAACCGTCTTAAAAAGCTCCTTGAGCTTAACGCTCCTGAAATCATCATCAGAAACGAGAAGAGAATGTTGCAGGAATCTGTAGACGCTCTCATTGACAACGGCAGAAGAGGCAGACCTGTTACAGGCCCTAACAACCGTCCGCTCAAGTCACTTTCCGATATGCTTAAAGGTAAGCAGGGTCGTTTCCGTCAGAACCTTCTCGGTAAGCGTGTTGACTATTCGGGTCGTTCGGTTATCGTTGTAGGCCCTGAACTTAAGATGTACCAGTGCGGTCTTCCTAAGGAAATGGCTATTGAGCTTTTCAAACCGTTTGTTATGAAACGCCTTGTAGAAACTAAGGCTGTTATCAATATTAAGGCTGCAAGAAAAGCAGTTGAGCGTGCAAAGGACGAGGTTTGGGATGCACTTGAAGTTGTAATCAAGGGTCACCCTGTTCTTCTCAACCGTGCGCCTACACTTCACAGACTCGGTATTCAGGCATTTGAGCCTGTACTTGTTGAGGGCAGAGCACTTAAGCTTCACCCGCTTGCTTGTACAGCGTACAACGCCGACTTTGACGGCGACCAGATGGCTGTCCATGTACCGCTTTCCGCAGAGGCACAGGCCGAAGCAAGATTCCTTATGCTTGCAGCCGGCAACCTCCTTAAACCGTCAGATGGTCAGCCTGTAACAGTTCCTACACAGGATATGATCCTCGGTTCGTACTACCTTACACTTGATAAGGACGGCGAGCGTGGCGAGGGCAAGGTGTTCCGTGATGTTGATGAAGCTATGATGGCTTATCAGACCGGTGTTATCCAGCTTCACTCAAAGATTAAGGTAAGATACGAAAAGGTAATTGACGGTGTTAAGTATTCCGACCTTGTTGATACAACAATCGGTAAGATTATCTTTAACAACCCGATTCCGCAGAACCTTGGTTTTGTTGACAGAAGCAAGCCTGAAAACCGCTTTAAACTTGAGGTTGACTTCCTTGTAGGTAAGTCTAAACTTAAGAAGATTATTGATAAATGTATTAAGATAAACGGCACAGAGATTACAAGCCATGTTCTTGACCACATCAAGGCACAGGGCTATAAATACTCAACAAGAGGCGCTATTACTGTTGCCGTATGTGACGCCGTTATTCCTCCTGCCAAGAAAGAAATCATCAAAAAGGCAGAGGCTGATGTCGATGTAGTTCGTGAGGACTATATGATGGGTCTTCGTTCCGATGAGGAGCGTTACGAGGAAGTTCTTAAGATTTGGGAGAAGGCTACAAACGATGTAACCGATGCCCTCCAGAAGAACCTTGACCGCTACAACCCAATCTTCATGATGGCCGATTCAGGTGCCCGTGGTAGTATGAGCCAGATTCGTCAGCTTGCAGGTATGCGTGGTCTTATTGCCAATACATCAGGTAAAACAATCGAAATTCCTATCAAGGCTAACTACCGTGAAGGCCTTAACATTATGGAATACTTTATTTCATCTCGAGGCGCTCGTAAAGGTCTTACAGATACAGCGCTCAGAACAGCCGACTCAGGTTACCTTACCCGTCGTCTTGTTGATGTATCACAGGAAGTTATCATTCGTGAGGACGACTGCGGTACAACAGACGGTCTTGAGATTTTCGACATCAAGGCAGGCGAAAACAATGTTATCGAGGGACTTCACGAAAGACTTATCGGCAGATACCTCGTTGACGATTTCTGCGATTCAAACGGCAACACCCTTGTTTCTAAGGATGTAATGATGGGCGACAAAGAGGCTGACATTATCGTAAACAGCGGCGTTGAAAGAATTAAGATTCGTTCCGTACTTTCTTGTCGTGCTAAGCACGGTGCTTGTAAGAAGTGCTACGGTTCTAACCTTGCAAACCGCCAGCCTGTAACAGTCGGTGAGGCAGTAGGTATTATCGCCGCACAGTCAATCGGTGAGCCGGGTACACAGCTTACAATGAGAACATTCCATACCGGCGGTGTTGCATCGGCAGAAGATATCACACAGGGTCTTCCAAGAGTTGAAGAGTTGTTCGAGGCCCGTAAACCAAAGAGCCTTGCAATCATCAGTGAAATTGACGGTGAAGTTAGATTTGAAGAAATCAAAAATGCTCGTCACGCTATTGTATTCAACCACGAAACAGGCGAAGAAAAGCAGTACCTTATTCCTTTCGGCTTTAGAGTTAAGGTTCAGGAAGGTCAGATTATCAAGAAAGGTGACAAAATCACCGACGGTGCTGTTAATCCGCACGATATTCTTGCAATTCTCGGTTCAGACGCAGTAATGAACTACCTTATTTCAGAGGTACAGAGTACCTACCGTTTACAGGGTGTTGAAATCAACGATAAGCACATTGAGGTTATCGTTCGTCAGATGATGAGAAAGGTAAGAGTTGAGGACGCAGGCGATACTAAGTTTATGTCCGGTCAGACATACGATAAGAACGATGTTCTCTTTGAGAACGAGCAGATTAAAAAGCGTATTGCAAACGGTGAAGAAAACCTCAGAGAGGCAACATTCACACAGTTGCTCCTCGGTATTACAAAGGCAGCACTCGCAACAGACAGCTTCCTTTCTGCCGCATCATTCCAGGAAACAACAAGAGTTCTTACAGATGCAGCTATTAAGGGTAAGATTGATCCGCTTATCGGTCTTAAGGAAAATGTTATTATCGGTAAGGTTATTCCTGCAGGTACAGGTATGCCGAGATATGCAGGCGTAAAGCTCGAAGAGCCGAAGTCAGAGGTTGAAGATACACAGGAAAATGAAGTTGAATCAACCGAAACTGCAGATATTGCCGAATAATTTTAACTAACATTTTGGTTTAAAAAAATTAAATGCCCGACAATGCATTCAGTCATTGTCGGGCATTTGTGCGTGTGCTTGTTGTTATTAACAATTTGTTATAAATGTGTTAAAAGATTGTCGGTTAGGTCATTAAAAAAACTGTGGTTTAACACGGTGCTTAGGTCAAATGATTAAAAAATTTAGGTCAAGCCTTTTTAAAGGCTTGCGGGTTTGGGCAGCGCCCATAAA
>ENA-OUUV01000170-OUUV01000170.1-human-gut-metagenome-genome-assembly--contig:-NODE-170-length-47726-cov-12.366554_pt1 | contig 47726 bp, 30 predicted proteins | sample MGYA00237952_ERZ548838 | MGnify/ENA primary metagenome ERZ548838 (study PRJEB26490, sample SAMN05194705) | human gut metagenome | biome: terrestrial biome; feature: human-associated habitat; material... | reverse complement strand
CGTAACAAGGTAGCCGTATCGGAAGGTGCGGCTGGATCACCTCCTTTCTAAGGAGCAAGCGAAAGCGGAAACGCGGACGCTTCATCCTAAAGGTCGATCTGGTTGACGAAAGCAGAATGCGGACAGAAATGAAAGCAGGAAGGGAAGTTGACCAGTAAGGAGCTGTCACAGGACAGCAAGGCTGACAAAAGTCAGCAGCTGAAGAAGGAAACGAAGGATCAGCAAAAGGACGCACAGCGTCAAAGAGGAAATCTGTTGCGTTTGCGAAGAAAAGTTCTGTATCGTTTTCAGGGTTCGCGAGAGCGAAAACTGAACAGTTTCAAAGCGAATCGTAGAGATGAAACCGAAAGGAAGAAATCAAAACGAAACGCAGCGAAGCTGCCTGCACCTTGACAACTGCACAGAGAATGATTCTAAAAAAAAGACCAGTTGCAACGGAGTAATGAGTGAAAACTCACATACAAAGTTGACCAGTTGGTCTCAGGATCAAGCGACGAAAAAATCAAGCTAATAAGAGCACAGGGTGGATGCCCAGGCACCAAACGCCGACGAAAGACGTGGCAAGCTGCGAAAAGTCACGGGGAACCGCAAGCAGGTATTGATCCGTGAACGTCTGAATGGGGAAACCCGGCGGGTTAACAGCCCGTCACTATTAACTGAATGAATAGGTTAATAGGGGGAACGCGGGGAACTGAAACATCTCAGTACCCGTAGGAAGAGAAAATAAAGAATGATTTCCTAAGTAGCGGCGAGCGAACGGGAAAGAGGCCAAACCGAAGGGCTTGCTCTTCGGGGTTGTGGATCAGCAAAAAGGACGGAAGACCTTAGCAGAAGAGGATTGGAAAGTCCCGCCAGAGAGGGTAAAAGCCCCTTACGCGAAAAGGTCAAACGACGAGCTGACACCAGAGTACCGCAGGACACGAGAAATCCGGTGGGAAGCCGGGAGGACCACCTCCCAAGCCTAAATACGAATTGGTGACCGATAGCGCATAGTACCGTGAGGGAAAGGTGAAAAGAACCCCGGGAGGGGAGTGAAAAAGAACCTGAAACCCTGTGTTTACAAGCAGTGAAAGTGCAAGAAAGGCACGATCACGTACTTTTTGTAGAACGGACCGGCGAGTTACGTTATGCAGCAAGGTTAAGAACTGAAGGTTCGGAGCCGAAGCGAAAGCGAGTCTGAATAGGGCGATAGTTGCATGACGTAGACCCGAAACCGGGTGACCTATCCATGAGCAGGTTGAAGTGGAGGTAAAGCTCCATGGAGGACCGAACCAGACGTCTGTTGAAAAAGGCGGGGATGACTTGTGGATAGGGGAGAAATTCCAATCGAACCCGGAGATAGCTGGTTCTCCTCGAAATAGCTTTAGGGCTAGCCTCATGGATCATTGATGGGGGTAGAGCACTGAATGTGCGCGGGGGCCACAAAGCCTACCAAACGCTATCAAACTTCGAATACCATACAATGCAGACCATGGGAGTCAGTCCGCGAGAGATAAGTTCCGCGGGCAAAAGGGGAACACCCCAGATCAACCGCTAAGGTCCCCAAGTTCACGTTAAGTGGAGAAGGATGTGGAATTGCACAGACAACCAGGATGTTGGCTCAGAAGCAGCCACACATTTAAAGAGTGCGTAATAGCTCACTGGTCGAGTGATTGTGCGCCGAAGATGTCCGGGGCTAAACGTGACACCGAAGCGATGGGTGCATCTGAAAGGATGCGCGGTAGAGGAGCAATGTGCAGAGGCAGAAGCCGTATCGAGAGGCACGGTGGACACTGCACAAGAGAGAATGCCGGTATGAGTAGCGAGAGGCATGCGAGAAACATGCCCGTCGAAAGCCCAAGGTTTCCTGGGGAAGGTTCATCCGCCCAGGGTAAGTCGGGGCCTAAGCCGAGGACGGAAGTCGTAGGCGATGGACAGCAGGTGTAGATTCCTGCACTACCGATGGAATGAAGCAGTGACACAGAAGGATAACTCGAGCAGGGTGATGGTCAACCCTGTGCAAGCATCAAGGTTGGGTTGTAGTGAAGTACGCAATCCTATAAGCTGAGGTGTGATGCGGACCGAAATTTCAGTAGGGAAGCGAGTGAGTTCACGCTGGCGAGAAAAGCTGCTAGTACATCCAAAGGTACCCGTACCGGAAACCGACGCAGGTGGGCGAGGAGAGAATCCTGAGACGAACGGGAGAACCCTTGTTAAGGAACTCGGCAAAATGACCCCGTAACTTCGGGATAAGGGGTGCCTGCGAGAGCAGGCCGCAGAGAATAGTCACAAGCGACTGTTTAGCAAAAACACAGGTATCTGCGAAAGCGAGAGCTGACGTATAGGTGCTGACACCTGCCCGGTGCTGGAAGGTTAAGGGAACATGTTAGAGCAATCGAAGCATCGAACCGAAGCCCCAGTAAACGGCGGCCGTAACTATAACGGTCCTAAGGTAGCGAAATTCCTTGTCGGGTAAGTTCCGACCCGCACGAATGGTGTAACGACTTGTGAGCTGTCTCAACAGGGGGCCCGGTGAAATTGAAGTATGGGTGAAGATGCCCATTACCCGCGACTGGACGGAAAGACCCCGTAGAGCTTTACTGCAGCCTGATATTGAGTTTCGGTAACTGATGCACAGGATAGGTGGGAGTCTGAGAGACATGGGTTTCGGCTCGTGTGGAGACGCTGTTGGGATACCACTCTTCGGTTACTGAAATTCTAACATAGCTCTGTGAAACCAGAGGATGGACAGTGTCAGGTGGACAGTTTGACTGGGGCGGTCGCCTCCGAAAGAGTAACGGAGGCGCCCAAAGGTACCCTCAGAATGGATGGAAACCATTCGAAGAGCGCAAAGGCAGAAGGGTGCCTGACTGCGAGATTGACAAATCGAGCAGAGACGAAAGTCGGGCTTAGTGATCCGGCGGTATTGAGTGGAAAAGCCGTCGCTTAACGGATAAAAGCTACCTCGGGGATAACAGGCTGATCTCCCCCAAGAGTCCACATCGACGGGGAGGTTTGGCACCTCGATGTCGGCTCATCGCATCCTGGGGCTGTATTCGGTCCCAAGGGTTTGGCTGTTCGCCAATTAAAGCGGCACGCGAGCTGGGTTCAGAACGTCGTGAGACAGTTCGGTCCCTATCCATCGTGGGCGTAGGAGTCATGAGAGGAGCTGTTCCTAGTACGAGAGGACCGGAATGGACGCACCACTGGTGCAACTGTTGTCGTGCCAACGGCATAGCAGGGAAGCGAAGTGCGGATGGGATAAACGCTGAAGGCATCTAAGCGTGAAGCCCACCTCAAGAATAAGACTCCACAATAGACCCCTGGAGGACTACCAGGTAGATAGGTCATCGGTGGAAGCGCTGTAAGGCGTGTAGCTTGATGATACTAATCGGTCGAAAGCTTCATTTAACGCTTGAAAGCTGAAAATGAGGATGGCTGAGCGGAGCGTAAGCAATGCGAAGTCAAGCGAAAGCAAATCTGAAACAGAAAACTGAGAACTAATTGGAACGGTCTGAAGAATCATTCGATGTGCAGTTGTCAGGGTGCAGAGGGGTTTCACCCCCTTTCAACTTCGACCCTTCTCTTTCTGAAAGGCAAGAAAGAGAAAGTCGAAGCAACTAAATAGCTACCATTTCCGGTGGCAATAACGGAGAGGTTCCACCTGTTCCCATCCCGAACACAGAAGTTAAGCTCTCCAGTGCTGAAAGTACTTGGCTGGACACGGCCCGGGAGGATAAGTCGCTGCCGGATTCCATAATCCTCAGTAGCTCAATGGCAGAGCACTCGGCTGTTAACCGAGTTGTTGTAGGTTCGAGCCCTACCTGGGGAGCGATAAGATCAGTCATTTATGGCTGGTCTTTTTGTTTTTGATTGCCCATCCGCAGCCGTGGCAGCATTTGACTTTTTTGGCTTCCTGTGTTATAATCAGCATAACATCATATAAAAGAACCGTCGATGCACTGCGCATAGAAGGGCTTTTAAGTATTTTACTGTGAGGTAAGCGATATGAAAAAAGCCGCTTCTGCTTTTTTGCGCATGGAAATCTGTCATGCGGACATTACGCGCATGATTCGCTGGATGAGAAATCCAAATGTGACCAAGTACCTGAACGAAGCGCCCGACGTGGCGCAGTCGCTGGAACAGCTTGTGCGGTCTGTGCCCGAACCGATGTACCAATATTATTTGAGCCGGACGGGGCATTTCTTCATGGTCTGTCATCAGGAAAACGAGAGCGTGGGCTTCGTGAAACTGTTGCCGACGGCGATGGAGGGGGGCGTACGAAATAGTGTATGTGATTGGCGAGGATGCGCTCTGGGGTCATAGGCTTGGTCAGCAGACGGTGCGTTCGGCGCTGTCGAAGGCGTTTCTGCATCTGCGCGCCGACCGGGTTGTTGCGAAAGTGATGCCGCAGAATCTCCGCTCGATTCGCTGCGTCCGTGCCTGCGGATTTCAGCAGATGGCGGAAATGCCGCGGCTGGTTCGGTTTGAAATCACGTTTGATGCGTACTGCCAATCGCTGCGAGAAAAGCGGGCATGAAGCAAAATCTCATCGCCCAGTTATGACGAATTGTAAATTCTTCCGCCGGAAACGGAAAAAAGCAGGAACTGGGGGGCGACGTCGAATAGCACAGGGACGAACAGCAACCAATCTGGTCGAAATCCAGCACGTTTCGGGCGGATAGGGCTGCGCGTCAGAAAAATGGCGGAGAACCCCCGTCTCGCGAAAGGAGCAATCCCCCCAATGCGGAAAAAGATTCTGGCGATTGTGTGCATCCTGCTGGCTGTCACCATGATTGCCATGCTTGCGCTGGAAAACGGCGTTATCCTGCTTTGGCGGCAGGACGTCGCCGTGCCGGACAGCGTGACGGCGGAAAATGCGTATGCCTATGTGCTTGCGCTGGCGGAGCGGGACGAGCGCGCGACGCCGTTCTACCTGTCCCTGAACGCCGGGGAGGACGCCGCGGCGCTTGACTTCACCCTGTGCAGCTATGTGCCAATTTTGGCGGACGAGGGCTTGTATGCGGTGGATGTATACGAGCATCGCGGCAGGCGTGTGGTGCAGTCGAAGTACATCGGCACAGCCCCGAACTGGAAAGCGTGGGCGTCGGATATGTACTTGGCGTCAGACGCGCATTTCAGCGAAAACACCGCGGCATTGTACGCAAAAGTGCTGTCCGAAGTTGAATCCGGGGCGGAATTAACGATGCCGTTCCCGGTGACGTACTGCGATGCGCAGGTTTTCAGCAACGCCGGGCTGGAATACAGCGGGTACAGCGAACAGTAAAGGAAACGATATAAGGAGGCACACCCCATGCTGAAAGACATTCTAACCCTGATGTTAGCCATCATCCTCTCGTTCGCGACCGGCGGCCCGGTGCAGGACGAAGAGCCGAACGACAGCGTGTTCCAGACGGAGACGATTCACAGCTTCGACGGGCGCCTGCGCGTGGACATCGACGCGACGGAAATGATGGTTCGGCTGGACATTACGGACGAGGAAAGCGGCGAACTGCTGTATTCCTTTTCACCCGTCCGCCGGTGGGACTTCTGGGGAATCTGCTTTGAGACGGACAGCTACAACCTGTGGGTGAAATCCGGCGACGTGGGCATTCTGTGCTACGAATACGATGGCGAAACGTGGCAGTACAATCCGGATGCAGTGATGCCGGATTATATTGAGCAAGAAGATTATCAGGCAAAAACCAGCTCCCTCCGCAAGGATGCAGTGCAGACAGCATAAAAATGCCAGCCCGCTGACATGGAAGCTGCCGACGGGCTGGTTCTTAGTCAATTTTGACTTTCCTGTGCCTGAAAATCCTGAATTTCCGCGCTTGTGGCGAAATCGCTGTCGGGCAGAATCCCGATGACACGCCCGATGGTCTTGATTTCGTCGTAGGACTTGCGGCGCATGATTTTGAAGTGCTTGTTCAGCGAATGCAGACCGTCGGACTGGTACTGCTTGATGTACAGCGCGCCGTCCACCTGAAAGATGCCGATATCGCCCGAACCAAGCGGCTCGTCGGTGAATTTCACCAGCACGTTGCAGTGGTCGGGATATTTCGGTTCCATGCTGTCGCCGTTGACGCGGAATACCATGTCCGCGCCGCGCGTGTCGGGGGTCGCGTGCAGGAACGTCGTGTGCCCGCTGGCGGCAAATCCGCTGTCGCCCGTGCCTGCCGCGACTGGGTCATCCGCATATGGCAGTTCCAGCAGCTCTAAGCGTGCGGGTTCGGGTGTCGGCTTCAGCGCGGCGGGACGCTTCGGCAGCCCTGGATACTGCTCTTCCAGCGCGACCATCGTCTGCGCGGTCGCGGAAAGCAGATCCTGATTGATTGCGCTCAATTTCCGATAGTTCCGCATGAGGGCACGCTCGGCGTCGTTCCAGCCCGCTTCCTCCGGCGTGTCGGAGAAGAACGCCGCAACGGTGATGCCCAGCACGTTGCATAGGCGCGGGATGTTGGCGATGTCCGGGCGCGTCCGACCCGTCTCCCAGTTGGAAATCGCCGCGCGCCCCAGGTTCATGGCTTCCGCCAGCTCGCCCTGCGATAGGTTCGCCGCTGCTCGCAGGGTACGAATTCGCTCGGCATAGACCAGCTTGTTCTCACAAATGCTCGTGGCGATAGGCGCATCAGTGTGAGTATCGGATATTCCCCGCTGGGTGGTGTCAAACTTTCTGCGCGGCATGGCGTTTCCCTCCATTGTCGATTTACTGTGTACAGTATAGTACACAAAGCGGCGGATGTCAATGCGGGGGAGGAATGCAAACCGCGCAATCAGCAAAGGAGAAGGAAGAATGGGACGCAAAAGCTACCTTTACTGCCGTGGAACATGGGTGATTTTCCTGATGCTCGGCATTTTCGCGGCGGCGTTGTCGCTGTTTCTGACCTTGTGCTTTATTATGTGGATTCGCGAGTGGGGATTCCTGCTGGCGATTTTTGCAGGCATTGTGGCAACTGTTGCGCTCCTGATGCACAGCCGATGCACAGAGCGGCAGTATGTGGTGCTTGCAGATGGGCGGTTGACCGTCGGGGAAGCGTTTGGGCAGGTAGAAAAGACGTTCCCGCTGGATGCGTTCCCGTATGCGTATCTGTATACAGACGCGAAGTATTGGGAAACCGTTGTGCTGAGCAGAAAACCGCTGACGGCGGGGCGAATCCGCGGGCTGTTCCAGCTGAATCTGGCGAACAGGCGGAATGATATTGTGCGGATTCCCTGTTCCTTCACCAAGCAGGGCAGGGAGATTCGGGCGTACTTCGCGGGGGTGTATGCAATGGAAGAGGTGCGGTGAAACGCAGGGAAGCAGGAAAAACTTCCGCTGTACGGGAAAAAGCAGGAGAACAAACACGCCGCCGCGAATAAATCAGAAGAAAGGAAAATCAGATGAAAGGAAGGGAGACACGTTGGCGAAGACACGCGCGAAGCGGTATGTGCCAGATGTGGTGGGCAAGGTGGCGTTGGTGACGCTGATTATGAGTTTCATTCTGGGCGCAATTTCGATTACGTCGTTTGAAGATTGGCTGCATCCGATGCGGGACGGCGTTCCGACCATCTTCCGGCGGGACAGCGAATATTGGAGCGAAGCAGAAGCGCCGATTGTTGCGGAGAATCGGCTGTACCTGCTGTTTAACACCCTGAACATCGTGAAGGTTTACGATTTGCAGGGAAATTATCAGTATACCATCAATTTTTCCAACAGGCGGCGCAACGGACTCTCTTCTCTTTGTGCGCAGGGCGATGAGATGTACTATCGGGATACGTGGGACAAGTCCGAAATCTACTATTTTAAGGATGACCAGTTCGTGAAGATGCTGACGGACGACGAACAGAGTGTCCTGTACGATACCGCATGGCAAAACGGCTTTCGGCATGAAGATGACGACGGGAACACCTACTATCTTTCGGGCGTGAACATCATGAAGCAGACGCCCGACGGTACACAGACGGTGCTTGTCGCGCGCCCGTTCCTGCTGAACCTCTTCCAGACGCGCGGACTTCTCTGGGCGTTTGGGTTTCTGGCGATGGTGACGCTGCTGGTTTTGCAGGAGTATTTTTATTGAGGGAAGGGGCATCGGGATGCTGGATATTCTCGCAATTAAAGCGGACGTGTATCAGCTGGAGCGGCAGGGGAAGCGCCTCCCGGTTTACCGCTATCTGCGGGAGGTGTGGCAGAAAGAGCCGCCATCCGAAGGGCTGACTGTGCTGGCGTTGCAGCAGATGGTAGACTATGTGGAATATGTGGATGACTTGACGGTGCTGGGTGAACCGTGGGAAGCAGAAAACGAGTATGACCTATATCAGGATTTTCTGCTGGATGTGATTTCGTGGGGGCTGCAAAAGTATCGCACGAAAAAGCGGTTTTTGTGGCAGATTTGCTATTATGTCAATGCGTGGGCGACATTCTACTATATCTTTGGCAGGGAAATCACGCAGGAGAATGTGGAGCAGTGGAAGAAAACGCTTTTTAAGGAAGCAAAAGAGCGCTATCCGGACAGCCTGCTGTTTGAATTTATTCCCTACGCGGCGCAGCTTGATTATGTCTGGTTTTACCGCCTGACCGATGAAAAGCGGCTGCAAATTCGCTTGGAGGTGGGGGAATGGAACTTGCAGAAGAATAATATGGATCAGGCTGTGCAGTCGGATTTCGACGATGCGATGACATGGCATCGGGATAACGGAAGAAAACTACTAGAAGCAAAAAAACAAGACGAATAATTGAAGGAGGACACCTCATGAGCAAGCAGACCCCCAAACAACAAAGCCTCTGCAACAACAAGTTCGACGGCCTGATGAACGCCGCCCCGCACAAACGCTACAAGAGTTTCGCTGTGACCGTGGCGGATTGGGAATCGGTCTGGCTGGACTGCGACCCGAATCAGTCGCTGCCGGAGGAGGGCGTGATTTCCGTATGGCCGGAGGAAATGTTCGCCGCCGCCGTCTGCACGGACAAGTCGTTCTTCAAGATGGACGTGCGTGACTTCTGCGACCTGCTGGAAGCACACCCGGACGCCACGATTCGCGTCTTCCCGAACGGCAAGAACTGGACGGATACGGCGGCGGAAGATTTGCTGGAGGACGTGCTCGAAGAACTCGACCGGGTGGAGTGAGGGCGTGACGAATGGATGACTGGTTTGCTGGGCTGATGTAAGAGGGAGAAACAATATGAAAGCGAAGCGTATTTTCTTAGCGGTATTGTTGACGGCAGCTCTGTCCGTCTCATCCGCCGCCCCGGCGGTGCTGGCGGAATCCCCTGCCGCGCCCGAAGTGACGACCATCACCGTATTCCGCCCCAACCTTGGGGAAGAGGACTACATGGGCTTGCAGTCCGTAGACGGCGAAACGCTTCTGCCGCCCGCGTTTGCATCCATTGAGGTGGTGGGCAAATTCGCGATTGTGTACAGCGACGAGACGGATTCGTTCTACCTCTATGATTGGCAGAAGCGCGCGTTCGTGGCGGAATATCCGATGATGTACACAAGCGGCGATTACATCGTCATTGCGGAATCGTGGGAAGACGGGAACTACGGGCTGTTAGATCAGTCCGGCGCGGTGGTGACGGAAATGCAGTGGCTTTGGATGGGCGGTGTGGCGGACGATGTCGTCTGGGTGGCGGCGGATGAGGATACCATGCGCGTGAATCTGCTGCATATTCCGAGCGGAGAGATGCTGCTGGATGAATGGGCGGACTACTGCACCGAGTTTTCCGGCGGATATTCGGGATTCGTCCGCGACGGGCATGTTTTCTTCGTTGATGCGGAAGGCAATGTGCAGGAAACGAGCTTCGTGAGTGTGAAAGAATCCAGAATCGACGGCTGCTTTGAAGTTCAGACAGAAGACGGGGTAACAGGTTACTATCAGCCCCAAAGGGGCGGTTTTATGGATCTGACCATCGAGGATGCGCCGGGCGCATGGAACACGCTGCTCGAAAAGCGCGGCAGAAATCTCTTCGTGCGCAAGATTCATCCGACATCGGAAGAGGTGCTTGCGGTTGCAGACATTGCAGTCCGGGCGTATCAGCGAGAGAACAGGCAGTATCTTCCATTTCTTGTGCAGTACGATTCAGAAGCGGATGTGTGGCTTGTGTATTATGCAGGCTTCGACGAGGACGGTGACATGACACTCGGCGGCTGGAACATTGCCGTTGATGCGAAAAACCTGCAAGTGCTGCGCGTCTGGAGCGACGAATAAGCGCGGCACGGCACAAATCCCCCGCACACAACGATTTGGAGGTGATTCCCCCATATGAAAAAGTTGATTTCCCTGTTCACAGCGCTTTTCCTGCTGATGTCCGCCCTGCCCGCACAGGCGGGATCGCCGGAAATATCGGACTTGCTCACGGAATATTACAAAGAGTGGCAGGAGCTTCCGTTCGGGCTGACGGAGGACGAGCTGACCTGCGTGGACGGCGTGCTGTATGGGCGGGACATTCTGCTGCTGTATCCAAAGACGCGCACCGATGCCTGCTTCGTGATTCCAGACGGCATCGGCTATGTCTGGGACTTTGCCTTTATGGGCAATGATTTGCTGGAAAAGGTCGTTGTGCCGGATTCTTGCAAGATACTGGGCGCGTTTGCGTTCTGGGAATGCGCGAACCTTGCGGAAGTAGAATTTGGCGCGAACAGCGAACTGCTCATTGTGGATGACTTCTGCTTCAGCGAATGCTATGCCTTGCAGCAGATCCGGCTGCCGGATTCGGTGTATCTCATCGGTGAAGCGGCGTTTTCCTACACGCAGATTCAGCGGTTCGTTTTCCCGGAACAGATTGTGTTCATTGGCGACCAACTCTTCTGGGGAACGCCAGTGACGGAGCTGACTTTCCATGCGTGGAGTTTGCCCCAATACATTGGAAGCGAATATTTCAGCACGGGTGATGATGATGCAGAATACCGCATTACACTGCCCTTTGATGCGGACGCTGACCGCTATTTGGGCAACGCAGAATATGTGATGCAGAAGGAGAATGTGACGGTTCTTTTCTGCGAAGATACGGATATGCCGGAGGATGAATAAGCAACATCACACCCCGACGGCGCACATCCCCCAAAACGGACGCGCGCCGCTTTTTTGTGCCCTCCTCCGCGAATCGGGTGACATGAAATCCCTGCATTCGTCCATCGCCTTGTTGAAACCTGCCTTGATTTTGGCAAAAAAACTGGTATAATAGTACCAAATCACGAGGAATTATCCTCCGGCGAAAAGGGGCGAGCAGATGCTGAGAATTGCCATTGTGGAAGATCACGAAAGCGACGCGAAGCGGCTGACTGCCCTGCTGGAGTCGTATGCGCAGAAGAACGGCAAACGCTTTGCCATTACATGGATTGCGAATGCCAATACGTTTCTGGATTCGTATCAGCACCAGTATGAGCTGGTGTTTATGGACATTCGGATGCCGGGGCTGAACGGGATGATGGCGGCGCACGAGCTGCGGGAGATGGATCACACGGTGGTGCTGGTGTTCCTGACGAGCTTGGCGCAGTATGCGGTGGAAAGCTACGAGGTCGAGGCGACGGATTATATCCTGAAGCCCATTACCGCCGCTGCGCTGGACTTGAAGCTTCCGCGCATCCTGAACCGCTGCATGGTAGAATCGGAAGAGGAAGTCGTCATCCAAAGCGGCGGCACAACGACGCGCCTGCGTCCGAATGAGCTGCACTATGTTGAAATCTATGACCATCATATTCAATTTGTCACCGCGTCGGGGATTATGCGGTCGTATGGCACGCTGAAAGCGGTGGAGGATGCCCTGCCGGATGTGTTCTTCCGCGTCAACAATCAGACGATTGTCAATCTGCGCTTCGTGACGCATGTGGGCAGCAATGACACGACGGTGGCAGGGCATACCTTCCCCATCAGCCGCGGCAGGCGCAAGGAGTTCCTGTCCGCGCTGCACCTTGCGGGCATGGCGGAGTAAGGAGGGAGAATCATATGCTGACATGGGAATACCTCGTAGACACCGTGCGTGACGATTTGCCGTTTATCCTCTCCGTTGGTACGGGCTGCGCAATTTCGGCATCTTGCTTGGAGAAGCGCAAGCACTTCTACCTGCGCGTCGCGCTGACGCTTCTGCTGGCGTTCTGCTGGATGTATGGCACTCGCCCGTATGTGGGGCTGAACATGCAGGGCACAAGAATGGGCATAATTCGCTATATAACAGCGTTTGTGCTGTTCATGCTGTCCGTTCCCTTTTGCAGCCGGGCAAATTTCTGTCAAGCGCTGTATGCGGTCACAGTGGCGTATTCGATTCAGAATATGTGCGAAAGAATCATCCAGATTCCGCGCTATTCGCTGCCGCATTTCCCGGTGCTGCTGGATAGAAGCTGTCTGCTGGCGCTGATGGCGATAGCGCTGTATATCTATTACCGGATTCTGGTGGGCAAGCGGCGGCAGCGGACGATTATGGACTTCTCGAACATGAGCAGCTGCATGATGCTGTTCATGGGTGTGGGCGTGGTGGCGATTTCGGTCGTGCTGGACTTGACGCTGCACCGTGTAACTCCGTCGGGCAACCGCGAACTGAGCAACTGCCACAACATCATGAGCGCCGTGTTCTCCCTGCTGACCATCGTCGTCTGCATGAGCCATCTGCGGGAAACGGAGAACGAGCGCAAGGCGGACGTCGCGGCGCAGATGCTGTACAGCGAGCAGCGGCGCTATGAGCAGGAGCGGCAGATTCACGATGCCATCAACCTCAAATGCCACGATATCCGCCACCAAATCGCCGCGCTGGGCGATGCGGGCTATCAGGAAGAACTGAAAAAAATCGGGCAGCTGGTCAACATCTACGATGCGGCGCCGCACACGCAGAATGCCGCGCTGGACGTGGCGCTGAGCGGCAAGATGCTGGCGTGCACGAATTTGGGCATCACGATGACGTGTCTGGCGGACGGGCGGCGCATCGGCTTCATGGAGGACAGTGACATTTACGCCCTGTTCGGCAACATCCTTGATAACGCGATTGAGGCGACAAGGACCGTGACGGAGGAGGAGAAACGCATCATCTCCCTGACCATCGGCACGACGGGTGATTTGCTGCTGATTGACAGCCAGAACTACTACGCGGGCGAAGTCCAATTCGTGGACGGGCTGCCGCAGACGAGCAAGGAGAACAAAGAATACCACGGCTTCGGCACGCGCTCCATCAAGACGCTGACGGAGAAGTACGGCGGCGACCTGAAAATCAGCGCCGAAAACGGCATATTTCGATTGTCGATTATGCTGCCAATCCCGACATGATTGATTCGCAATTCCTTTGCGCTCGGCGAAAGCCGGGCGCTTTTTGTATGCTCCGGTAACGCCGATGCAAATAAAGTTGCAAAAAACGCAGAAAAAGTGGCGCAATCACAATTTGTTCACAAAGCATGTATACTATCCGTGTGGATGTCGGAAACGGCATCAAAACAAACGAATCCAACAAAAACGCAATGAGTCGTCCGACGGAATCCCCTGCCGAAGGACGCTCACATAGAGGACCATGGGAATTTCCCGAAGAAGGAGGGCAGCATTCACTTTTCTTTTCTCTTCTCTTCCGTCTCAAAGCGGAAGAGAAGCAATGTTTTTTCAACACGAATCAATGAGGAGGACAAACATCGTGTTCCAGAGCAAAAAGAGCCATCGGCTGATGGCACTGGCGCTGAGCGCAGTCGTTGGGCTGACGGCTACGTTCGCGGCGGCAGAAACCGTAACGCCGACCGGCAATACCTACGGGTTCGCCGGAACGAATGCCCGGTATTACACCGATTACATGACGCTGGAAGAAGAACAGCAGATTGCCAAGGATCTCGCGATTGAAGTGGCAAGCGAAGGCTTCGTGCTGCTGAAGAATGAGAACAATGTCCTGCCGCTGGCAAAGGGCGGCAAGGTGTCCCTGTTCGGTATGCACTCCGTGTCGCTGATTGCGTCCACAAGCGGCTCCGCAGGCGGCTCCACCGGCGCGAACGGCATTGCCGAAAGCACCCTGCAAATGGCGATGGAGAATGCCGGCTACCGCGTGAATGCGAAGCTGGTTGATCTCTACACCAAGCACAAGACGCTCGGTACGACCAGCAATGAACTGCCGATGAACTACTATTCAGCGGCAACCATCAGCTCCTACAATGGCTATGGCGACGCGGCGATTATCGTTTTCTCCCGCACGGGCTCTGAGGGCGGCGACAAGCTGGTCAGCAACGTGACTGACCACAGCACCCCCCGCGACCATGAGCTGATGCTGGACGACAACGAGAAGGCGCTGGTCAAGCACGTCAAGGAGCATTATCCGAACAAGCCGATTATCGTTCTGATTAACTCCTCCAACATCCTGCAGATCCCCGAACTGGCGGAACCGAAGGCGACCAGCGAATATGGCGTTGACGCCATCTTCTGGGTTGGCAATACCGGCAACAACGCCATCGAGGCGATTGGCAAGCTGATCTCCGGCGAAGTCAACCCCAGCGGTCACACCGTGGAAGTTTGGGAACGCGACTTCACCAAGGGTCCGAGTTTCACCAACTTCGGCAACCAGATGCAGAATGTTGATGAAAACGGCAACATGATGGATGCGTACTTCTATCACAATGGGGAAGCGACGAAGTATGCGACTATCGAATACCGCGAAGGCATTTATCTGGGTTACAAGTACTACGAGACGGCGGCGGACGACATGAACGCCGAAAACCCCGGCTCCGGCGACGAATGGTACGATTCTCAGGTGCTGTATCCGTATGGCTACGGTCTGAGCTACACGACCTTTGACTGGGAACTGATGCCCGCGGCGGATACCGCGATTACCGACCCCTTCCAGAAGCTGTCCATGCAGGTGAAGGTCACCAACACCGGCGACGTGGCAGGCAAGGAAGTTGTGCAGGTGTACGCCAATCCGCCGTACACCAAGGGCGGCATTGAAAAGGCGAGCGCGAACCTTGTCGGCTTTGCCAAGACCGACCTGCTTCAGCCCGGTCAGTCTCAGACGGTGACTGTTGACTGGGTTGCGCAGGACATGGCGAGCTACGACTGGAATGACGCCAACGCCAACGGCTACACCGGCTATGAGCTGGAAGCGGGCGACTACGTTATCACCGCGCGCAGCAATTCGCACGATGTGAAGCTGTCCGAAACCTACACCGTGGCGGCGGGCATGAACTGCACCACCGACTACATCACCGGCAACGAGATTGAGTCCCTGTTTGTCGATGACTTCACCTCCGTCAACGACTCGCTGCTTTCCGGCATGATCAGCCGCGCGACGGGTCTGACGCAGCCCGCTCCGGCATCCAAGACGGATCGTGAAATCTCTGATGACACGCTGGCGACGCTGGACGGTCAGTATTCTTACCGCTCCTACATGGATCAGGGCTATGAAGAATGGTTCGTGAATGAGGACGGCATCCCGTCCACTTGGACGCAGGCGGCGACCCGCACCGAAGGCGAAAAGGCGCCCATCTCCATTATGGACATGGCGGGCATCGACTTCAGCCTGAAGATTGAAGACGGCGAAGTTGTGCAGGGCGACGACGAAGGTTCCCAGAAGTGGGAAGCATTCATGAACCAGCTGACGTGGGAAGAAATGGCGAGCCTCGTCAACAACGGCGGCGGCGTGAAAGCCATTGACGCGGTGGACGTTGTAGGCGCGGGCGTGAACGAAACGCCTCTGCAGCTCTCTGGCGGCACGCTCTGGGCTTGCCCCCCGATTCTGGCGGCTACCTTTAACCTCGACCTCGCGGAAGAAGTCGGCGTCATGATGGGCAACGAAGCGCTCTTCAAGGGCTGCTCTTACTGGCAGGGCAACGCGATGAACATCCACCGCAGCCCGCTGTCCGGCCGCAACGTTGAGTATTACAGCCAGGATGGCGTGCACGGCGGCAAGTTCGCGGCGGCAGTCGTTGCGGGCGTGACCTCCAAGGGCGTCACCTGCCATATCAAGCACATGGTGCTCAACGATCAGGAATCCTACCGCGACCTGAACGGCGGCGTGGCCACTTGGGCGACCGAGCAGGTTATCCGTGAAATCTACGCTAAGCCCTTCGAGTACGCGCTTAAAGTCGGTCGCTCTACGGGCGTGATGAGCTCCTTCAACCGCATCGGCATGGTCAACAGCCAGCTGAACCTTGCGATGCACAAGCTGGTTCGCAACGAATGGTCGAACCGCGCCATCTTTGAAACCGACGCATGGCAGGGCACATACTGCCCGCTGGACCTGATGGTGCGTCAGGGCGACAATCAGGTGCTGGGCGCTGGCACGACGCTGCCGGACATCGGCCTGGAAATCGGCGCTTGGGATGCGGATGGCAACTGTGTCCGCGTCAGCGACGGTGCGGAAGGCACGTTCCTCTCCCAGACCCACTACGCCGCGGTTCGCCGCAGTGCGCAGGAAATCCTGTGGAACTACGCCAACAGCAGCGCGGTGCACAATGGCTACATCGGCTTTGAACCCTGTGTCCTCGAATTCGACAGCTATGCCGCGCAGTCTCTGCCGATTTCCTTCGGCGACGTGGACATCGCGACCATCACCCTGGCGGACGGCGCGCAGCTGCCCGAAGGCTTCACGATGAGCGATGCGGGCGTTGTCACGTCCGACGGTTCTCTGGCGGAAGGCGAATGGACGATTGACATCAAGCTGAACGGCATCGACGGATATATCACCCTCGGCGCACAGGCGGTTATCCGCGTGGTGGACGCGCTGCACGTCAGCACCACTTCCCTCAAGGTGGGCGAAGCGGCGAACGTGACGGTGGATGCTCCCTACTATGCGTATGAAAGCCTCGTCAAGGTCAACCCGCGCTTCGTCAGCACGGTCAAGCACACCGACGGCACACCGGTTGCGCAGGGCGAAATGCAGGGCTTCGGCGGCAAGACCATTCTGCCGGGCACGGGCGACAGCGTCGGCGGCACCCTCCGTATCCAGAACTGGTACTGGAAGGACGCTTCTCAGGTGCAGGGCAACAATTACGACGGTCTGGGCGCGCTGGCGTTCGCGGACATCGAAGCGACTGACGCCCGTTACCTTGAAACGGCGGACGTCGAAGCGGGCAACTACTATCAGGCGTATCTCTACGAGTTCCGCGTTTCCGATGAGGATGCTGCGAAGCTGGCGGAATACGGTCTGACGGCGGAAAAGGTCATGGCGCCTGTCACCGCCTATCAGGGCATCACCTACGATTACAACTCCGCGCTGGCCATCACCGGCACGCCGACCAAGGCGGGCGAAGTGGAAATCACGGTGACGCTGCAGATCCCGCTGGTTCGCGGCTTCGGCTCTCGCTTCCCGAACAACGTGCATGTGGGCTCTCCCACGGCGACGGAAGTCACCCGTACCTTCACGCTGACCATCGGCGAGTAATTCCTCTGAATCCTCACGGTTTGTGAACAAACGCCTGCTCCGCGCCTGACGCTGCATCCTCTTGCGGCGCGGGCGCGGGGTGGGGCAAAAGCCGCCGGGCTGTCGAACGCTGCGCGTCGGCGGTCTGGCGGCCGGCTTTTTCGCCAAGCCTACTATCTACAATTAGGAGAGAAAACAATGAACTGGCTGAAGAAATTCGGTTCTCTGTGCCTTGCTGTGGTGCTGTCTGTCTGCCTCTTGGCGCAGGTAGGCTCGGCGCTGGCGGATGACAAGAAAGTGACCTCCGTCGAGGTCGAAACCATGCCCAACAAGACGGTGTACGTCATCGGCGAAGAATTTTCTGCCGAGGGCGGCAAGCTGAAAGTTACCTACGACGATGGCACGACGGAAATCGTCGCCATGACGGACAGCAGCGTCAAGCTGTCCAAACCCACGATGAAGACCGCGAACACCAAGAATGTGACCGCGACGGTCGGCAAAAAGCGCGTCGTGTTCAAGATTGAGGTTGTTGCGGGCATGTGCGTCGTGACCTTTGACCTGAACTATGACGGCGCACCCGCGGCCTTCACGCAGGAAGTTTCCAAGGGCGGCGCTGCCAGCGAACCCGCTGCGCCCGCGCGCGACGGCTATGAGTTCGTTGCGTGGTACGCCGATGCGGACTACACGCACACCTATGATTTCGCAGCTCCCGTGACGGGCGACACGACCGTGTATGCCTTCTGGAAGAAGGTCGGCGCGGATTTCGTCACCGTGACGTTTGACTATGACTACTACGGCGTTCTCCTGAACCAGTATTCCTACCCCGTTGAAGTCGGCACGCAGGTCAAGCAGCCTGTTGCCAACCCCGAGCGCACGGGCTATGCCTTCGACAAGTGGGTGGACGAAAACGGCAGCGACTTCGACTTCTCCCAGCCGATTATGGCTGACACCACCATCAAGGCGGCGTGGAACAAAACCGTGTCCGGTCAGAACACCTATGTTTTTGAGGCGGAGGATACCGACCTGACCGGCAAGATTGGCCCCAGCTACTCCGGTTCTGCGCAGGAAGAAAGCATGATTATCTACAACGAGTCCGTCGGCGCGAGCGGCAACCGCATGGTCGGCTACCTCTACGCCAGCGGCATCTCGCTGGAGTTCTACATCGCGTCCGATATGGATGTGGATGACGCGACCATCGACGTGAGCATCACGGGCGAATTTGTCACCATGTCCTACGACGGCAACGACTATCAGGTGATTGTCAACGGCGAAGCGAAGAGTTATCCGCGCGTGACCATCGAGGCAACGCAGAGCAGTATGCCGCAGTGTGCCGACCTGATTTCCATCAAGGGCGTGCACCTGAACAAGGGCGCGAACCTGATTCAGCTGATGACGAACAACACCAATGAGGTGGACGGCACGACCTTCAAGGCGTATGCCCCGATTGTGGACTGCGTGAAGGTGACGACGGAAGCAGTGCTGATTTGGGACGAGAACCACAACGAGCCGGCAACGGGCAACTACCAGAAGTAATCCATAAGCAAGGGGGATTCTCCTCATTTCCCCTCTGCTTCTCCTCAAGCAGCGGTGTATGCGGCAAACTCCGCCGCATACACCGCCATTTCTGCAAAATAAGGAGACAAACCTATGGCAAAGAAGAATCGTCCGAAAAAGAGCAAAGCACTGGTCGTCTGGGCTATTGTGACGGTTATCGTGCTGCTGGCGGACTGCGTTGGCAACTATCTGGTCGTCGGTCTGCCGGGCAACATGAACAGCCTGCTGGACAAGCCGATGGCGGCGATTGGTGAAGCCATCGACTTCAAACTGAGCGCGGGTGAACTCGGCGGCTTGATGGACACGCTGTTCGGCAGCCAGCGCCCGATTTACAGTGACGAAGTGACCTCTGTGTACCCCACACAGAAGGCAACGAACAAGGCAGAAGCCTTTGCGAACGCGCAGGAAGTCAACCTGAAGCTGGCAGAAGAAGGCTTTGTGCTGCTGAAGAACGAGAACGCTGCGCTGCCCATGAACAAGGGCGCGAGGATTTCCGTGTTCAGCAAGAACAGTGTGAACCTGTCCTATGGCGGCTCCGGTTCGGGCGGCTTCGATACGAGCAATAACAAGGACTTGTATGAGAGCCTGAACGACGCGGGCTTCGTCACCAATCCGACGCTGAAGAGCTTCTATGAGAGCAGCCAGTCCGGCCCGGTGCGCACTGCGAACTCCAGCGACCTTGACAACGGCGACAATCAGAAGATTGCAACCGCTGAAACGCCCCAAAGCAAGTACACCGACGCGGTGAAGAACAGCTATGCGGATTATTCCGACGCGGCGCTGGTCGTTATCACCCGCATCGGCGGCGAGGGCTTTGACCTGCCCCGCTATCAGGGCGACAGTGAAGGCGCTGTGTCTGCGGACAGCCACTATCTGGAGCTTGACCAGAACGAAATTGATCTGCTGACCGCTGTCACCGACGGCACGTTCAAGCGCGTTGTCGTTGTGTTCAACACGCCCTCCAGCTTTGAAGCGACATTCCGCAAAGACAGCGCCTACGCCGCCTTTGCGGATAAGATTGATGCGGCGGTGTGGATTGGCTTCACAGGCTCGAACGGCATCACCGCGCTGGGCGAAATTCTGAACGGCGACGTGAACCCCTCCGGCCGTCTGGTGGACACATGGGCGGCGGACTTCACCAAGAATCCGTCCTTCGTAAACTTCGGCACGGGCTGCCTGCCGGACACGACCGACAAGTATGACGGCGGTATGTACTACTCCGTGGACTACGAAGAGGGCATTTACGTCGGCTATCGCTACTATGAGACGCGCGGCGAAACGGATGGCGAGGACTGGTACAATGCCAATGTCGTCTATCCCTTTGGCTACGGCTTGAGCTACACGACGTTCGACTGGACGGTGGGCGATGCCTCCGCAAGCGAAATTGAACTTGGCACGACCATCACCGTGCCTGTGACGGTGAAGAACACGGGCAGCGCCGCGGGCAAGGACGTGGTGCAGCTGTACGCCTCCGCACCCTACACGCTGGGCGGCATCGAGAAGGCGCACAAGGTGCTTGTCGGCTTTGCAAAGACGAAGCTCCTTCAGCCCGGCGAGAGCGAGACGGTGACGGTCAGCTTTGACCCGTATTCCGCGGCGAGCTACGATTACCGCGACGCAAACAACAACGGTTTCAGCGGCTATGAACTGGAAGCGGGCGAGTACACGCTGTATGTCTCCCGCAACGCGCATGAATCCGAAAAGGCGATTGCGCTGAAGCTGGCGGCGGATGTGCAAATTGGCACCGACCCGACGACGGACAGTGAAGTCGTCAACCGCTACACCGATTCCGAGGACTTCCTCGACAGCGACTGGCAGCTGGACGCCATGCTCAGCCGCGCGGACTGGGAGGGCACTTGGCCCACGCCGCAGACCGCGCAGCAGCACGCGGGCACGGATCGCCTGTATGAGGAAATTCGCAGCGAAGAGCACAACAATCCGACTGATTTTGATTCGGAAGAATACCCGTGGTTCGGCGAAGAACCCACACTGACCCTGCGCGACCTGCTGCCCTCTGCGGAAGCGGAAGGCTATGAGCCGGTTGTTTCCTATGACGACGAACGCTGGGAAGAACTGATGATGGGCTGCGACGAGGAAGAGATGATTGCCCTCATCAACAACGGCGCATACCACACCTTGGCGATGGAGGGCGTCGGTCTGCCGGCAACCATTCACGGCGACGGCCCGTCGGGCTTCACCTGCTTCATGAGCAAAGAGCAGGTCAACGGCACTTGCCAGTATGTCTCCGAACCCGTGATGGCGTCCACTTGGAACATCAACCTGATGAACGAACTGGGCGAAGCAATCGGCGAAGAAGGCACCATTGGCGATAAGGCGACGGGTCAGCCATATTCCAGCATTTACGCGCCCGGCGTCAATATCCACCGCAGCCCCTTCGGCGGTCGCTGCTCGGAGTATTTCTCCGAAGACCCGTTCATTTCCGGCATGATGGGCGCGGCGGAAGTCCAGGGTATCCAGAGCCGCGGCGTGCTGCCGACGGTCAAGCACTTCGTCGCAAACGAGCAGGAAACGCACCGCTCCATCGGCGGCGACCTGAGCTGGCTGAGCGAGCAGGCGCTGCGCGAAATCTACCTGAAGCCGTTTGAGTATACCGTCAAGCTGGGCGAAACCCGCGGTATCATGACCTCCTTCAACCGCATCGGAACGCGCTGGACGGGCGGCGACTACCGTCTGCTGACCGAAATCCTGCGCAACGAATGGGGCTTCAACGGGCTGGTTATCTGCGACTTCAACACCATTCCGCAGTACATGATTCCGCGCATGATGTTCTACGCCGGCGGCAGCCTTGACCTTGCGACGCAGCAGAGCGCCATGTGGACGGACTGTGACACTTCCGACGCGGGCGACGCGATTGTGCTGATGTGCGCGGTGAAGGATGTGATGTACGCGCTGGTGAACTCCAACGCCATGAACGCGGAGGTCATCGGCTACAATCCCCCGATTTGGCAGGAATACCTGCACTGGATTAACATCGGCGCATTCACCCTTGTGGGCGTCTGGCTGGTGCTGGCGATTGTGCGCACGGTGCGCTGCAACAAGCGGCAGAAGGCGAAATTCGCGGCGGCAAACGCGGCGAAGTAAGCTGATAAAATGGGCAGCCCTCTTGGATGAAAATCCGGAGGGCTGCTTTTTTATGTGCAGGGGAAATTTGCGTGGAGGCTTGAAAAGAAAAAAGAAATGTGATATAATCAATCTGCAAACAGAATAGTGGTTAATATTGGAAACGCACACTCCTATGGGATGATAACGAACAACACATCGTCTGCTGATTTGCTATCATTTTAGGGAGGTCTTTTTTTATGCCCAAGAACAAGTTTCAGGATGTTGTGCTGACTGCTATCATGGCGACCATCATGGTCTATGGCATGGTGGTTTACAATGTTGCGCTGGCGACAGGCGGACTAACTGCTGAAAGTTTCCTGCTTGCGCTCTATGAACTGCCCATTATGGTGCCCATTGCCTTTGTGCTGGAGTTTTTTGCCGTCGGGAAAATTGCAAGGAGGCTGGCGCTTACGGTCATGCGGCCGACGGATAGACCGCAGTTCATCACCTATGCCATTTCTATCTGCATCTGCTGCATCATGTGCCCGCTGATGAGCTTGGTCGCGACCATTCTGTTTAAGGATACAAAGACGTTTGCAACATGGGTGCAGACATGGACGATGAATTTCCCGATGGCAATCTGCTACCAGATGTTTTATTGCGGCCCGCTTGTGCGCCTGATTTTCCGAGCAATTTTCCGCGAAAAGCAGCAGGAAGCCTGATGCATTGCGCATTGGCAGCCCTCTTGGATGAAGATCCGGGGGGCTGCTTTTTTGTGGCGGAAAAAAGGGGGAAACTTTTCAAACGAATCACGCTGCCTGTTGAAGACAATCCTGATTTTATAACAATCACCCCGAAGCCCGTCGCGCTTTGCGTTGCCCCGCATATTCTGCCGCCGGGCTTTTTTGCATATCTCGATTTCATAATTTTCATAACTGTCTCATGCTTGCGACAATTTCGCGAGATTCGCACGTTTGTATCGAAATATGAGATTTTCACGCAAAAATCACACAAAAACGGCCCAATTTCCAGTTGCTTTGCCTTGACCGGCAGGCGGATTTCCTTGTATAATACCGTCAGAAAGCGACCGGAAAGCAAATGCGGCGTTTCGGAACGCAGTGGAAGGAGATGCAGACTGTGGCCCGGTATATCCTCCAGCGCTTGGGGCAGACGCTGTTAATTCTGCTGATCGTATCGTTTATTACGTATCTGCTGATTGACTTTTTGCCCGGCGACCCCATTGCTGCGATGCTCGGCGGTGAGATTTCGCAGGAAACGTATGACTGGTGGTATCAAGAGCTGAATCTTGATAAGCCCGTGCTGATTCGCTATGTGCTGTGGCTGAAAAACGCCCTCATGGGTGACTTCGGACATTCAGCATCGTACAGTGTGCCGGTGCTGCAGATTATCGGCGAGCGCGTGCCGGTGACGCTGTACTTGAGCGTGCTGGCGTTCCTCATCAGCGTGCCGCTGGGTATCCTCTTCGGCATCATCAGCGCCGTGAAGCGCGGCAAACCGGCGGACACCGCGGTGACGCTGACGGCAAACATCTGCTGCTGCCTGCCGCAGTTCTGGCTCGGCATTCTGCTGATGTACATCTTCACGATTGTGCTGGGATGGCTGCCGTCCAGCGGCTGGGTGTGGCCGTGGGAGGACTTCGGCGAGAGCGTGCGGCGCACGATTATGCCGCTGACCTGCCTGACCATCGGCGGCATCGCCTCCATCACCCGCCAGACCCGCTCCTCCATGCTGGAAGTGATTCGTCAGGATTACATCCGCACGGCGAAGTCAAAGGGACTCAAGGGCAAGAAGGTCATCTACATCCACGCGCTGAAGAACGCGCTGCTGCCGGTCATCACGCTGATGGGTCTTCGCATGGGCGGTATGCTGGGCGGCTCGGTGTTCGTTGAGAACGTGTTCGTGATTCCGGGCATGGGGTCGCTGCTGGTGAATGCGATTTCCATGCAGGACATTCCGCTGATTCAGGGGTGCGTGCTGCTGATTGCACTGTTCACCAGCGTCGTCAACCTGATTACGGATATCATCTACGTCTTGGTTGACCCGCGCATCAAAATTGCTTGAGCAAAGGAGGTATAACGATATGAGTGAAGCAACACAGACGGAAAAAAAGCAAGCGCAGAAAGAGCGCAAGGCCTATCGCGCCAAGAAGCGCAAACTCTTCTTCAAAACGTTATTCTCCCGCAAAATTGTGCTGGTCAGCGCCATCGTCGTTCTGCTGATTATCCTCATTGCCATCTTTGCGGATTTCCTGATGCCCTATAACCCGAACCAGATTTCGATTCCCGAACGCAATCAGGGCATGAGCGCCGCCCACTGGCTGGGCACGGATGAATACGGCCGTGACCTGCTTTCCCGCGTGATTGCGGGCAGCCGCGTGTCGCTGATTGTGGGTTTGCTGGCGGTTATCATCGCCTGCGTCATCGGCACGACGCTGGGCATGATTGCCGGTTATTTCGGCAGCATCGTCGATGACATCATCAACCGCACGAGCGAGGCCGTCCGCGTTATACCGCAGATTGTGTTCGCCATTGCCCTGTGCGCTGTGTTCGGCGGCGGCATCCTGAACCTCGCCATTGTCCTTGGTATCTCCAACACGACAGTGTATATCCGCATGATGCGCTCACAGGTGCTGTCCATCAAGGAACGCGACTACATCATGGCAGGCAAGCTGCAGGGCAACAGCAACTTCCGCCTGATGTTCCACCACATCCTCCCCAACAGTATTTCTCCAATTATCGTCACCATGACGCAGCAGGTCGGCAACACGATTTTGAGCGAAGCAGGCCTAAGCTTCTTGGGGCTGGGCATTTCCAAGCCAACGGCAACGTGGGGCGCGCTGGTCAACGGCGGCCGCAGCTTCCTGCTGACGAATCCGATCTATTCCCTCGCGCCGGGCATTGCGATTGCCCTGCTGGTTATCTGCCTGAATACGCTGGGCGACGGCGTGCGCGACGCGCTTGACCCGCGCCTGCGCGGTGAAGTGTAATCAAAACGGAAGGAGCAACGAAAATGGCACATCTGCTGTCCGTCCAAGGACTTGTGACGACCTTCCGGAACGAAGGAAAAGAGTTTAACGCAATCGAGGGCGTCAACCTGCACGTTGACCGCGGCGAAATTGTCGGCATCGTGGGCGAATCCGGCTCCGGCAAATCGGTGACGATGCTCTCCGTGCTCCAGCTGATTGCAAGCCCCGGCAGAGTAGCGGGCGGCGAGGTCTATCTGGAGGGTGTCGAGGGCAACCTGCTTTCCTACGGCAAGGAAAGCGAAACGATGCGGCAGGTGCGCGGCGGCAGAATCTCCATGATTTTTCAGGAGCCAATGACCAGCCTCAACCCCGTGCTGACGGTGGGTTATCAGATTCAGGAAAACGTGCTGCTGCACACGAAGCTGTCGCCCGCGGAAGCGAAGAAGCGCACGATTGAGGCCATGAAGATGGTCAACATCCCCGACGCGGAATCCCGCTACGACTACTACCCGCAGCAGTTCTCCGGCGGTATGCGCCAGCGCATCATGATTGCTATGGCGATGGCACCCAACCCCGATATTCTGATTGCTGACGAAGCAACCACCGCGCTGGATGTGACCACGCAGGCGCAGCTGCTGGAGATGATTCGCAAGATTGCGAAGGAAACCAACACTGCCGTCATCATGGTGACGCACAATCTGGGGCTGGTGGCGCGCTATGCGGAACGCATCTATGTCATGTACGGCGGGCACATGATGGAAACATCCACCTGCAAGGAGATTTTCCACCACACCGAGCACCCGTACACCCGCGCGCTGCTCCGCGCCATTCCCCGCTTGGATGATGCGAAAAACCGCATCCTGATTCCGATTGACGGTCTGCCGCCTGTGCCGTCGCAGCGGCCGGAGTACTGCCCGTTCTACGCGCGGTGCGAATATCGCTGTGACCGGTGCCTGAAGCACACGGACGCGACGATGAAGGAAGTTCGCCCCGGCCACTACTCCGCCTGCTGCCTGACGCAAGAGGAATTGGCGGAGGGCGAGGAACGTCTGCGCCACAAGGACTACGGCGCGTCGCCTGAACGCCATCCGTCGAGCGAAAACTGCTTGGCGGTGGAGGACGTGCGCAAGTATTTCCCAGTCTACAAGGGCATCATGAAGCGCAAAGTCGGCGAAGTGAAGGCAATTGAGGATATCAACTTTACCATCAAGCGCGGCGAAACGCTGGGTGTCGTCGGCGAATCCGGGTGCGGCAAAACGACGCTGGCGCGCTGCATCATGCGCATGTACGAGCCGGATGAAGGCCGTATCATCTTTGAGGGCAAGGACGTCGCCCACGCGAGCGACAAGGAACTGAAGCCCTATCGTCCGAAAGTCTCGATGATTTTCCAAGACCCCTTCTCGTCCCTTGACCCGCGCCAAAACGCCGGTTCGATTGTCGGCGAGTCGCTGAAAATTCACCACTTGGTGAAAGACAATGCGGAATACGAAAAGCGCGTGGACGAGCTGTTCCGCAAAGTCGGCCTTGACCCGGCGCTGAAGGAACGTGTGGCACACGAATTCTCCGGCGGGCAGCGCCAGCGCATCGGCATTGCGCGCGCCCTGTCCTCCAATCCGTCGCTGATTATCTGTGACGAGCCGATTTCCGCACTGGACGTTTCCATTCAGGCGCAGATTATCAACCTGCTGGAGCAGATTCAGGCGGAGATGGGCATCAGCTACATCTTCATCGCCCATGACCTTGCTGTCGTCAAGCATATTTCTGACCGGATTCTGGTCATGTATCTGGGTCGCGTGATGGAGATTGCCCCCTGCGAGGAACTGTACGAGCATTCTTTGCACCCCTACACGCAGGCGCTGCTGTCCGCCATCCCGGTCGCTGACCCGGAAATTGAGGAAAACCGCGAGGTGACGACGGTGCAGGGCGAAGTGCCCAGCATCCTCAAGCGCCCCAGCGGCTGCCCGTTCCATAATCGCTGCCCGCAATGCACCGAGCGCTGCAAGCAGGAAACGCCGCAGCTGCACGAGGCATTCCCCGGCCACTTCGTCGCCTGCCACCTCTACGGGCAGGAATAACCAATTTCGGTTCCAATCTGCGAAAAGCAGAGAAAATAGAACGATACATTGAAGGAGGCAACCCCATGAAACTCAAGAAGCTCACCGCACTGTTCCTCTCCGTGCTGATGCTCCTGTCCGTTCTGCCGGCGGCGCTGGCGGAAGACGCGACGCCCCAGTACGGCGGCATGCTGACCGTGCTTGCCATGGAAAGCAACAGCATGTTCCCCGCCCTGTCCAGCACGACATCTAACCGCTTCAACTTCAGCCCTGCCGTGGAATCCCTTGGCCGCCGCAACGCGGAGACTGGTGACACCGAGCCGTGGCTGGCGGAATCCTTCACTGTGGATGCGGATGCGCTGACGCTGACCATCAAGCTCCGCGAAGGCATTAAGTTCTCCGACGGCAGCGACTTCAACGCCGATGCGGTCATCTGGAATTTCGACAAGCTGGTCGAATACGGCAAGGCGTCCGAAATCTGCTCCCCGGAAAGCTACGAAAAGACCGACGACTACACCGTCGTGCTGCATTACACTGCGTGGAACAACACATGGGTGGACATTCTGGGCGAGTGCTACATCTACTGCCCCGCGGCTTTTGAAGCCAACGGCGAAGAATGGGCGACGCTGCACGCGGTCGGCACGGGCGCGTTCATCCAGAGTGAGTATGTGCAGGATTCCCACATCACCTATGTGCGCAACGACAACTACTGGCGCGCGGGTGAACCTTATCTGGACAGCATCAAGATGCTCTACATCAACGACAGCATGACCCAGTACGCGTCCTTCATCAACAAGGAACTGGATGTGCTGCGCAACCCGAACTCCGCCAACATCAAGCAGCTGCTCTCTCTTGGCTACGAGAACGCGGCTTCCGACGCGCCTAACCTCGCGGGCATCACCTACATGATGTTCTGCTCCGGCGACGAAAAGTCTCCCTTCTATGACCTGCGCGTCCGTCAGGCTGTGATGTACGCGGTGGACTGGGAAGCGATGGCGGAAGGCATCTACGACGGTCTGGGCGCTTCTACTCCTGTCTTTGCTGTGCCCGGTGCGTGGAGCTATGACGATACCCTGTCTGTCTATCCCTATGACATGGAAAAGGCGCTGTCTCTGCTGAGCGAAGCGGGCTACCCGAACGGCTTCAGCACCACCATTTCCATCAACGAAGGCAATGCCGCGAACCTGCAGTGCGCCATCATTCTCCAGGCGTATCTGGAAATGGTCGGCATCAAGGCTGAAATCAAGAGCCTGACCAGCGCGGACTTCAACGCCCAGAAGGCGGAAGGCGTGTATGATCTGGGCATCATGGTCAACAACGGTTCCTCCAAGCTGGATTTCACCGCTAACTACATCCGCCTGTACTCCTCCGAGGGTGTCAACTACAAGAACATGATGGCGAAGCCCGCTGATTACGAGGAGGCCCTCTTCGGCGCGCGTGCCGCCAAGACGCAGGAAGAAAAGAAGGAACTGCTCAAGACCGCTGCCCGCCTGTTCAGCCACGACTACGCGCTGGTGGTGGCGACCGGCTATCAGCCCGCGTACTGCTTCGCGCAGGAAGGCGTGCATGATACCGGCGTCTGCACCACGACTGCTGAAGCGTGGACGCCGAACTGCGCGTGGAAGGAACAGTAATCATTCCTGACAAGCGTTTCTCCCTGCGCATCCGCTAACAACGGGTGCGCAGGGAAGCCGCCGCCGTATCTTTCTTCCTCTTGGTGCGGCGGCGGTGAATTCTTCCTCTACATGCAATTGATTCAACCAACGAAGGAGAATGGCTATGGAGATGTTAATGAAACCCCAGCTTTGTGTCAGCTCGAATGCTACGGATGACTATCTGCGCTATCTCCGCCAGATGAACATCTCCCATTGCTTTGTCATGTTCCGCAACGAGGAGACGAATTACGACGCGGTCAACCGGACACTGGAACGCGTTCGGGCGGCAGGGCTGACGGTGGATGATGCCGGCAACGGCTTCCTCTACAAGCACCCGTCCATTCAGCTGGGTCTGCCCGACCGGGATGAATGGATTGCCAAGTATAACGATTTGAACCGCTGGCTGGGCAACGCCGGGGTGAAGGTCGGCTATGCGACATGGGATACGGGGCGCGTCAGCACATCGTGGTGGAAAGCGGGCGAACATACCCACGGGGCAGTGGGCCGCATTGTGGACATGAACGAGATTTATGCCCGCAAGCCCGCCTTTGGTCAGGAATACGACTACGACACCATGTGGAACAACTTCGAGTATTTCCTGCGTGCCGCGCTGCCGGTGTGCAAGGAAGTCGGCATGAAGCTGGCACTCCATCCCTGCGACCCGCCCGTGCGATTCTATGAAGGCTGCGCGAGCATCATCATCAGCGGCGACGACTACCGCAAGGCGCTGCGCCGTGCAGATGAGATTCAGCAGGAGCTGGGGCTGGGGACGGACGAACATTATCTGGGCATCAAGTTCTGCTGCGGCTGCTGGCTGGAAGGCGGCGAAAAGTTCGGCAACGTCCTGACGGATTTGGCGGATTTTGTGCAGCAGAAGCGCGTTCACATCGTCCACTTTCGCAACGTTTCTTCTCCGCTTCCCTACTTTGAGGAGACGCTGCTGGAGGACGGGTACATGGACATGTACAAAATCATGGATGTGCTGGTGAAGAACGGCTACGACGGGACGATTTACGTCGATCACGTCCTGCGCTACGACGAGCAGACCGGCGGCGAAAAGACCTCCTTTGCCTATGCAACGGGCTACATGAAGGGCTTGATGGCGGCGGCGTATCATCAGCAGAAATAAAGGTCAGCCGAAAAACAGGGGGAACCGTATGAGCTTGCACGAGTACCCGAAAAAACCGGGAATCAGCCGCTTTGTCGCGCCGTGGGATACCAGCGGCTGGTATTTCATGGCGGAGCATTTCGCGCCGGGATGCCGGATTTACAGCAATGCCGACATCACCGTGACCGAATGCCCCGAAATTCTCATGGGCTGCGACTACATCGTGACATACGATTCCGCGACGGATGGCTTCGATGACAAGCAGGAAGTGGATTTCTTCATCGAGCAGACCGGCGAAGTATACGCGGCGCTGGACGCGGATGCCCCTGCGGATTTTCCGACGGGCTTTGCACGCACGGATTTGGTCGTCAGGACGGACGCAGGCGATACTTATCGCCTGTTCATGCGCCCCTACGCACGCGGTGCGCATGTCCATTTGGACGCTTTCTCCAGCCCCGGACGGCACTTCTTCGTGGTCTTTCGCCCGACGGAAACAGAAACGGAAAAGCCGCTGCCCGAAGCAAAGCGCTTCCTGGTGGCGGAACGGCACGAGACGCGCGAAACATGCTGGTTTGTGCATGACTGCTTTGCACAGGCGAATCTGTCCGGTTATGACTGCCGCGGCGACGTGCGGGTTTGCGCGGAAGCGGACAACCCCAAGCGGCACTATCTCCGCTTGCAAAGCGGCGCGGGGATTTCGCGCGCCTGCGAAACAAGCGGACAGGATGAATTGTCGATGGCGCTGGATGTTCCCGCAGGCACGGCGGCGCTCAACTTTGCGGGCGTAACCGTGCAGCTGGGCGGCGCACAGGCAAGCATCAACGGGCAGAACGTGCCGGATATTGCGGACAGCCGCTATGTGGTGGCGTTCAAGCGCTTCCATGCGCCGCAGCGCTGCGAGGTGTGGCTGAACAATCGCCCGGCGATGATGTGCGCGTGCGACGCGGCAGCGAAAACGCCGTTCACACTGACAGCATCGGAAGCGGGTGAAATCCGCCTGAATCGCGTGGACTGGAAAGACCAGACGGATGTGCCGATGATGGCGGAAACCTTCGCGTCGATGCCGATGAATTGCCGCTTGCTGGCGGAGGCGCAGGGGAACATCCTGCAGCAGCGCGGCATTGGCAGCTTCCTGCGCGTGACGGGCAGCGGCGCGGTGACGTTCCCGGCGATCCGGCGGGAAGCAATGGTGGAAATCACCTGCCGTGCAAGTGGTGAAGAATCCGCCGTGTTCCCGGAAGTTCGGGATGCGGACGGGCACACAATCATGAAGGCGGCGCTCTTTGCAAACAGCCTGTTCCTCTCCGACGGCGAGGAATGGCGGCGAATCTGCGGCGGATATGCCCCGTGGCAGTATTTCCCCGGCGGAAACTGGTATCGCCTGACGATTTCGCTGGATTTGGCGTCGCATACGTTTGATGTGAATGTGGATGGCGCGCTTCGGGCGAAAGGATTCCGGATGGCGTTTGACGCGGAGAACGCGGCGCAGGTGCTGCTGACGGCTGCGGACGGCGCGGCGGACTGGTGCGGATTGCGCGTGTGGGATGCCTCGAACCTGAGCCGGAACATGCTGCCGCCGGGCGAGAAATTCAATGTGCGCGACTACGGCGCGAAGGGCGACGGGAGTACGCTGGACACGCTGGCGATTCAGCGGGCGCTGGATGCGGCGGAAGGCAAAGGCAGCGTGGTCGTCGTGCCGGAAGGAACGTACCTGACCAAACAGGTGCAGCTCCGCTCGGACACGATGCTCTGGCTGGACAAAAACGCGGTGCTGCTGGCATCGCAGAATTACGCAACTTATCCGCATGTCGTGCCGTGCGAAAGTCTGGTGGCTGTGCGCAACACCGGGCGGGCGCTGGTCTATGCCGAGCGTGCGCGGAACATCAGCATTTCCGGCGGAGGCGAATTGAACGCAAACGGCCGCTGCCGCTTCAAGGTCAACGACCCGAAGGGCATCAACAAGCTGTACACGTCGCGCCCGGACAACCTCTATATGGCTTGCTGCGAGGATATCCGCGTGTCCGACGTGCGGTTCACCAGCGCCGCCTACTGGACGCTTGTTCCGCTCTCCAGCCGCTTTGTGACGCTGGAGCACCTGATGCTGGATTGCATGAACACCCCCAACCGCGACGGCATTGACCCCGTGGACTGCCACGACCTGAGCGTGCGGCACTGCTGCATTATGGCGGGCGACGACGGCTTCTGCCTGAAAACGGCGGACAGAATGGGCTGCCGGAACATCTTTGCGGAGGACTTGGTCATCCAGTCGCTGGCGAGCGCCATCAAAATTGGCACGGATTCTTACGCGAAGGCGGAGAACGTCACGGTACGGCGCTGCATCCTCAAAAATGTCAACCGATGCGGCATTGCGGTGGAAACCGTCGACGGCGCGGCGATTCGCAATTGCACCTTCGAGGACATTGACATGACGGACTGCGGCGGCCCGATGTATATGACCATCGGGCACAGAAACCGCAAAGCACCGCAGTTTCCGGTGCGAATGGGGTCGATGGCGCACATCGTATTCCGGCGCATCGGCTATCGCGCGCCGTATCTGTTCAGCCGCTGCAAAACGGTCTATGAGAGCCTGTTCATCGGCGACAGCGCGGAGAACAAAATTCGCGATGTGCTGGTGGCGGACTGCGATTTGCTGCTGCCGGGCGGATGCAGGCACGGCGTGGATGCGCCGCAGCCCATCGGGGAGAAGTACCCGGAGTACGACCGGCATGGGCTGTCCTCCGGGGCGGCGTTCACACTTCGCTTCTGCGAGGATGTGCGCTTTGAGAACAATGTCATTCAGACGGAAAGGCCGGATGTGCGTCCGCTGGTGATGATTCACGATTGCTGAAAGGAGCGGTTTTATGGCATTCAAGCCTCATGGCATCGTTGTGCCGATTGTAACGCCTGTCACGCAGGATGGCAAGTTCAACGAGAAGGCGTATCGCGATTTGATTGAGTATCTGGCAAGCAGCGGGATTCACGGCGTGTTCCCCTTCGGGACGACGGGCGAGTTCTATGCGCATGACATGGGTTTCTACCGCGAGGTGCTGGCGGTGACGAAGGACGCGGTGCGCGGGCGCATGGACATCTACGCCGGGGCGAACAATATCACCACGCGCGGCGCGGTGGAAATCGCCAAGGCGGTGGAGCAGGTTGGCGGCATTGATGCGCTGAGCGTCTTGACCCCCATGTTCGTCAGCCAGACGCAGTACGAGGTGTCCGAATACTACCGCGAAATCGCCTCCGAGACGAATCTGCCGATTATCATCTACAACAACCGCCCCAAGACAAACGTCACCGTTGAACCGGCAACCGTTGCCAAGCTGGCGGAAATCGACAACATCATCGGCGTGAAGGATTCCACGGGCGACATGACGAATACAGAGGAGTATCTCCGCCTGACACGCGGAATGGACAACTTCCACGTCATGATGGGACGCGACACGCTGATTTACGCCGCGCTGTGCTACGGGGCATCGGGTGCGATTGCATCCTGCGCCAACGTTGCGCCGAGGATTGCGGTGGATATCTACGAGAAGTTCCGCGCGGGTGATGCGGCGGGCGCGCTGGATGCGCAGTTCCGCTTCTCCGCCCTGCGAATCGCAACCAACATGGGCACGTTCCCCGTTGTGCTGAAGGAAGCGCTTAAGCTCATCGGACACGACTGCGGCGACTGCGTGAAGCCCATTCAGCCGCTGAACGACGAACAGCGCGCGCGGCTGAAAACTGTCCTCACGGACATGGGGCTGCTGTAAATTGCTTTCCCGCCTGATTCAAACAGGCTGAAAGATAGAATTGCGTAATTAAGGAGGATTTTTGATATGAAGATTGCATTCATTGGTCTGGGCATCATGGGCAAGCCGATGGCGAAGAACCTCATCAAGGCGGGTCATGAGTTGTTTGTGTTTGACCGCAATCCGGCGGCGAACGAGGAAATGAAGGCGGCGGGTGCGAATATCTGCGCTTCTTCTGCTGACACGGTGAAGAACGTTGATTTGGTCATCACCATGCTGCCGAACAGCCCGCAGGTGAAGTCCGTCATGCTGGAAGAGGACAAGCTGGCGGATGCAATGCCCAAGACGGCTGTGTTCATTGACTGCTCGTCCATCAACCCGGTTGCGTCCCGCGAAATCGCGGCGGAGCTGGAAAAGCGCGGCATTGACATGCTGGATGCGCCTGTGTCCGGCGGTCAGCCCAAGGCGATTGACGGCACGCTGTCCTTCATGGTCGGCGGCAAGGAAGAAGTGTTCAACCGCTTCAAGCCCGTTCTGGCGAGCATTGGCTCGTCCGTGGTGCTGTGCGGCGGCATCGGCGCGGGCAATGTGACCAAGCTGTGCAACCAGACCATCGTGGCGGTCAACATCGCAGTGCTGGCGGAAGCAATGCAGATGGGTCAGATGTGCGGCGTTGAGCCCCAGAAGATTTTCGAGGCGATTCGCGGCGGCCTGGCTGGTTCTACCGTCATGAATGCGAAAGCGCCGATGATGATGGATCAGAATTTCGAGCCCGGCTTCCGCATTGACCTGCACATCAAGGACTTGAAGAACGTCGTTGATGCTGCGAGCGCGGTGGATGCCCCGATTCCGCTGACGCAGGCGGTGCTGGAGATGATGAAGGTGCTGCACAAGGACGGCTGCGGCGCCTGCGACCATAGCGCGCTGCTGAAGTATTACCAGAAGCTGACCGGCGAAGTGCTGCATCACTAATTCGCTGATAGATTCATTCTCGGCAGGCAGGAAAGATTGCTCCTGCCTGCCGTTTGTGGTATGATGAACCCGATGGAAGAAAGGAGAATCCGCTGATGAAAATGCTCTTTGCGTCCGATTCATTCAAGGGGTCGCTGACGGCGGTGGAAATCTGCGATTTGCTGCAAGAAGCCGCGGCTGACATTTTCCCGGATGCGGAAACGGTGTCGCTGCCCATTGCCGACGGCGGCGAAGGCACGGTGGATGCACTGCTTTGCGCAATGGGCGGAAAACGGATGACGACGCGTGTGGCCGGCCCGCTCTTTGCGCCTGTGGATGCGCAGTGGGGCTTGCTGGGCGACGGACAGACGGCGGTGCTTGAAATGGCACAGGCGAGCGGCTTGCCATATGTGCCGGCGGCGCAGCGCGACCCGCGAAAAACAACCAGTTACGGCACGGGCGAGCTGATTGCAGAAGCAGTTCGGTGCGGCGCGAAATCACTGCTGATTGGCATTGGCGGAAGCGCAACGAATGACGGCGGGCTGGGGATGCTCAGCGCCTTGGGCGCGGTGTTCACAGATTGGCAGGGAAAGCCGGTTCCCCCAACAGGCGGGGCGCTGGCGGATGTCTGCCATGCGGATTTTTCCGGGCTGATGCCGGAACTTGCGGATTGCCGCATCACCGTGCTGTGCGACGTGACGAACCCGCTGCTGGGCGCGACGGGTGCGACATACACCTACGGCCCGCAGAAGGGCGCAACGCCGGAAATCTGCGCGGAACTGGAAGCGGGCATGAAACACTATGCGCAGGTCGTCGAAAACACCATTGGACGCAATATTGCGGATTTCCCCGGCGCGGGTGCGGCGGGTGGATTGGGTGCGGCGCTGGGCGGCGTGCTGAAGGCGACGCTGAAAAGCGGCATAGACGCGGTGCTGGAGACGGTTCGCTTTGACGAGCAGCTCAAACAGGCGGATTTGGTTGTGACGGGCGAGGGCAGAATAGACGGACAGAGCGTGCAGTTCGGCAAAGTGCCGATTGGCGTGGCGCGGCGGTGCGCGAAGGCGAATGTGCCGGTGCTGTGCATTTGCGGCGGTATCGGCGCGGGCGCGGAAGGGCTGTTAGACGTTTGCGAAAGCACGATTCAGACGACGGTATCAAAACCCATGGCGCTGTCAGAAGCGATTGAAAACGCGCGGACGCTGTATCTGGATGCCGCCAAGCGCCTTTTCCGCGCTGTGCGCATCGGGCAGAAGCTGCACGTTTGACAGGTATTGACGCGCGTGATACAATAACAGCATCAAGCTCGATCAAGGGGAGAAAACGCCATGTTGAAGCTGCTGGTTGTCACGCCGAACCCTACGGTGTATGACGCAACCGTCCGCATTGTGCAGACGACGAAGTTCGATGCCGAGGTCATCCAGACCACGTCGCGGCAGGTGGTGGAGGACGTATCCAAAGCCATGGAGGGCTGCACAGGCATTGTCGTTGCGCGCGGCAATCAGGCGCAGCTGCTCAAAAAGCATGTGGAGTACCCCGTGTCGGAGATCACCTTTTCCGGGCAGGAAATGGCGGGTTTTGTCAAGCAGGCGTGCGATTTGATACCGCATAAGCATCCGAAAATCGCCTTCGTCGGCTTCCGGCATATGTATTCCGACGTGGAGAACATCGGTGCGCTGGCGAATGCGGATGTGAAGGTGTATTATGCGGTCAGCTCGGACATGGTCGCGCAGGTGACGCGGAATGCCATCCAGGACGGCGCGGAAGCCATCATCGGCAGCGAAAACGCCTGCAACTATGCCGCGGCGCAGGGGATTACGACGGTGTTCGTTGACAGCTCGGACGAGTGCATCCGCGATGCGCTCCGCCGGGCACGGCTGGCAATGGATGCCATCAAAGTGGAGCAGCGCAGGACGGCGGAGTTCTCCTCCCTGCTGAACTACTCCTTTGATGCCATTTTGAAGCTGAATCCCGACGGCGTGATTGAAATTGCAAACACGGTGGCGGAAAACGCGTTCCACTGCACACAGGCACAGCTGGTCGGCAAGCGCTTCACGGAACTGCCGGGTCTGACGCTGACCAGTGCCGTGTTCGAGTCGCTCAAGGAGCGAAAAAACCTGTATTCGCACGTCGTGATGATACAGAAGGAGCGGTATCTGCTCAATATCGCCTGCATTGATGTCAGCGGGCAGAACTTCGGCACAATTCTGTCGCTGTATGCGTTCGGCTCGGTGGATGACATGCAGGAGAGCATCCGCAAAGACCATGTGCAGCAGGGCGACGCCGCAACGCGAAAATTCGGCAAGTTCATCTCCCACGCGCCGAAAATGCGCCTTGCGCTGGAAAACGCCGCGATGTACGCGCAGTACGAGCTGCCGCTGCTGATTTGCGGTGAGCCCGGCACGGAGAAAACGCGTCTGGCAGAGTGCATCCACAACGAGAGCCTGCGGCGCGACAAGCAGTTCATTCAGGCGGATGTGAGCACCCTGCCGATTGCGAATCAAACCGAGCTGCTCTTTGGGCGCGCGACGAGCAACGGGCTTGTATACAATGCGCACAAGGGAACGCTGTACCTGCGGCATGTGGATTTGCTTACGCCCGAAAGCCAGCATCAGCTGCTGAACGTTATTCGCTATGAGCAGTACTACGCGCCGGGGCAGTCCAAGCCGATTTGGGCGTCTATTCGTGTGATTTGCTCAACGAACCGGGATTTGCTGGCCATGGCGAAGGCAGGCGAATTTCTGCTGCCGCTGGCGGACAAACTGAACGACTACCGCATTGATTTGCCGCCCCTGCGCGAATGTCAGCAGGATTTTGCCCAGCTGGTGGAGGAAAACATTGTCTTTGCGCGTGTGCACACGCGGAAACAGGCGACCTTCACGCCCGATGCGCTGAAGCTGCTGATGAGCTACTCGTGGCCGAGCAATCAACGGGAAATGTCAATTTTCTTCGAGAAGGCGTTTCTGCTGACGCGCACCAACCGCATGGACGCGGATTTTGTGCAGCAGCTGCTGTACCCGGAGCGCACGGGCAGCGCACCGCAGCAGCAAGTATTGGTCATCAGCAGCGACGAGGAGCGGGAACTGCGCTGTGCCCTCAGTGAGCATCCGAACGACCGGGACGCGGTGCTGAAGCAGCTGGGCATCAGCCGTGCGACGCTGTATCGGCGGATGAAGAAGTACGGGCTGCAGCAGGAAAAATAAAGCTGTTTTGGATTCTTCTGCGCCATCTGCCTGCACCGCTTCCGCACAGGCGTCTGGTCGTTCCGCTTGGCGCAGCACTTTTGCCGCTGACGAATTTCACGTCAGCGGCAGTTTTTTATTCAGCAGGGCGGCTTTAGGCGGCTTTACATCCGCCGTGCAGTTTGTTATAATAGAATAACCAAACAATCGGAGGGCAGCCTATGACCATCGCCATTGTGGATGATGAATTGGAAACGCGCCAGTATATGCAGGGCTTGGTGGCGCAGTATCTGGCGGAAACGGGACGCATGGCGCAGCTGGTGTTCTACCCGGATGGGGCGTCGTTTCTCGTCGGGTGTGAGCATCCGGACATTGTGCTGATGGACATTGACATGCCGGGCATGGACGGCTTTTCGACGGCGGAGCAGCTGCGGCGGAGTCACCCGGATGCTATCCTGATTTTCACCACGCGTCTCAGCCAGTGCGCCATCCGCGGCTATGAGGTGGACGCCATCGGTTTTCTGGTCAAGCCGGTGACGCTGCCGGGGTTGACTGTGAAGCTGAACAAGGCGTTCAAGCGGGTGGAGTACCGGCAGTCGAAAATCTGCCTGAAAACGAAAGACAGCATCCTGTTCTTGGAGAAAAACGAGATTTACTATGCCGAGGGCAGCAATCACCATGTCATTTATCATACGGCGCAGGGCGAATTCCCCGTCCGCTCGTCCCTGCAGGAGGCGGAGGAACAGTTGGGCGCGGAATTCAGCCGAAGCTCGCATTCCTATATCGTCAATCTGGGATTCGTGACGATGGTCGGAAAGAACGATGTGACGGTTCACGGCGAGGCGATTCCGCTGTCGCGCGCGATGCGCAGGGACTTTCTGAATGCGGTCAACCGCTATTACGGCGTGAGGTGACGAAGATGCTGACGAACTTGGCGAATTATCTGAACAATGATTTTCCATTCCATATGTTCTTCGCGGTGCAGATTCTGCTGGCGGAGGGGCTGTTCGTTGTGCGGATGAAGTCGCGGCTGCGCCCGCTGAAAATTGTGCTGCCGGTGGTGCTGTGCTACTTGGTGCTGGCATGGTTTCATCCGCTGCTGGGGCATCGTTTTGCGCGTGTGGCAGCGATTTTTGTCGAATCGCTGCTGGTGCTGTGCCTGACGATGGACATCCCGACGACGAATGCGCTTTGTATCGGCATTTCCTCCTATGCGATTCAGAATCTGGCGTTCAAGGTCGGCGGACTGGCGACATGCTGGATGGCCAAGCCGCGTGATCCGCTGTTCTATCTGCTCTCCGGCGCATCGTTTGTGGTGGTGTACGCCGTGTGCTACCTGATGTTCGTGCGGCGCTTTCCGGAGAACGGCGATTTGAAGCTCGGCAACTGGAAGGTGCTGTTCCTGACGCTGGTGACGCTGCTGACGGTGTTCGTGCGTTCTGTGTCGCTGCCGACGGATATTTCGCTGCTTGACCGCCTGTTTTCGATTCTCTCGGTCATTATGGTGATGGTGCTGATTTATCAGTGCATGTACGCCGATGAAATGCGCCGTGAGAAGGAAATCATCGAGAGCCTGCTGGCGCGGGAGGAATCCAGGCATCAGCTGCTGGGCAAGACGATAGACAGCATCAACATGAAGTGCCACGACCTGCGCTACCACATCGACACCTACCGCCGGGCACAGCAGCTGGATGAACACGCGGCGTTTTTTGACGAGGTGGAGCAGGAGATTCAGCGCTATGAGTACACGTTCCACACGGGCAATGCGGCGCTGGATTCGGTGCTGTCTGAAAAGAGTCTGTATTGCAGCGCAAATCACATTCTGCTGACGACGATGCTGGATGCGTCGCTGCTTTCGCCCATTGAAAAGTCCGATATCTATTCCATCTTCGGCAATGCGCTGGACAACGCGATTCAGGCGGTGATGGCGGAAGCGCCCGAAAACCGCAGCGTCAACATCCGCGTCAGCGACGTGGTGGGCATGACGCAGATTGTCTTCGAGAATTTTTGCAGCAAGCCGCCGGAAATGCACGAGGGACTGCCGAAGACGGAGAAGGACACACAGTACCACGGCTTCGGACTGCGCTCCATCCGCTATATCATTGAGAAGTACGACGGGCATATGAGCATCGACACGAAAGACCAGATGTTCATCCTCTCGCTTCTGCTGCCGCGTCCGCAGCAGTCCGCATGACGATTTACGCACAAAAAGAAACCAGTTTCGACACGAATGCGCTTCGTGTCGTTTTTTTGTGATAGAATCAGCACATCAAAGGGGGCGCTGTGCCCTCATAGAAAGGGAAAGGTGTCCATGAAACGCACAAAACTCTTGGCACTCTTGACATCCATCTCCTGTATTCTCCTGACGATTGTTCTGGTGGGCAGTTACTTCACGGCTGCTTACGCCATGATGATCAACAAGGAACTGGGCATCGTGACCACGAGCGTGGTGACGGATGACCCCAGCAAGAACGCTACCTATTATGCCTCCAGTTTCCTGAAGGAAGACGGCACGCGTGACGATGATGCGCTGACCGCGTGGCAGAAGGCGCTGTGTGAGCAGATTCAGGGCGAAGGCTCTGTGCTGCTGACGAACAACGGCGCGCTGCCGATGAAAAAAGGACTGGGCGTGACCGTTTTCGGCCGCGGCGCAGTTGATACCATCTATGGCGGCACGGGTTCTGGTCAGGTTGATACCAGCAAGGCAGCGACAATGACCAGCGCGCTCACGGCGGCGGGGCTGAACGTCAACACCGCGATGATGGACTGGTACAGCGCGCAGATTGCGCAGATGAAGGAAGACAAGACCAACCGCTCCACGCCCGGCATGTTCACCGAATATGCGGACGTCCCGGCGGCGACCCGCATTGCCGAGGTTTCGGCGGACGCGGTGGCATCTTCCGGCGTGAATCTGGACGGCTACAAGGATGCGGCGATTGTCGTTATCGGACGCTCCGGCGGCGAAGGCGCTGACCTGTACACCGGCGAATTCACCGACGGTACGTCGTACTTTGAATTGCAGGATTCCGAGCGCGAGCTGCTCAAGTATGTGGCTTCGCAGGGCTTCAGCAAGACGATTGTGCTGATTAACTCCTCCAACGCCATGGCGATGGACTGGGTGAACAATCCGGAATACGGCGTGGATGCCTGCCTGTGGATCGGCGGCCCCGGTCAGTACGGTCTGAACGCGGTGGCGCAGATTCTGGTGGGCGACGTGAACCCCTCTGGCCGACTGGTGGACACCTACTCCGTGTCCTCCCTGTCCTCCGCGGCGATTCAGAACTTCGGCTCCTACGTCTACACCAATGCGGATGAAGAGACGGGCACGGTCGGCGGCGTGACGATTGACGGCGTGCCGGGCGACAAGACGAAGGTGCGCTATGCGATTCACTATCTGGTGGAATCCGAAGGCATCTATGTCGGCTACAAGTACTACGAAACGCGCTATGAAGATGCGGTCATGAAGCAGGGCAATGCGTCCGGCAATGCGGGCATCTTCGCGTCCAAGGGCGACAGCTGGGTGTACGGCGAGGAAGTCGCGTATCCCTTCGGCTATGGCATGTCTTACACCACGTTTGAACAGGCGCTGGAAAGCGTGACCTACGACGCGGCAACCGACAGCTTCACCGTGCTGGTGAAGGTGACGAACACGGGCAACGTCGCAGGCAAGGAAGTCGTGCAGGTTTACGGTCAGCAGCCGTACACCGAATTCGACCGCGCGAACGCAATTGAGAAGGCGTCTGTGCAGCTTGTCGGCTTCGGCAAGACGAATGTCCTCCAGCCCGGCGAATCCGAGACGGTCTCCGTGACGGTTGACCGCAAGGAACTGACGGTTTACGACGAACATGTCAACAAAACCTACATTCTCGAAGCGGGTGACTACTACCTGAGCGTTGGTCTGGATGCACACGACGCGGTGAACAACATCCTCGCGGCGAAGGGCTATGCCCCCATCGCACAGGAAACGCCGGCTGCGGAAGGCGCAGAAGAGGCGGAAACCGCAACGCTGACTGCGAACGGCGCGGCGGCGATGGATGCCCCTGGCGACGCGGCAAAGGTCTATAAGTTCACGGTCGACAGCGACGACAATGCGACGTACAGCGTGTCCGGCACGGGCTACAAGATTACCAACCAGTTCGGTGATGCGGACCTGAACAGCTACGGCGAGAAACTCGTGACGTACCTGTCCCGCAGCGACTGGCAGGGCACTTGGCCGGTTTCTTATGCCAGCCTGACGGCGAACGATGCCATCATCAACGGTCTGCAATTCAACTACACGGCGGAAGCGCCCGACGAGACGGTCATTACGGGTTCAACCGCGACGAACTACACCTTGGCGAACCTGATTGGCAAGGACTACGACGACCCGATGTGGGTGGAACTGCTCAATCAGCTGACGCTGACGGATTTGGCGGAACTGGTTGGCCACTCCGGCTACGGCACGCGGGCAATCGACTCCATCGGTCTGCCCGCGACGGTGGCAGCGGACGGCCCGCAGGGCATCAAGGCGACGTATGCCGGCAACAACTCCACGGTGGCGTATACCTCCGAACCGGTCATGGCGGCGACGTTCAACACGGAAATCCTCTACAATGTCGGTCTGTCGATGGGTGAAGACGCGCTGCGCTCCGACAACCGCGTGGTTGGCTGGTACGGCCCGGCGATGAACATCCACCGTACGCCTTATTCCGGCCGCAACTTCGAGTATTACTCCGAGGACGGCTTCCTGTCCGGCAAGATGGCGGCGCAGGAAGTGGCAGCGGCTCGCTCGAAGGGTCTGGTCGTCTACATCAAGCACTTCGCTCTCAATGACTTTGAGACGTACCGCCAGTCGGTTGCAACCTTCGCGACGGAACAGGCGATTCGTGAAATCTACCTGAAGGGCTTCCAGTACGCGGTGGAAGAGGGCGGTGCGAACGCCGCTATGACCTCCTTCAACCGTATCGGCACGCGCTGGGCGGGCGCGCACAGCGGACTTTGCAACGAAGTTCTGCGCAAGGAATGGGGCTTCGTCGGCGTGACGCTGACGGACGCTGTTATGGCGAACCGCAACTGGATGGACGTTTCCATCGGTCTGGAAGCGGGCAATGACACTTGGCTGTCCTCCGGCGACTGGCTGGTGTCGAAGATTGAAGGCTGGGCGGCGGAAGACGGCAAGCTGCTGAACAACCTCCGCACTTCGGCGAAGAACTTCCTCTATACCTACGCGAACTCTGCCGCTATGAACGGCATGAACGAAACCAGCCACGTTGTCCACACGACGTCTTGGGTCGAGACGGACATGCTGATTGCGCGCATTGTGCTGATTGTGCTGACAGCGCTCTTCGGTCTCGCGATGCTGGTGTCCTACTTCATGGACGTCAAGAAGAAGGCGGCGCCCGCTGACCGAAAGACGGTTTCGATTGTCGCAGCGGTGATTGCGGTGCTGGCGGCTATCTTCTACATCATCATTGACACGGCTGCGACCACGAAGATGAACTTCGACGCGGTTGTGCTGGTGCTGCTCCTCGTGTCGGCAGTGTGCTACTTCGTCGCGGGCGTGAAGAAGATGGGTCTGCTGGCGGCGGCTGGTCTGGTATGCACACTGGTTGCATGGTTCCGTTATCTGGTGACGGAAATCAACTTCCGCATGGATGATCTCGTGCTGATTTTCGGCGGCACGTCCACCATCGGCGCGCTGGGCGTTCCGTTCATCCTCTCCTTCATCCTGATGCTGCTCGCCGTGATTTCGGGTGCTGTCCTGATGACGGGCGCGATGGGGTCGGAAAAGAAGTAATACTATTTCCGAATTCACCTGCGCCATCTGCTTGCGCCGCGAATTCTCATTTGGGAATAGTATAAGCCAGTCAAAAAACGTCCGCGCAGGGGGAGTGAACGCTTCCCTGCGCGGACATGAAGACACTGCTGGGGAATGTGATATGCTCCCTCTATGAGAGACAGTAAAAAACCAAACTGTCAATCATGGAGGGAGCATTTTATGGGATATCAGCAAAAGGCAAATTCGGAAAGAAAAGCCTGCGTGACGCAGCAGCAGAGGCAGGCGTAAGTCAGGAAACATTTCGGCGGTGGATCGTGCAGTATGAAGCAGATGGGGCAGCGGCGAGAGTCTCTGCATGATGGGGCAATTTCATACGGGATAATAAAACAGGGGGCAAGCCGCATTTCAGGCTTGCCCTCATTGCTTTGCTTACAGCAGCTGAATATTTGCCTTCCTGCACGCGTCCTGCACGTCCAGCGGCCACAGGCTCGCCTGCACCTCGCCCACATGCGCTTTGCGCAGCAGGTAGACGCACATGCGGCTCTGCCCGATGCCGCCGCCCATCGTCTGGGGCAGCTCGCCATTCAGCAGCGCCTTCTGGAATGGCAGCTCCGCGCGCTCCTCGCAGCCGCGAATCGCCAGCTGACGGCGCAGCGCGTCCGGGTCAACGCGGATGCCCATGCTCGACACTTCCAGCGCAATGTCCAGCAGCGGGTCGTAGAGCAGAATGTCACCGTTGAGTGACCAGTCGTCGTAGTCCGGGGCGCGGCCGTCGTGCATCTGTCCGGAACGCAGCGCACCGCCGATGCCCGTCAGGAACACCGCGCCGTATTCGCGTACCGCCCGGTATTCGCGTTCCTTCGGCGGCAGGTCGGGATACAAATCCTCCAATTCCTGCGACGAGACGAACGTGATGTCGTCGGGCAGTTCGGGCTTGATGTGCGGATAGTGCGCGCAGACGAAGCCCTCCGTCTTGCGCAGGGTGAGGTAAATCGCGCGGACGGTCGCTTGCAGCGTCTCCATCGTGCGCTGCTTAGGGGTGATGATTTTCTCCCAGTCCCACTGGTCGACGAAAATCGAGTGGATGTTGTCGGTCGTTTCGTCGCGGCGGATGGCGTTCATGTCCGTGTACAGCCCTTCACCGGGCTGGAAGCCGTACGTTTTGAGCGCCTGACGCTTCCATTTCGCCAGCGAATGGACGATTTCCGCCGTTTCGCCGGTTTCGAGAACGTCAAAGGACACCGGGCGCTCGATGCCGTTCAGGTTGTCGTTGAGACCGCTGCCGGGCGTGACCATAATCGGCGCGGACACACGGGTCAGGTTCAGCGCGCGGGCTAACTCCGTCTCGAAAAAATCCTTGACCAGTTTGATGGCGATTTCCGTATCCCGCAGGTTCAGCACGGGATTGTAATTCTTGGGGATAATCAGGTGCATAACGCCTTTCCTCCTTGCCGCAGCATAATTGCTAACAGTATAGCACAAAATTCGGCTGAAGCGAACCATTCTGCGCGTAAAAACACCGAAAAAGCAAAGACCGAAACCCTTGACAACACCCGCAAAAAGCATTATACTGACCTTGTCCCGCAATGAAGGGGAACGCTGGAAGTTCCGTCTGTTCCAGAGAGCCGCGTGCTGGTGGAAGCGCGGTCAGACGCCTGTCAGCCGCTCGCCCCGGAGCGCAAACCGGACGAAGGGTTCGGCGAATGGCGCACGTTACGCGCAAGAGAGGTTCGGCACGTCCGGACAAGCAGAGTGGTACCGCGAAACATCCGTTTCGTCTTTGCAGAATTTGCAGGGGCGGAACGTTTTTTTGTTCCGTCCGAGAAAAGCAGGGAGGAAGCATCATGGAATTCAAACCCTATGACCCCAAAGCCATCGAGCCGAAGTGGCAGAAGCGCTGGGCGGACAGTCACGTTTTCGAGGCGAAAACCGACTACACCATGCCGAAATTCTACGGCCTGATTGAGTTCCCGTATCCGTCGGGACAGGGGCTGCACGTCGGCCATCCGCGCTCCAATACCGCGATGGACATCATCGCCCGCAAGCGCCGCATGGAGGGCTACAACGTTCTGTTCCCCATTGGCTGGGACGCCTTCGGTCTGCCGACGGAGAACTACGCCATCAAGAACAAGGTTCATCCCGCCATCGTAACGAAGAAGAACATCGACCACTTCCGCGAGCAATTGCAGAAAATCGGCTTCTCCTTCGACTATTCCCGCGAGGTCAACACCACCGATCCGTCCTACTACCGCTGGACGCAGTGGATTTTCCTTCAGCTGTTCAAGCACGGGCTGGCGTACAAGTCCGAAATGCCCATCAACTGGTGCCCCAGCTGCAAGTGCGGTCTGGCGAATGAGGAAGTTGTCGGCGGCGTGTGCGAGCGCTGCGGCACGCAGGTCATCCGCAAGGTCAAGAAGCAGTGGATGCTGAAGATTACCGCCTATGCCCAGAAGCTGCTCGACGGCTTGGACACGGTGGACTTCATCGACAAGGTGAAGGTGCAGCAGCGCAACTGGATTGGCCGCAGTGTCGGCGCGGAAGTGGATTTTTCCCTGACCGTGCCGGGCGAGAAGGTGCGCGTTTTCACCACGCGCCCGGATACGCTCTTCGGCGCGACGTACATGGTCTTGTCCCCTGAGCATCCGCTGATTGACAAGCTGAAGGATCAAATCACCAACTACGATGCGTGCATGGCGTACCGCGCGGAAGCCGCGAAGAAGAGCGACTTTGAGCGCGCCGAGCTGGCGAAGGACAAGACGGGCGTGCAGCTGGAGGGCGTTCGCGCCGTCAACCCCGTGACCGGCAAGGAAATCCCGATTTGGCTGAGCGACTATGTGCTGATGACCTACGGCACGGGCGCAATCATGGCTGTTCCGGCGCACGACACCCGCGACTGGGAGTTCGCGCACAAGTTTGGCATTCCGATGATTGAGGTCGTCGCGGGCGGCAATATTGAGGAAGCGGCGTATACCGACATTCAGGACGGCGTGATGGTCAATTCCGGCTTCCTTGATGGCATGAAGGTCGCGCAGGCGAAGGAAGCGATCATTGAGTATCTGGAGAAGAACGGGCTGGGCGAGAAGAAGGTCAACTACAAGCTCCGCGACTGGGTGTTCAGCCGCCAGCGCTACTGGGGCGAACCCATCCCGATTGTCCACTGCGACAAGTGCGGCATGGTGGCTGTGCCGGAAGATCAGCTCCCTGTGACGCTGCCGATGGTGGACAACTACGAGCCGACCGATTCCGGCGAATCCCCCCTGTCCGTCATGCATGACTGGGTGAACACCACCTGCCCGTGCTGCGGCGGCCCGGCGACGCGCGAAACCGACACCATGCCCCAGTGGGCAGGGTCAAGCTGGTACTTCATGCGCTACTGCGACCCACACTGCGAAACAGCCATTGCCTCGCCCGAAGCGCTTCGCTATTGGCTGCCTGTGGACTGGTACAACGGCGGCATGGAGCACACGACCCTGCATCTGCTGTACAGCCGTTTCTGGCATCTGTTCCTGCATGACATTGGCGTGATTCCCGCGCCCGAACCCTACCAGAAGCGCACCAGCCACGGCATGATTCTGGGCGAGAACGGCGAGAAGATGTCCAAGTCGCGCGGCAACGTTGTCAATCCGGATGACATTATTGATGAAATCGGCGCGGACGCTTTCCGCGTGTACGAGATGTTCATGGGCGCGTTCGATCAGGCGATTCCGTGGAGCACGCAGAGCGCGAAGGGCTGCCGCCGCTTCCTTGACCGTGTGTGGCGCCTGCAGGAGAATGTGACGCCCGACGAGGGGGACAGCGAGAAGCTGAACGCGCTCATGCATGAGACGATTAAGAAGGTTTCGCTGGATTATGAAGCCATGAAGTACAACACCGCCATCGCGCAGATGATGACGCTGGTGAATGAGATGGTTTCCGCTGGCAGCGTGACGCGTGGGGAACTCAAAACCCTGCTCCTGCTGCTCAACCCCGTTGCGCCGCACATCACGGAAGAAATGTGGGAGAATCAGGACTTCGGGGGCACGATGACGTATCAGAAGTGGCCGACGTGGGACGAAGACGCGCTGGTGAAGTCGGAAATCGAAATCGCCGTGCAGGTTTGCGGCAAGGTTCGCGGCCGCGTGATGATTCCCGCCGACATGACGAAGGAACGCGCGGAGACGGAACTCCAGCAGCTGCCGGAAATCCAGAAGATCCTCGCGGGCAAGACTGTGACGAAGGTCATCTTCGTGCCGGGTCGTCTGGTGAACTTCATCGCGAAGTAACCTGTACGATGTAACCTGATTGCATACAATATTCGCCGCAGAGAAAGAAATTTCCCTGCGGCGAAATTTTTTGGTTCTTCACGGAATCTTGGGGCAAGAGCAGCTTGGGGGCGCGTCTGCGGACGCGCAAAGTTAGGGGCAGGGACGCTT
>ENA-OUUV01000148-OUUV01000148.1-human-gut-metagenome-genome-assembly--contig:-NODE-148-length-51726-cov-8.614136_pt1 | contig 51726 bp, 48 predicted proteins | sample MGYA00237952_ERZ548838 | MGnify/ENA primary metagenome ERZ548838 (study PRJEB26490, sample SAMN05194705) | human gut metagenome | biome: terrestrial biome; feature: human-associated habitat; material... | reverse complement strand
TAAGGACAGAGATATCGCAATGGTATTCCAGAACTACGCTCTGTATCCTCATATGACAGTGTTCGATAATATGGCATTTGGTCTTAAGTTAAGAAAAGTACCAAAGGATGAAATCAAGGCAAAAGTTGAGGAAGCTGCAAGAATCCTTGATCTTGAGAAATTACTTGATCGTAAGCCAAAGGCTTTATCCGGTGGACAGAGACAGCGTGTTGCCATGGGTCGTGCAATTGTTCGTAATCCTAAGGTATTCCTTATGGATGAGCCTTTATCAAATCTGGATGCAAAGCTTCGTGTACAGATGAGATCTGAAATCGCTTCTTTACATAACAGATTAGGTGCTACAATCATCTACGTAACACATGATCAGACAGAGGCTATGACACTTGGAACAAGAATCGTAGTATTAAAAGATGGTGTTATCATGCAGGTAGATAGCCCACAGAAATTATACAATGAGCCTAACAACTTATTCGTTGCCGGATTCATCGGATCTCCGCAGATGAACTTCGTAGATGCTGAGGTTGTTGTAAACGGAAGCTCTGTTTCACTGAAATTCGGTGAGTACTCTGTAGTTCTTCCAGAAGATAAGTCAAAGAAACTTATTGATGGCGGATATGCAGGAAAGAAAGTTGTATTCGGTATCAGACCAGAAGATATTTCTGATGATCCAGAAATGATCCAGAAGAATGGTGATTGCGTCATCGAGTCTGATGTAACAGGATACGAGTTACTTGGTGCAGAAGTATTACTGTACTACACAGTAGCTGGTGCCAACATGACAGCAAGAGTAGATTCTGATACTCCAGCTCGTTATGGTGATCACATTAAGCTTGCTTTTGATCCACATAAGATTCATGTATTCGACAAGGAAACAGAATTGACAATTACCAACTAGTTCGTTAAAATTATATAGTTGTAAATTATGAAACCGGGTGTGATTATTTACACCCGGTTTTTAACTGACGTCAAATGGAGGAGAATGTATGCTTTCAAATCAGAAATTGCAGAATTCATTGGATGAAATTAAAGATATCAGTCGTATGGAATCGGCTTTGTTTACGTCAAAGGGAAAATTGGTAGCACATACAGAGGCATTTCCAATTACAGATACCCTGGAACGTGTCGCTATGGATATTACAAATTCCATGGCAGAGAGTCAGATCTATCAGGACTATCATCTGTACAAGATTATGGTGGAAGGTGAGATGGAATACATTCTTGTCTGCCTGGTGACAGAAGAGAATTTTAATGTATGTGCGCAGATGGCAGTATGTCAGATTCGCAACCTGGTCATGAGTTTTGCGGAACAGTTTGACCGTAACAATTTTATTCAGAATATTCTTCTTGGAAATATGCTGATTGTGGATATTTATGGCAAGGCAAAAAAACATCATATTGCCGAAAGCCCGCGTGTGGTATTTGTAATTGATACTGGAAATAAGAATAATGATGTGGCTATGGAATTGGTTAAAAATCTGTCGGATATAAGATCTGGAGATTTTGTCACAAGCGTGGATCAGCATAGTGTCATTCTTGTAAAAGACGTATCCCATATCAATGATACAGATATGGAGAATATGTTACATGCAATCGCATGTAAATTAACAGATAACCTGCATATGGAAGCAATGATCCGTGTCCGTGTAGGTTATGGAAATGTTGTAAATCAGCTTCCGGAGATTGCAGAATCTTATCAGGAAGCAAAGATGGCATTGGAAGTAGGCCGTGTATTTTATGCAGAATATGATACGATTTCATATGGAAAATTAGGAATTGGAAGATTGATTTATCAGCTTCCGATGAGTTTATGTAATATGTTCATCAAGGAGGTATTTGGAGAGAAGATTCCGGATATCTTAGATGATGAAGAAGCAATGTCGACGATCAATAAGTTTTTTGAAAACAACTTGAATATATCGGAGACAGCAAGACAGCTTTATGTACATAGAAACACATTGGTGTATCGTTTGGAGCGGATTGAAAAGGCAATCGGACTGGATATCCGTACCTTTGATGATGCAATGACATTTCGGATTGCGGTGATGGTCATTGCACACATGAAAGATCAGAGTCGAACAGAGTAAGGAGTAGGAAACATGGCAGGATATGATGCAAGCAGTATTGCGGTATTGGAAGGATTAGAAGCCGTTCGTAAGCGTCCGGGAATGTATATCGGCAGTGTTACGACAAAGGGATTGAATCATTTGATCTATGAAATTGTAGATAATTCAGTGGACGAGCATCTGGCTGGTGTGTGTGATACGATCTGGGTGACACTTGAGGCGGATGGTTCCTGTACAGTTGAAGATAACGGACGAGGAATTCCGGTTGGAATGCATGCAAAAGGTGTATCGGCAGCCCGTGTTGTATTTTCCACTCTTCATGCAGGCGGAAAATTTGACAACAACGCGTACAAGACAAGCGGTGGTCTGCATGGTGTTGGATCTTCCGTTGTGAATGCATTGTCCACTTATATGGATGTGCAAATCAGCCGTGAGGGATATATTCATCATGACCGCTATGAGAAGGGCGTTCCGGTAATTGAATTGGAAAACGGCCTTCTCCCGAAACTGGGTAAGACAAAAAAGACAGGAACTAAGATTAATTTTCTTCCGGATCCGGAAATTTTTGAAAAGACACGGTTTAAGGAAGAAGATGTCAAAAGCCGTATGCACGAGACGGCATACTTGAATCCAGCACTTACCATAATCTATGAAGACCGGAGAAAACCGGAAGTAGAGCATATTGAATTTCATGAACCGGATGGAATTGTTGGATTTGTAAAGGATCTGAACAGTAATATTGAAACACTTCATGATGTCATCTATTTTAAAGGCGAAAGTGAGGACATTGCGGTAGAAGTCGCTTTTCAGTATACAAGCGAATTTCATGAGAATATAATGGGCTTTTGTAATAATATTTATAATTCCGAGGGTGGAACACATCTGACTGGTTTTAAAACAGCGTTTACAACGATTATTAATTCTTATGCCAGAGAACTTGGTATTTTAAAGGATAAAGACGCAAACTTTAACGGTGCAGACGTTCGTAATGGAATGACTGCGGTCATTTCAATCAAACATCCGGATCCGCGATTTGAAGGACAGACAAAGACAAAGCTTGATAATCAGGATGCGAACCGTGCAACAGCAAAAGTCACAAGTGATGAAGTTCCGTTGTATTTTGACAAGAACTTAGAGACCTTAAAGACCGTGATCGGCTGTGCGGAGAAAGCTGCAAAAATCCGCAAGGCAGAGGAAAAAGCAAGAACCAATCTGCTGACCAAGCAGAAGTTCTCTTTCGATTCTAACGGAAAGCTTTCCAACTGCGAGAGCCGCGATGCCTCCAAGTGCGAAATCTTTATCGTTGAGGGAGATTCTGCCGGCGGTTCGGCAAAGATGGCAAGAAACCGTATGTATCAGGCAATTATGCCAATTCGCGGTAAAATCTTAAATGTTGAGAAAGCAAGTATTGACAAAGTATTGGCGAATGCGGAAATCAAGACGATGATCAATGCTTTTGGCTGTGGATTTTCGGAAGGGTATGGAAATGATTTCGACATCACAAAGCTACGTTATGACAAGATCATTATCATGGCCGATGCCGATGTAGATGGTGCCCATATTTCCACGCTTCTTCTGACACTGTTCTATCGTTTTATGCCGGAACTTATTTTTGAGGGACATGTCTATGTGGCAATGCCGCCATTGTATAAAGTGATTCCGTCAAAAGGAAAAGAAGAATATCTGTATGATGATGCGGCTTTGGATAAATACCGCAGGACACATACCGGAAGTTTTACACTGCAAAGATATAAAGGTCTTGGAGAGATGGATGCAGACCAGCTTTGGGAGACCACACTAAATCCGGAGACCCGTATGATGAAACGGATTGAGATCGAAGATGGAAGAATGGCTTCTGATGTTACGGCGATGTTGATGGGAACGGATGTGCCACCTCGTAAGGTCTTCATCTATGAGCATGCCAACGATGCCCAGCTTGATATATAATTGCAGGAAACTTCTCTGCCGGATATTCTTTTATGGGGATTTCAAAAGCCACGTGACATTCTCCTGATTTTCTCACTAGTGATCCAGAATCACGAATTTGTCGCAATATCCGGTTCTCTTTTTTATGATTTATGTCCGCCAAAGTTTGGACAATTCCGTAGACGGTTGTTCGCCGGGACACAGACTGCGTCCGAGTGATTTCGTGTATGCCTTAATGGACGTTCGAAGGATACGTGCCGCCGCAGGACACCTGTTTGAAGCACATAGTGTAGAAATTTTTCAATACACATGAAGCGAGTTTGGACGCGGTGGCTCATAGCGACTTTCTGAGGACGTCCATTTAGGCAGACTAGAAATCGAGAGCGCATCTGTGTCCGGCGGACACCGTCTCGGAATGGTTCAAACGTTGTCGTACACAAAATTTAAGAGAACCGGATATTGCTGACAAATTCAGCAATTCTGCCTCAAATCGTGAGAAAACCAGGAGAATGTCATGCGGCTTCAACGAAATGTGTGAAAGAATAGAGAAGAGAAGTTTACAAAATAGTAGATAAAGAGAGGAATTGATTATGGAACAGAGTATCATACAGACCGAATATTCGGAGTTGATGCAGAAGTCATATATTGATTATGCCATGAGCGTTATTATATCCCGTGCGCTTCCGGATGTGCGTGATGGACTCAAACCGGTACAGAGACGTACCCTCTATGATATGTATGAACTAGGAATTCGTTATGATAAGCCTTATCGAAAGAGTGCGCGTATTGTCGGTGATACCATGGGTAAATATCATCCGCATGGAGATTCTTCCATTTATGATGCGCTGGTTGTGATGGCACAGGATTTCAAAAAGGGACTGCCTTTGATCGATGGACATGGAAACTTTGGTTCTATCGAGGGCGATGGTGCCGCTGCCATGCGATACACCGAGGCGCGTTTACAGCGTGTGACACAGGAAGCGTATCTGGCGGATCTCGACAAAGATGTTGTGGATTTCATGCCAAACTTCGATGAGACGGAAAAAGAACCTGTCGTGCTTCCGGTAAAGGTACCAAATCTTCTGATCAATGGAGCGGAAGGTATTGCTGTTGGTATGGCAACTTCTATTCCACCACACAATTTTGGCGAGGTGATAGATGGTGTGATTGCCTATATGAAAAACCCGGATATTACGACCGTTGAAATGATGCAGTATATACCGGGACCTGATTTTCCAACCGGAGGAATTGTTGCAAATAAGGACGATCTTGTGGCAATTTACGAATCCGGTATGGGTAAAATCAAAATCCGCGGGAAAGTCGAAGTGGAGAAACAAAAAGGCGGAAAAGAACGTCTGGTCATCACAGAGATTCCATACACCATGATTGGCGCAAACATTGGCAAGTTTTTAAATGATGTCTACAATCTGGTAGAGACGAAGGCGACAAGTGATATCGTGGATATTACGAACCAGTCTTCCAAAGAAGGCATCCGTATCGTTTTGGATTTGAAAAAGGGCGCAGATGTTGACGCTTTGGAGAATCTCCTTTATAAAAAGACAAAGTTGGAAGATACGTTTGGTGTCAATATGCTGGCGGTCGCTGATGGCAGACCGGAGACGATGGGAATCGTACCGATTATCCGTCATCATGTGAAGTTCCAATATGAGATTGCAACGAGAAAATACAACACGCTGTTACAAAAGGAGTTAGATCGTAAGGAAATTCAGGAAGGTCTGATCCGCGCATGTAACGTTATCGATCTGATCATTGAAATCTTGCGTGGAAGCCGTAACATTAAAGATGCGAAGGCCTGTCTGACAGAAGGAAATACAGATAATATTACATTTAAGAATCCAGCATCCAAAGTTATGGCACAGCAGTTAAATTTTACAGAGCGTCAGGCACAGGCAATCCTTGAGATGCGTTTGTACAAGCTGATAGGTCTGGAAATTGAAGCCTTAATGAAAGAGCATGATGAGACATTGGCCAATATCAATAAATATCAGGATATTCTCGAACATCGTTCGTCTATGGCAAAGGTTATCATCAAGGAACTGCAGGCGTTCAAGAAAGCATACGGAAAGGAAAGAAAAACGGTAATTGATAACCTCAAGGAAGCCGTTGTTGTGGCAAAACAGATCAAAGAGCAGGATGTCGTATTCCTGATGGATCGTTTTGGATATGCAAAGACCGTGGATGTTTCCGTATATGAAAGAAACAAGGAGACTGCGGATGCAGAGAACCGATGCATTTTTAAATGTAAGAACACCGATAAAATATGCATTTTTACCGACAAGGGACAGTTGCATCTTCTGAAAGTGTTAGACCTTCCATATGGTAAATTCCGGGATAAGGGTACACCAATCGACAATGTCTGCAACTATGACAGTAAGGAAGAAAATTTTGTATACATTACAAGCCTTGCACATATAAGCAGCAGCAAAGTGCTTTTTGGAACGAAACAGTCCATGCTAAAAGTGGTGGATGGAGCAGAGTTTGTGGTTGCAAAGAAAACGACTGCGGCAACCAAACTTATGGATGAGGATGAGGTTCTTACCGTGCAGGTATTAGATGGCGATGAAACGCTTGTAATGGTCTCAGCAAAGGACATGTTTCTGCGCATTGACTGCGGACAGATTCCACAGAAGAAAAAGATGGCTGTGGGAGTCCGGGGTATGAAGCTTGGTGCAGGCGATGAATTGAAACATATTTATGTTCTTCACGAGGGAGAAACGAAGGAAGTGGAAGTAAAAGACAAAATGATCGCACTTCAACGTCTTCATGTAGGAAACCGCGATACGAAAGGAGTAAAGAAGTAACATGATGACATATGCTCAGGCACGCAGGTTTGCACAGGAAGCTTCCAAAAGTGGAAGTGTTCTGGGACTTGCAAGTATTCGTGCGTTGATGCGTGAATTGGACAATGTGCAGGAGACACTTCCAATCATTCATCTTGCAGGAACGAATGGAAAAGGTTCTGTGGGTGCTTATCTGGCTTCCATCTTTTGCGCAGCGGGACTTTCTGTGGCAAGGTACACGTCTCCGGCGGTGTTTGATCCGCTTGAAGTATTTACCTATAATGGAGAGAACATAACAGAAAGTGAATATGTAAAGGTAATGTCACAGGTAAAGGATGCCTGTGACATTATGGTATCTGCCGGGAAGGAATGTCCGACTATATTTGAGATTGAGACAGCAGCCGCTTTCCTTTGGTTTTATGAGAAACAGCCGGATATCGTATTGCTTGAGACCGGTATGGGCGGTGCTACAGATGCAACCAATTTAATTACACATCCGCTGGCATCGGTAATTACCACGATCAGCATGGATCATATGCAGTTTCTTGGAAATACTTTAGGAGAAATCGCAGCAGTAAAAGCCGGTATTATAAAAGAGAACTGTCCGGTCTTTTCCGCACCGCAACAGCCGGAGGTTGTACAGGTACTGAGGAAAACAGCCAAAGAGAAGCATGCAGGGATTACCTTCGTGGATGGAGAAAAACTTCAGATTCGGGAAGAAAAGCCGGGTGAACTGGTCTTTTCCTGTTGTCTGGAGAACAGGAATGAAAAAGAACAGACAGTTTGTGAACTGACTACGTCGATGTCCGGACATTATCAGATGCGAAATGCAGCACTGGCTGCAAATGTGGCATTTCAGCTTCTTCCAAAAGTGAAAGCAACTGATTATGCGACAGAAACACAACGCGAGGAAATTCTGGCTTTGATCCAGAAGGGGATTGCGGATGCCAGTTGGCCGGGACGGTTTGAAGTCCTTGGAACGGACCCGCTTTTTATCATCGATGGAGCGCATAACGAGGATGCGGCAAAGGAATTGGCAGCATCCATAGAAAATTGTTTTACAAATACAAAATTAACTTATATAATAGGAGTGCTGGCGGACAAGGAGCACGACAAGATGCTCCGGCTTATGAGCCCGTATGCCTGTCGTGTGTATACGGTTACACCGGACAATACAAGGGCATTGAGTGCAAAAGCACTGGCCGCTGAGGCGAGAACATATTATGAACATGTAACTGAGGCTTCTTCCGTGGAACAGGCATTAAGTTTTGCGCTGGAACACGAAGAACCGGTGCTTGCATTTGGTTCGCTGTCCTATCTGGGGCAGTTGCGTAACGCATACAAGAAGCAGAATAGGAAAAAAGATGGATAAAGATAAGATAAAGCAGGGCGTGAAATTAATACTCGAGGGTGTCGGGGAAGATGTATCCCGTGAGGGACTTTTAGAGACACCGGACCGTATCGCGCGTATGTATGAGGAAATATTTGCAGGACTTACCACTGATGCAGGGGAACATCTTGCAAAAAGATTTCATGTAGACAACAATGAGATGGTGATCGAGAAAGATATCACATTTTATTCCATGTGTGAGCACCATCTGTTGCCTTTTTACGGAAAAGCCCATGTGGCCTATATTCCAGACGGAGAGGTAGTCGGGATCAGTAAACTTGCACGCACGGTAGAAGTATATGCCAGACGGCCACAGATCCAGGAGCGTATGACTGGACAGATTGCAGATGCGATGATGGAACATTTGAAACCAAAGGGCGCGATCGTTATGATCGAAGCAGAGCATATGTGCATGACGATGCGTGGAATCAAGAAGCCGGGAAGCAAGACGGTAACTTTTGCGACACGCGGCATTTTTACAGAACAGGATGCATTGTGCAACCGCTTTTTTGACCTTGTGAAAAATTAGAGACAGCACCAGAAAGGATTGCAGAAATGAAGATCGGCAACAGAGAATTTGACGTGAATAATGACACTTATGTGATGGGAATATTGAATGTGACTCCGGATTCTTTTTCGGATGGTGGAAAATTCAACAATCTGGAAGCAGCACTTGCCCATACAGAGGAAATGATAAAGGAAGGTGCCACGATTATTGATGTTGGTGGGGAATCCACACGTCCGGGGTATACATTGATTTCGGATGAGGAAGAAATCGGACGCGTTGTGCCAGTCATTCGTGCAATCAAAGAAAAGTTTGATATTCCGGTATCTATTGATACGTATAAAAGCAAAGTTGCAAAAGCAGCGATCGCAGCAGGGGCGGATCTGGTAAATGATATCTGGGGATTAAAATACGACAAAAGTATGGCGAAAGTCATTGCGGATGCGGGTGTGGCCTGCTGTCTGATGCACAATCGTGATAATATGGAGTACACCAGTTTTATGGACGACATGCTCGCTGATTTGAAGGAGACTGTACAGTTGGCAAAAGAGGCCGGGATTGCGGACGATAAAATCATGCTTGATCCGGGGGTCGGTTTCGCAAAGTCCTATGAGAACAATCTCGAAGCAATCCAGAAAGTCGGAAGACTGCATGAACTTGGCTATCCGGTTCTTCTTGGAACTTCCAGAAAATCAGTGGTAGGTCTGACACTTGATACAACAAAAGATGAGCGCGTGGAAGGCACGCTGGTTACGACTGTGTTTGGTGTGCAGCAGGGATGCGCTTTTGTGCGTGTACATGATGTAAAAGAAAACATGCGTGCAATCCGTATGACACAGGCAATTTGCAGAAAGCAATCTTAAAAAGGCTGATGTTCAATGCGGGAGGAACACGAATGGATTATATTAAAATTACAGGATTAAAAATATTTGCACACCACGGGGTGCTTCCCGAGGAGAAAAAGAATGGGCAGGATTTCTATATCAATGCCCGTCTTTTCTATTCTATGAAACAACCGGGAAAGACTGATGATTTGAATGATGCAATCAATTATGCACAGGTGTGTGCATTCATGACAGAGACATTTACTGCGCAGAGCTTTGATCTGATCGAGGCAGCAGCGGAGCATCTGTGCCATGCAGTATTGCTGGAATTTTCCGCTCTGGAAAAGATAGAGCTTGAACTTTGCAAACCACATGCACCGATTGGACTGCCGTTTACGGATGTATCGATCAATATGACCAGACAGTGGCATAAGGCGTTTGTCGCAGTCGGATCGAATATGGGAGATTCCGGCGAACTGATCACAAATGGATCAAAGGAACTGGAAAGCTGTCCGGATATCCGGGGCCTTAAGAAATCATCACTGATTGTCACAAAACCATATGGTCCGGTAGAACAGCCGGATTTTCTCAACGGATGTGTTTCTTTTGAGACACTTCTCGACCCGGAGGAACTTCTTGTGCTTTTACATAAGATCGAGACACATGCCAACCGGGAGCGCAAGATTCACTGGGGCCCACGCACGCTTGATCTGGACATTATTTTCTATGACAAGCTGGTGTATGAGAGTGACGATTTGATCATTCCTCACGTTGATATGCAAAACCGCACATTTGTATTGCAGCCGTTGGCGGAGCTTGCACCGAATGAAAGACATCCGGTTCTTGGGCTCACAGTAAGCCAGATGCTGCAGGCATTGGAAGAAAACGTACAGTAGATGCTGTGCGGGACAGAAAAAAGAAACAGGAGAACAGACTTGAAGGCAATATTATTTGATCTTGATGGAACACTTATTGATTCCTCGGAAGGCATTACAAAATCCGCACAGTATGCGCTGGCACATTACGGCATCGAAGAAACCGATTTAAAAAAGCTGTATTTCTTTATCGGGCCGCCTTTGTCCGTGACGTTTCAGACGCACTACGGTTTTTCGGAAAAAAAGGCGTATGAAGCAGTGCAGGTATACAGAGAACGTTACAACAAAATCGGCATTTTTGAATGCAGCCTTTTCCCGGGCGTGGAGACATGCATTCGTAAGCTGAAAGAAAGTGGATATATGATCGGCATGGCATCTTCCAAGCCGGAAGAATCCTGCAAACGAATCTTAGATCATTTTGGGATTCTGGATTTGTTCGATGATGTGGTAGGAGCTACATTTGACGGAAGAATCGATAAAAAAGAAGAGGTATTAAACGAAGTGATGCGTCGCTGGAGCGACATCCCAAAGGATGAGATGTGTCTGATCGGTGATACAATGTTTGATGTGGAAGGCGCAAATCAGGTAGGAATCCCATGTTATGCAGTAAGCTTTGGCTTTGGAGATGTCGGTAAGATGCTGGCGGCCGGGGCAGTGGATGTCTGTGATGACATGAAGGATTTGCAGAGCATTATTGAAAAACATTGTTCATAAAGGGGAGGATTTGTATTGATGAAACAGAAAAAGAACATATTCGTACAGATCTGGTATGTGGCGTATCCGCTTCTTTTCTATTATGCTGTGGCACTGATCGCGATGTCGTTATGTCAGTGGCTGCTTGGCAGCGATGATGAGCATTTTGTTATGTGCCAGCTGGTATCGACTGTGATTACGATTCCATTTATGATGCCGTTTTACCGGTCGGCAAATTATTTTGATTTTTCTGTTGTGAAATCATCCGGTGATCAGGTCAAAAAGAAAAGCAGTCTGCCGGAGGGATGCATAAAAAATATTATCTTTTCGGTAATCATTGTTTTGTGCATCAGCTTTGCATTGAATAATCTGATTTCCATGACACCGCTCGTTGAGTGGTCAAAAGGATATCAGCAGGCGAATGCAGGATTTTATGGAAGTACGCTGGGACTGGAAATTCTCAGTTCGGCAATCTGTACACCGATTTTGGAGGAAATGGTTTTCCGTGGCATTTTGTTTGGAAGAATTCGTGGCATGATGGCAAAGATTCCTGCTGTATTGGTGTCTGCGCTTATTTTTGCGGCACTGCATTTTAATATTGTACAGTTTATTTATGCATTTCTATTGGGAATCGTTCTTGCATTTTTGATGGAAAAAGCAGGACATGTGTATGTTGCAATTGCTGGTCATATGGCAGCCAATCTTCTTGCGGTATTGCGCACAGAACTTGGACTTTTTTCCAATATGACGGACAAAAGCATCAGCGCATGGGTGATTTCGGTTCTCGTGCTTGTTGTGGGAATTGTTGTATTGTACTGGTATTTGCAGAAGGAAAAGGGGGCATAGCGTGGATTATCAGAAGCTGGAAAACAGTCTGATCGATGTCATCAAGGAGGAACAGGCAAAGCTTGGGTATCGTAAGGAAGAAATTCGTCTGTATTACCCGCTTGGTTCGTTGAATCATTTCTTTGATACGAATGGAAATGGAGAAGAGATGACAGAGTTGCTAAAGGGATTCACTGCATATACCAAAGAATGTCTTGGTGAAGTGCGTTACAGTAATCGCGGGGAGCAATTTTGCTTTTTCATTCCTCCCGAGGGAAGTGAATATGTGCATATTCATACACCCGAAAAGGAATTCATTAAAGAACTTGTTGCGCTTGTGGGAAAGCATGGCTGTACCATGGAAGACATCCGGGCACTTTTTTTGCATACGGAAAAGAAGATACATCGGGAAGCGATTGCCAATGGAGAATTCGATGAACTGATCTATTTTGAACATGACGCAGAGGACCCATACTATTATTGTTTTAAGGATGAGGGATGTCATATCATTTATCATCGCTTTCTGCCGGAAGATTATGCAGATTTTGAATTTTAAATTATTGTTATTGTACATCATCCTGCTGTTTTTGAACGTTGTACCAGAATAAATGAAGAAATGTTATCAGTAAGACCTCTTGCAAATACACACGAGTTAGTATAGACTAACTCGTGTGTAAATCATTTTAGGACTTCTTTAGCAAACCGGAAGAATTTCTTCCGGTAGGAGTTCCTTACTTATGAAAGGAGAGCTTACGTTGAATTATTTGGAGATTGAAAAAGTTGTTGGAAGAGAGATTTTAGATTCAAGAGGAAATCCTACCGTAGAGGCTGAGGTATATCTTCTGGATGGAACCATTGGAAGAGGCATGGCACCAAGTGGTGCATCTACCGGTGTATTTGAGGCACTGGAACTTCGCGATGGAGATAAAGGCAGATATCTTGGAAAGGGCGTGCAGAAAGCCGTTGAGAACATCAATACAGTAATCAATGAGACAGTAACAGGAATGGATGCATCGGATATTTATGCCATTGATAAGGCAATGATCGCAGCTGATGGAACAAAGGACAAGTCAAATCTTGGTGCGAATGCAATCCTTGCAGTATCAATTGCATGCTGCAGAGCTGCAGCAATTTCTTTAGATATTCCGCTGTATCGTTTCCTTGGCGGTGTGTCTGGAAATCGTCTGCCGGTACCAATGATGAACATCTTAAATGGTGGAGCACATGCTGCAAACACAGTTGACGTACAGGAGTTTATGATCATGCCGGTTGGAGCACCAAGCTTCAAGGAAGCACTTCGCTGGTGCGCAGAAGTCTTCCATGCACTTGCTGCTTTATTAAAGTCAAAAGGACTTGCTACTTCCGTAGGTGATGAGGGTGGATTCGCACCGGATCTTGCCAGCGATGAAGAGGCAATTCAGTACATATTAGAGGCTGTAAAGAATGCCGGATATGAACCGGGCAAAGATTTCAAGATTGCTATGGACGCAGCATCGTCCGAGTGGAAGGGCGAGAAGAAAGGCGAATATGTTCTGCCAAAGGCCGGAACAAAGTTCACTTCTGAGGAGCTGATCGCACATTGGAAGAAACTCGTAGAAACTTACCCAATTATCTCTATCGAGGATGCTTTGGATGAGGAAGACTGGGAAGGATGGCAGAAACTTACAGCAGAACTCGGTGACAAGGTACAGCTGGTAGGTGATGACCTTTTCGTAACAAATACAGAGCGTCTTTCTAAGGGTATCGAGTTTGGATGTGGTAACGCAATCCTGATCAAGCTGAACCAGATTGGTTCTGTTTCTGAGACATTAGAGGCAATTAAGATGGCACACAAAGCTGGCTATACTGCAATTTCCTCCCATCGTTCCGGAGAGACAGAGGATACTACAATCGCAGATCTCGCGGTTGCATTAAATACCTGCCAGATTAAGACAGGTGCACCAAGCCGTACAGAGCGTGTTGCAAAATACAACCAGCTCATTCGCATCGAAGAGGAACTTGGAGATGCAGCTGTATATCCGGGAATGAAAGCATTTAACGTCAAATAAAAACATATAAAATAATAGTCAAACCTTAATATGAAATGGTATGGGGCGCACCAGGTGTTTGTAAGCTGCATAGAATATATAGACAGCAGGAAACACTTTGTGTGCCTTGTGCATTTATGGAGACAGAATATGAATGAAGTAATAATTGGAATTCTGGTGCCTTTTCTGGGAACTTCTCTGGGTTCGGCGTGCGTATTTTTTATGAAGAAAAATATGAGTGATTATTTGCAGCGTGCACTGACCGGATTTGCAGCGGGAGTAATGGTGGCAGCGTCAATCTGGAGTCTGTTGCTCCCGGCAATTGAGCAGTCTGCATCGATGGGAAAATTTTCTTTTGTGCCAGCAGTCGTGGGATTCTGGATTGGAATATTGTTTCTGCTTCTGGTGGATAGTATCGTTCCACATTTGCATCGGAATAGTGAAAAAGCCGAAGGAATTCACAGCAAATTGCAGAGGACAACGATGCTTGTACTTGCGGTTACGATTCACAATATTCCGGAGGGAATGGCGGTAGGTGTGGTCTATGCCGGTTATTTGTCCGGGAACACGACGATTACGGCGATGGGAGCGTTCGCGCTGTCTTTGGGAATCGCAATACAGAATTTCCCGGAAGGTGCAATCATATCCATGCCGTTATGTGCAGAGGGAGAGAATAAACCACGCGCTTTTATCGACGGTGTATTGTCGGGAATTGTGGAGCCAATCGGCGCGATTCTTACAATTCTTGCAGCCGGTTTTATTGTGCCGGCATTGCCGTATCTGCTCAGTTTTGCGGCAGGTGCCATGCTGTATGTGGTCGTTGAGGAATTGATTCCAGAGATGTTACAGGAAAAACATTCGAATATAGGAACGGTACTTTTTGCAGTGGGATTTTCACTGATGATGGTGTTAGATGTTGCACTCGGATAGTTTTATATATCAAAAAATATTTGTATTATCGGACATTGGTTTTATCGGACTAATCTTTTCTCAATAAGAGGATTAGGAGTGGAAAAAAGTAAAAACGCTCGTTATAATAACTTCATAAAATAATAAATTTACTTCAGGAGGAAATAACTATGAGTTTCAAATTTAATGGAAAAAAGACAGGACTTTTTGCAGCAGGTGTATTATTCGGTACAGCAGGTCTGAAAGTTTTATCCAGTGATGATGCAAAGAAATTTTATACAAACTGTACAGCAGCAGTTCTTCGTGCAAAGAAGTGTGTGATGAAGACAGTGACAACTGTTCAGGAGAACTGTGGTGATATCTATGCAGATGCAAAGGTGATCAACGAAGAGCGTGAAGCAGCACAGGCTGAGTTTGAAGATCAGGCAGAGGATATGACAGAAGTAACAGAAGAGACTCCGGCAGAAACAACTGAAGAAGGCGAAGCTTAATGAGATTTGTAATCAGACATGAAGGAAAGAATCGTCTGCGCGTACATATGAAACAGAGCCGGATGACATATGAACAGGCAGATGTGCTTTTGTATTATCTTGAGAGCATGGAGGAAGTTGTCCGTGCACAGGTGTACAGTCAGACGGCCGACGCGGTGATCTGTTATGGAAAAGGTACAGATCGTGCCAGTGTTCTTCATGCATTGCAGAAATTTGCTTACCAGAATGTGGAAGTGCCGGATGATGTACTTGCCAATTCCGGTCGGGCAATGAATGAGGAATACAAAGAAAAGCTTGTTACAACAACGCTTGTTCATTGCGGAAAGCGTTTTCTGTTGCCATATCCGATCCGTTTTGCTCTTGCAACGATTGAGTCGTGTAAATATATCTGGAAGGGAATTAAAGTATTGTGCCAGCGCAAGATAGAAGTACCGGTACTGGATGCTACAGCAATTTCCGTATCAATGTTGCGCGGAGATATCGGCACAGCGGGTTCTGTAATGTTCCTGCTTAATATCGGTGAGATTCTTGAAGAGTGGACACATAAGAAGTCGGTTGGAGATCTGGCACGCAGCATGTCTTTGAATAACAGCAAAGTTTGGCTGGTACAGGAAGATGGCAATGAAGTTTTAGTACCTTCTAAGCAGATTCAGGAAGAGGACAAAATCCGTATTCACATGGGCAATGTCATTCCGTTTGACGGTGAAGTATGTGAGGGAGAGGCTACGGTCAATCAGGCTTCTCTTACAGGAGAATCCCTTGCAGTTCGTAAAGCTGTTGGCGGATATGTGTACGCTGGAACAGTACTCGAAGAGGGCGAACTTACCATATGTGTAAAGAAAGTAGCAGGATCGAGCCGATACGAGAAGATTGTTACGATGATCGAAGAGTCAGAAAAACTGAAATCTTCCGTAGAAGGAAAAGCAGAACATCTGGCAGATCGTCTGGTCCCATATTCACTGGCAGGAACGGCACTGACTTATCTGCTTACGAGAAATGCAACCAAGGCGCTTGCAATCCTTATGGTAGACTTTTCATGTGCATTAAAACTTGCCATGCCGGTTACGGTACTGTCTGCAATTCGTGAGGCGAACGCGCACAGCATCACGGTAAAAGGCGGCAAATATATGGAAGCCATGGCAGAAGCAGATACAATCGTATTTGATAAGACAGGTACTTTGACAAAAGCCAGCCCGTCCGTTGTAAAGATTGTTCCTTTCAATGGAATGAGCGAAGACGAGCTTTTGCGTATCGCAGCCTGTCTGGAAGAACATTTCCCGCATTCTATGGCAAAAGCGGTTACAGATGCAGCAGCAAAGCGTGGCCTTGAGCATGAAGAGATGCATTCCAAGGTCGACTATATTGTGGCACATGGTATTGCAACGACAATAAATGGAAAACGTGCGGTTATCGGAAGCTATCATTTTATTCTTGAAGATGAACATTGTGAAGTTCCGGCAAACATGCATGATAATTTTGAAAACCTGCCAATGGAATATTCACACTTATATCTTGCTTTGGAAGGAAAGCTTGCAGCAGTGATCTGCATTGAAGACCCTCTGCGCAAAGAGGCAAAGCAGGTGATCCGTGATCTGAAAAAAGCGGGACTAAAGAAAGTTGTCATGATGACAGGAGACAGTGAGCGTACTGCAAAAGCAATCGCTGCAAAAGTAGGCGTGGACGAGTATTACGCAGAAGTATTACCGGAAGATAAAGCAAAGTTCGTAGAAAAAGAAAAGGCAATGGGACACAAAGTTGTCATGATCGGTGATGGAATCAACGATTCGCTGGCTCTTTCCTCCGCAGATGTTGGAATCGCAATCAGTGATGGCGCTGAGATTGCCAGAGAGATTGCAGATGTAACAATTGCAGCGGATGATTTACGCGAAGTAGTAACACTGAAAAAACTGAGCAATCAGTTGATGAAACGCATTCATCAGAATTACCGCATGATTGTTGGATTTAACGCAGGACTTATCGCACTTGGTGTAGGCGGAATTATTCCACCGACTACATCTGCATTGCTACATAATACTTCCACAATTGCCATCAGTCTTCGCAGCATGGGCAATCTTTTGGAAGATAGTGAAGAAACAATTTAGAAACAATTTAAAAAAATGACACAGAAGAGCAATCTTATTGAAAAAAGTTTTGATGGGATTGCTCTTTTATTGTGCGTATAATTATCTTATGAAAAGAAAATAAAATAAATTGTATATACAACAATATCAATAAAGATGAAAAGACAAATAGTCAGACAATAATAAGAAAAAAACTATTTACATCAGGGGCTTTGCAGTAGTAAAATCATATTCAGAAACAATGAAATTTACACGAAAGGGTAGAGTCCTATGAGAGAGCAGTGGAATGAGAGTACAGCAGTAGCCAAGGGTCTATATGATCCAAGATTCGAACATGATAACTGTGGAATCGGTGCTGTTGTCAATATTAAAGGTATTAAGACACATCAGACGGTAGAAAATGCTTTAAAGATCGTAGAGAACTTAAAGCATAGAGCCGGAAAGGATGCGGATGGAAAGACTGGAGACGGTGTTGGTATTCTGCTCCAGATTTCACATAAATTTTTTAAGAAGGCAGTTAAGCCTTTAGGAATTGAACTTGGAGACGAGAGAGATTATGGTGTGGGAATGTTCTTCTTTCCACAGGATGAGTTAAAGAACAATCAGGCTAAGAAGATGTTTGAGGTCATTGTGGAAAAGGAAGGTATGGAGTTCCTTGGATGGAGAGAAGTTCCGATTCATCCGGACAAACTTTCCGATAAAGCAAGAGACTGTATGCCATGTATCATGCAGGCATTTGTCAAGAGACCGGAAGACGTTGAAAAGGGATTGGATTTTGACCGCAAGCTGTATGTAGCACGCCGTGTGTTTGAACAGTCAAACGATGACAGTTACGTTGCTTCTTTATCCAGCCGTACAATCGTATACAAAGGAATGTTCTTAGTAGAGCAGTTACGTCAGTTCTTCTCTGATCTGCAGGATCCGGATTACGAGTCAGCAATTGCAACCGTACATTCCCGTTTCTCTACCAACACAAATCCAAGTTGGGAGAGAGCACATCCAAACCGTTTTATCGTACATAACGGTGAGATTAATACCATTCGTGGTAATGCAGATAAGATGCTTGCCCGTGAGGAGACAATGGCATCCGGAAAGCTCCGTGGAGAGTTCCAGAAAGTACTTCCGGTTATTAATACAGAAGGTTCCGATTCCGCTATGCTGGATAACACATTAGAGTTTTTGGTTATGAGTGGTATGGAACTTCCGCTGGCAGTTATGATCATGATTCCTGAGCCATGGGCAAACAATGCAATCATGAGTCAGAAGAAAAAAGATTTTTATCAGTATTATGCAACAATGATGGAGCCATGGGACGGACCGGCTTCCATTCTTTTCTCCGATGGAGATATGATGGGTGCAGTGCTTGACCGTAACGGACTTCGTCCATCCCGTTACTATATTACAGATGATGATTATCTGATTCTTTCTTCCGAGGTCGGTGTACTGGATATCGATCCGACAAAGATTGTGACAAAAGATCGTCTTCGTCCAGGAAAGATGCTTCTTGTAGATACGATTCAGGGCCGTGTCATTGACGACGATGAACTGAAAGAAAAATATGCTGGAAAGCGTCCGTATGGTGAGTGGTTAGACAGCAACATCGTTATGCTCGAAGACTTAAAGATTCCAAATGAGCGTGTACCGGAATATACAAAGGAAGAACGCCAGAGAATGCAGAGGGCATTTGGTTATACTTATGAGTCTCTGAAAGATTCTATTCTTCCGATGGCAAAGAACGGTATCGAGGGAACCGCAGCGATGGGTACCGATACACCACTGGCAGCACTTTCCGGTAACCGTGAGCCGTTGTTTAACTACTTTAAGCAGTTGTTCGCACAGGTAACCAACCCTCCAATTGATTCAATTCGTGAGGAAGTGGTTACTTCCACAACGGTATATATCGGAGCTGGTGGAAACCTTCTGGAGGAAAAACCACAGAATTGTAAAGTTCTCCGTATTAACAATCCAATCCTTACCAATACCGATCTCATGAAGATTCGTGATATGAAGGTAGAGGGATTTAAGGTAGCTACGATTTCAATCGTATATTATAAGAACACAAGCCTGGAAAAGGCAGTAGACAGACTCTTCATTGAGGCTGACCGTGCATACAGAGATGGTGCCAATATCCTGATCCTTTCCGACCGTGAAGTGGATGACAACCATGTTGCTATCCCATCACTGCTTGCAGTATCTGCATTACAGCAGTATCTGGTTAAGACAAAGAAACGTACATCACTTTCTGTGATTCTGGAGTCAGGTGAACCGCGAGAGGTACATCACTTTGCAACTTTACTTGGATTTGGTGCAAGTGCAATCAACCCGTATCTGGCACAGGATACCGTAAAGCAGTTGGTAGATGAGCATATGCTTGATAAGGATTATTATGCAGCCATCAATGATTATAACCATGCAATTCTTACCGGCATTGTAAAAATTGCAGCAAAGATGGGTATTTCTACCATTCAGTCATATCAGGGCTCTAAGATTTTCGAAGCCATTGGTATTGATAAGGAAGTAATTGATAAATACTTTACCAATACGGTAAGCCGTATCGGTGGTATTACCATGAAAGATATTGAAGATGATGTAAATACATTACATTCTGCAGCTTATGATCCATTAGGACTTGAGACCGATGTGACACTCGACAGTAAGGGACGTCACAAGATGAGAAGCGGTGCGGATGCACATCTGTACAATCCGGCTACGATCCATCTTCTGCAGCAGTCTACCCAGAGAGGCGATTATAACCTGTTCAAACAGTATACAGAGCTTGTGGACGAAGAACAGAAACATACAAACCTTCGTGGATTAATGGATTTCAACTATCCGAAGAAGGGCGTAAAATTAGAGGAAGTAGAGAGTGTAGATTCCATCGTGACCCGTTTTAAGACAGGTGCGATGTCATACGGTTCTATCTCAAAAGAAGCACATGAGACACTTGCGATTGCAATGAACCATCTCCATGGTAAATCAAACACAGGTGAAGGTGGCGAGGACAAGGATCGTCTGACCATTGGAAAAGATGGAAAGAACCGTTGTTCCGCAATCAAACAGGTTGCTTCTGGTCGTTTTGGTGTAACAAGCAGATATCTGACAAGTGCACAGGAAATTCAGATTAAGATGGCACAGGGTGCAAAACCGGGTGAAGGCGGACATCTGCCAGGAAAGAAAGTATACCCTTGGATTGCAAAGACCAGACTTTCTACTCCGGGTGTATCACTGATTTCTCCGCCACCACACCATGATATTTATTCCATCGAGGATCTGGAACAGCTGATCTTTGACTTGAAGAATGCAAACCGTTATGCCAGAATTTCTGTAAAATTGGTATCAGAAGCAGGTGTTGGAACTGTCGCAGCAGGTGTTGCCAAGGCGGGAGCACAGGTTGTACTGATTTCCGGATATGATGGTGGTACAGGTGCAGCACCAAGCAGTTCTATCCATAACGCAGGTCTGCCATGGGAGCTTGGACTTGCAGAGACACATCAGACACTGATCATGAACGGACTTCGTAACAAGGTTCGCATCGAGACAGACGGTAAGCTGATGAGTGGTAAGGACGTAGCCATTGCAGCATGTCTTGGTGCCGAGGAGTATGGATTTGCAACCGCTCCGCTCGTAACTATGGGCTGTGTCATGATGCGTGTATGTAATCTGGATACCTGTCCTGCAGGTATTGCAACACAGAATCCGGAACTTCGTAAGCGTTTCGCAGGAAAGCCGGAATATGTTGAAAACTTTATGCGCTTTATCGCAGAGGAACTTCGTGAATATATGGCAAAGCTTGGTGTACGTACCGTAGATGAGCTGGTAGGAAGAAGCGATTTCTTAAAGGTTCGTGAGGATCTGTCCGAGAGAGAAGCAAAACTGAATCTGGATAACATCTTAAATAACCCATTTGCAGGAACAAAGCAGAAAGTTATTTTTGATCCAAAGCAGGTATACGATTTCGAACTGGATTCTACCAAAGACATGACTGTTTTAATGAAACAGCTGAAACCTGCACTTGAGAAGAAGCAGAAGCGCATGATCGATACAGAAGTAACCAATGTCAACCGTTCACTGGGAACTATCTTTGGATCTGAGATCACAAAAGCATACGATGATACATTGGAAGATGATACTTACATTGTAAAATGTACGGGTGCCGGCGGACAGAGCTTTGGTGCATTTATTCCTAAGGGACTGACACTTGAACTGGTCGGAGATTCCAACGATTACTTCGGAAAAGGCCTTTCCGGCGGAAAACTGATCGTTTATCCACCAACAGGTGTGAAGTTTAAGAAGGATGAGAATATTATTATCGGTAACGTGGCACTTTACGGTGCAACAAGTGGTAAGGCATTTATCAACGGTGTTGCAGGTGAACGTTTCTGTGTAAGAAACTCTGGAGCAACAGCAGTCGTTGAAGGCGTCGGCGATCATGGATGTGAATACATGACAGGCGGTCGTGTTGTTATCCTTGGTAAGACTGGAAAGAACTTCGCAGCCGGTATGAGCGGTGGAATTGCATATGTACTGGATGAAGACAATGATCTGTATATGCGTACCAATAAGTCCATGGTATTTACTGAAGAGGTAACCAACAAGTACGATGTACTAGAGTTGAAAGATATGATCAAGGAGCATGTAACTTTGACTAATTCCGAAAAAGGAAAAGAAATCTTAGACAACTTCAGCGAATATCTGCCGAAGTTCAAGAAAGTGATCCCATATGATTATAATCGTATGCAGATGGCTATCGTACAGATGGAAGAAAAAGGTCTCAACGCAGAGCAGGCACAGATTGAAGCATTTTATGCCAGCACCAGAGGATAAGGAGGGAAGAGAACATGGGAAAGCCAACAGGATTTTTAGAATATGAAAGAACGGAAGCACGTTCGGTGGAACCAAAGGAACGAATCAAAAACTATAAAGAGTTCCATGTCTTCCTTTCAAAAGAAAAACAGCAGGAGCAGGCGGCACGCTGCATGGATTGCGGTGTTCCGTTCTGCCAGTCAGGTATGACGATCGCAGGTATGACATCCGGATGTCCACTGCACAACCTCGTTCCGGAATGGAATGATCTGGTATATTCCGGTAACTGGCAGCAGGCATATAACCGTCTGCACAAGACCAACAATTTCCCGGAGTTTACATCAAGAGTATGTCCGGCATTATGTGAGAAAGCATGTACCTGCGGACACTGGGGTGACCCGGTATCGGTACGTGACAATGAGCATGGTGTTATCGAGACAGCCTATGAGAGGGGATATGCAGCTCCGCATGTACCGAAGGTACGTACTGGAAAGAAAGTTGCAATCATTGGCTCAGGTCCTTCCGGATTGGCAGCAGCGGATCAGCTGAACCAGAGAGGACATGATGTAACGGTATATGAGAGAGACGACCGTGTAGGCGGACTTCTTATGTATGGTATTCCGAATATGAAACTGGAAAAGCACATTATCGATCGTAAGATTGATGTGATGAAAGCGGAAGGTATTCATTTTATTACTGGATGCAATGTAGGTGTTGATGTAAAAGCGGCAGATCTGCTGAAACAGTATGACCGCGTAGTTCTCTGCTGTGGCGCAAAAAATCCGAGAGATATCAAGGCTGCTGGAAGAGATGCAGAAGGTATCTATTTTGCAGTAGACTATTTATCACGTACAACAAAGAGTTTGTTAGATTCCGGCCTGAAAGATAATAAATATGTATCTGCAAAAGGAAAGAATGTTGTAATCATTGGTGGTGGTGATACCGGTAATGATTGTGTCGGTACTGCAATCCGCCAGGGGGCTAAATCTGTGACACAGCTTGAGATGATGCCTTGTCCACCAACGGAGCGTGCAGCAAACAATCCATGGCCGGAGTGGCCAAAGGTCTTAAAGACAGATTATGGCCAGGAAGAGGCAATTGCATGTTTTGGAACAGATCCTCGTATTTATCAGACAACTGTCAAAGAATTCCACAAAGACAAGAGTGGAAAGCTGAATGGCCTCACAATCATAAGCCTTGAGAGCAAGGTAGATGAGAAGACCGGTCGCAGAAATATGGTAGAGGTGCCGGGAACTGAAAAGAAGATTCCGGCAGAACTTGTTCTGATCGCTGCAGGATTCCTTGGAACAGAGGATTATATTGCAAAAGCATTTGGAGTAGAGTTGAACCAGAGAACCAACGTGGCAACTGAGCCTGGCAAATATGCAACCAATGTAAAGAATGTGTTTACAGCCGGAGATATGCACAGAGGACAGTCTCTTGTTGTATGGGCAATTCGCGAAGGCCGTGAAGTGGCTCATGATGTGGATGCAAGTCTGATGGGATACTCTTATTTGTCGGTACAGTAGTATGGCTTTGATATTTTTTGATATTGACGGAACGCTTTGGGATGGACATATGCAGATTCCGGAGAGTACGATTCCAACACTGAAAAAGCTTCAGGCAAACGGACATAAAATTTTTCTGTGCAGCGGACGTTCCCGTGCCAGCATTCAGGCAAAAGAATTGATGGATGTGGACTTTGACGGAATTCTTGCCGCATGTGGAAATCATATTGAGTTAAACAATGAGATCGTGCATGAAAACATTTTATCACCGGAACTGACAGAGAAGGTCATTGACATTGTGCGGGAATGCCGGATGCCGGTGGTCTTAGAGGGACCAGATTATATGTGGATCGATGAAAAAGGATTTGAAGATGATTCGTATGTTGTTTATCTGTTTCAGGAACTTGGCAAAAGTGCACGGACATTGAAAGGATATACGAACGATATTCGAATCAACAAGTTTTCGGCAGATATTCTCGATGATACGGATTATGAGAAAATCAAAGAACAGTTGCAGGATCAATTTGCGTTTATTGAGCATGAGGAGAAAGTCGTGGAGTTTGTTCCGAAGGGAACTTCCAAGGCAACCGGAATCGCGTGGCTTTGCGATTATCTTGGCGTGGATTGTGCGGATACGTATGCAGTCGGAGATAGCGTCAATGATTTGGACATGCTTACCTATGTGGGACATGGAATTGCGATGGGCAATGCATCACAGCCGGCAAAAGATGCAGCGGAGTATGTTACGACGGATATTCACGAGGATGGAATCATGCATGCCATGGAACATTATGAATTGATCTGAAAACGTTTCCAAATGGACAAAACTGAATAAAACTACAGTGAAAGTGACCAAATCCAAAACAGTGAATTTGGTCACTTTTTTTTAAAATTGATAACGGTACCAATTTTACCTCTTAATAAATATGCAAATGGTGTAGGAATATGGTACTAAAAATGCAAAAATTGTGAAAAATGTATAAAAAAATTTTTCGAAATTTATCGAAAATCAATATTGAGAAAAGAAAGGAGATTCGATACAATGAGCTTATAAAAGGTATGGCCATCCTTTTGAAGATAGTAGGTAAATAATGAAAGATTATTTTTGGAGGGAAATATGAAAAAGCGATTGTATCGTGCTCTTTTAAGTCTTGTATTGTCAGCATCGGTGATTACCAGTGGATTTTTTGTATCCACACCACAGATTACCTATGCGCAGGAGGCTACAGTAACTGATTCTGAGTATAGCCTTGCAGAAAATGTTCAGGATGGTGTCATTTTGCATTGTTTTGACTGGACGTATCAGCAGATTATCGATGAGCTGCCAAACATTGCAAAAGCCGGATTCTCTTCAGTTCAGACATCACCGGCTCAGGTTGCGGTAAAAGGCAACAGTATCTGGTATTATCTGTATCAGCCAAACGGATTTTATGTTGCAGACTCTGGTTTGGGTTCTGAGGAGGATTTAAAGAGACTCTGCAAAGAAGCGGATAAGTATGATGTGAAAGTCGTTGTTGATGTTGTTGCAAATCATCTGGCAGGCGATCACAGCAATATCGACTGGGAGTTAAAGAATTCACAGTACTGGCATAATGCGGGAAGTAAAATCGATTATTCGAACCGTTGGCAGATTACACATGGTGATATTGGAATGCCAGATATCAATTCTGAAAATGACTTTGTTCAGCAGAAGGTAAAGAATTATATTCAACAGCTGAAGAAGGACGGTGTTGATGGTATCCGCTGGGATGCGGCAAAACATATCGGACTTCCTTCGGAAGGATGCAATTTCTGGAATACAGTCATTGACAAGAGCATGTATAACTATGGAGAAATCCTTGTTGGTGCAATTGATCAGCACAATGTCGATCAGCGTACGCAGGACAACATCAACAAGATGAAGGAATATACTTCTTATATGTCAGTAACGGACAGCAGCTATGGCAGTGATATTTTAAGTGCCGTAAAAAGCGGAAGCGTGCCAAGTGGGTATGGTTCATGGGTTGTTTCCGGACTAGACGAGCATAAACTGGTATATTGGGCAGAGAGCCATGATACCTATGCAAATGATGGTGGTGAATCCAAATATGTAGATCAGAATAAGATTGATCGTGCATATGCGATTGCTGCAAGCCGTAATGGCGCAAGTGCATTGTATTTCTCAAGACCATCTCAGACTGAGAAGAAAAAAATTATGGTTGGCGAAAAGGGAAGTACACATTTTAAGAGTGCAGAAGTAGCAGCAGTAAATCATTTTCATAATGCCTGCATTGGAGAGAAGGATTATTACACAACATCTTCCAATCAGTCTGTAGCTGCAATTACAAGAAACAGCGGTGCTTGTATCGTATTAGGAAATGGTGGAAATCGTGATGTCACAATTGCAAACGGTGGAAGTCTTACAACACCGGGAACTTATTATGATGAGATTACAGGAAACAAGTTTGTTGTAACCAAAGATAAGATTACAGGTAAAGTCGGATCAACAGGAATTGCTGTATTTTATCAGTCAAATAAGAAGGTATCTGTTTCAGCAGATAAAAAGAGCGGAACTACTTTTACAGATAAGCTTAAAGTTAAATTTACAGCAAACAACGCAACGAAATCCACTCTTACAATCAATGGAAAAACAGAAAGCTTTACCGGATCTGTTACAAAAACATTTGATGCAACAACAACGGTAAAAGTATATGCTGAGAATTCCAAGGGCAGTGCGGCTAAGACATATACTTATACAAAGAATAGTCATCCACCAGTGGGAGAAACGCGTGATATTTATCTGGATGTCAACAATTGCTCCTGGTTTGGAAGCGATTCGGCAGTTGCAGCAATCAAGACAAATTTTGACAGTGCTTTTACAAAAATGACAAAGACAACGGTAACAGATACAAATAAGACCGTTTATACAGTGAAGGTTTCAACCAAGGCAACATCTGCGACAATTGTGCGTATGCTTCCTAGTGGAAAGTATTACAATGCAAAGACCATTACCTTAAATAGCGCATACAACCGCTATACATCCGATGGAAACTGGTCAAATGTAACTACTGATATCTATACAACCGGTGGCGGTGGTGGAAACTACAATACAGATGTAAGTGTTTATTTCACCAACAACTACAATTGGAACAACGTATATGCATATAGCTGGGGCGGTTCTGGAAAGAGCGCACAGTGGCCAGGCGAGAAGATGACATATGTGGGACAGAATGAGTATAACCAAGCGGTATATACGATCAAGGTTGCTTCTGACAGCAAGGGTCTGATCTTCAATAATGGATCTGGTTCACAGACTGTGGATATTACAAGTAACATTAAGGAAAATACTGGATTCTATATTTCCGGTAATTCTGGAAGCAAATGTAATGTTGGAACATATACCTACAAATAAGTAAGAAAGAAAATTTGATTTGACGAGAAAAAGGCAGGAAGGTGCAGATCATATGAAAAAAAGAATTATCGGATACCGGATGTACGTGGATAGCATTCTTTTAGATAAAAGGAAGAGAAGTCCACAAGAATGGGAGCGGATACTGGAGGAACACCTGACGCAGATTGGTTTTTTTCAACATGAGCGTCTGATCCATCTGATCGTTACGGTTACTTTTGCTCTGATGACATTGGTTTCCATGATTGCCTCTGTCACGACAGGTATGCCATTACTTTTGATATTGTCTCTTTTATTTCTCGTCTTGCTGGTGCCATATATCTTTCATTATTATACATTGGAAAATGAAGTGCAGAAAATGTACGCACAATATGACGAAATAAGAAAGAGAATATAAAAAATATATAAAGTTTGAATATCACTGTTGACATTGAAAAACAACAGTGATATTTTATTTACAGAACAAATTAGCACTCGAAAGAGATGAGTGCTAGTAAATAAAAAGGAGGCTATTCACAATGAAATTAATGCCATTAACAGACAGAGTTGTATTAAAACAGTTAGAAGCAGAAGAGACTACCAAGTCTGGAATTATCCTGACAGGTACTGCACAGGAGAAGCCACAGGAAGCTGAGGTTATTGCCGTAGGTCCTGGAGGAATGGTTGACGGTAAAGAAGTTGTTATGCAGGTGAAGGAAGGCCAGAAAGTAATTTATTCCAAATATGCCGGAACAGAGGTAAAACTCGAGGGTGAGGAATATATTATTGTAAGACAGAATGATATTCTTGCAGTTGTAGAATAAAGTAAAACAGTAAACATATTAAATAAAAATGAAGAGAGGTTATTGATCATGGCAAAAGAGATTAAATATGGTTCAGAAGCCAGAGCAGCACTTGGTGCTGGCGTTGACAAGTTAGCAAATACAGTACGTGTAACAATCGGACCTAAGGGTCGTAACGTAGTTTTGGATAAATCTTTTGGTGCTCCACTCATCACCAATGATGGTGTGACAATCGCAAAAGAGATCGAGCTTGAGGATGCATTTGAGAACATGGGTGCCCAGCTTGTAAAAGAAGTTGCAACAAAGACAAATGATGTTGCTGGTGACGGTACTACAACCGCTACCGTTTTAACACAGGCTATGGTTCAGGAAGGTATGAAGAACCTTGAGGCTGGCGCTAATCCAATCGTTTTAAGACGTGGTATGAAGAAAGCAACAGATGCTGCAGTAGCTGCTTTAAAGGAAATGAGCCAGAAGGTAAAAGGCAAGGAGCAGATCGCAAAGGTCGCAGCAATCTCTGCAGGAGATGAAGGAGTTGGTAACCTTGTAGCAGATGCTATGGAGAAAGTTACAAACGATGGTGTTATCACAATCGAAGAGTCTAAGACTATGGAGACAGAACTTGACCTTGTAGAAGGTATGCAGTTCGACAGAGGCTATTTATCTGCATATATGTGCACAGATATGGATAAGATGGAAGCTGTCCTTGATGATCCATACATCCTGATCACAGATAAGAAGATTTCCAATATTCAGGAGATTCTTCCATTACTTGAGCAGATTGTACAGTCTGGTGCAAGACTTCTGATCATCGCTGAGGATATCGAGGGCGAGGCTCTTACAACATTGATCGTCAACAAGTTACGTGGAACATTTAATGTTGTTGCTGTCAAGGCTCCTGGATATGGCGACAGAAGAAAAGCAATGCTTGAGGATATCGCAATCCTTACAGGCGGTCAGGTGATTAGCTCTGATTTGGGATTAGAGTTAAAAGATACAACCATGGATATGTTAGGTCGTGCAAAATCCGTTAAGGTACAGAAAGAGAACACGGTTATCGTTGACGGTGCAGGCGATAAAGATGCAATCCAGGGAAGAATCAACCAGATCCGTGGACAGATTGATGAGACAACATCTGAGTTCGACAAAGAGAAACTTCAGGAAAGACTTGCAAAGATGGCAGGTGGTGTCGCTGTTATCCGTGTTGGTGCAGCAACAGAGACAGAGATGAAGGAAGCAAAACTTCGTATGGAAGATGCTTTAAACGCAACACGTGCAGCAGTAGAAGAAGGAATTATCGCAGGTGGCGGATCTGCATACATCCATGCTTCTAAGAAGGTTGCAGAGCTTGCAAATACATTAGAGGGCGATGAGAAGACAGGTGCAAAGGTAATCCTGAAAGCACTTGAGGCTCCATTGTTCTTCATCGCGGCCAATGCCGGATTAGAGGGCGCTGTTATTATCAATAAGGTAAAAGAGTCACAGCCGGGTATCGGATTTAATGCCGCAACCGAAGAGTATGTTGATATGGTAGAGTCCGGAATCCTTGATCCGGTTAAAGTTACAAGAAGCGCATTACAGAACGCAACATCTGTAGCTTCTACACTCCTGACAACTGAGTCAGCTGTAGCAAATATTAAGGAAGACACTCCAGCAATGCCAGCTGGTGGCGCCGGAATGGGCGGAATGATGTAACATGTCATATGCCACCCGAAAGGGTGGCGTATGACAATGAATATGGTATTTAAAACCATGTAAAATAGATATGAAAAGCCTTATTTTCAAGGCTTTTCATTTTTTTTTACCTATGTTATACTATGCATTGGTGGTGCGAAAACATCAAAGATAGAACCAGGAAGAGGGAAAGCATGAGTAAAGTAATCGTTGTAACAGACAGCAATAGTGGAATTACACAGAGCCAGTCAAAGGAACTTGGTGTTGTAGTACTTCCGATGCCTTTTTATATTGATGATAAGATGTACTATGAAGATATTGATCTTACACAGGAGCAGTTTTACGAGAAGCTCACACAGGGTGGAGAGATTAAGACGTCCATGCCTCTCGTAGGGGATGTCACGGACAAGTGGGATGAACTGCTGAAAGAATATGATGAGATTGTATATATCCCAATGTCATCCGGACTGAGCAGTTCCTGCGAGACAGCCATGATGCTTGCACAGGATTATGAGGGCAAGGTAGAGGTTGTCAATAACCAGAGAATTTCTGTAACACAAAGACAGTCTGTATTAGACGCAAAGATGCTTGCAGAACAGGAAAAGTCAGCAGCGGAAATTAAAGAAATTTTGGAGAAGAACAAATTTGAGTCTTCGATTTATATTATGGTAGATACTTTGGAGTATCTGAAAAAGGGGGGAAGAATTACACCGGCGGCTGCAGCACTTGGTACACTTTTGAAGTTGAAACCGGTTCTCCAGATTCAGGGAGAAAAGCTGGATGCGTTTGCAAAAGCACGTACTGTAAAACAGGCAAAATCAATTATGATCGAGTCTATGAAGAATGATTTTGAGAAACGTTTCCAGAGTCCGGATGGAAAGAAAATGCATCTGGAAATGGCATATACTCATGATCTGGAAGCTGCAGAAGTATTCAAAGAGGAGGTGCAGGCTGCATTTCCAAATAACGAGATTGTTTTAAACCCATTATCATTGTCAGTATCCTGTCATATTGGACCAGGAGCTTTGGCAATCGCATGCTCAAAAGTAATTGAGTAATCCTTATTACTAATATTTATAATAGATATTACGAATAAAGAGTTTACATCTCGGTCAGAATCAATTATAATCATGAAGTAAAGACGGAGAGGTTTTTACACCTGTCCGTTTTTCTGTGCGTAATCACGCATAAGTCTATGTACACAACAGGAGGAATTGAAAAGATGGTTAAAGCAGTTGTTGGCGCTAACTGGGGCGACGAAGGCAAAGGCAAAATTACGGATATGCTGGCAAAGCAGGCCGACATCATTGTACGTTTTCAGGGAGGTGCGAATGCAGGACATACAATCGTAAATGATTATGGCAAGTTTGCATTACACACACTTCCATCCGGAGTATTTTACAGTCATACAACAAGTATTATTGGAAATGGTGTGGCACTGAACATTCCGGTTTTATTTAATGAAATCAAGTCCATCACGGACAGAGATGTGCCGATGCCAAAGATTCTGGTATCCGACCGTGCGCAGATTGTAATGCCATATCATATTTTATTTGACCAGTACGAGGAAGAACGTCTTGGAGGTAAGTCATTCGGTTCTACTAAGTCTGGAATTGCTCCTTTTTATTCAGATAAATATGCAAAGATTGGTTTCCAGGTTAATGAGCTTTTTGATGATGAACTTTTGAAAGAAAAGGTTGCACGTGTGGCAGAACAAAAGAACGTTCTGTTAGAGTATTTATACCATAAGCCATTGATTGATACAGAAGAACTTTTGAATACACTTCATGAGTATCGTGATATGGTTGCTCCATATGTATGTGACGTATCCCTGTATTTGGATAAGGCTTTAAAAGAGGGCAAGACAGTTCTCTTAGAGGGTCAGTTAGGCACTTTAAAGGATCCGGATCATGGTATTTATCCGATGGTTACATCTTCATCTACACTTGCAGCTTATGGTGCAATTGGAGCTGGAATTCCACCATACGAGATCAAGCAGGTAGTTACTGTATGTAAGGCATACTCATCCGCAGTCGGTGCTGGTGCATTTGTCAGCGAAATTTTTGGTGATGAGGCAGATGAGCTTCGTCGTCGTGGTGGCGATGGTGGAGAGTTCGGCGCAACAACCGGACGCCCAAGAAGAATGGGATGGTTCGACTGTGTGGCAAGTAAGTATGGTTGCCGTATGCAGGGAACAACTGATGTTGCATTTACAGTACTTGATGTACTTGGGTATCTGGATGAGATTCCAGTATGCGTAGGATACGAGATTGATGGAGAGGTTACAACAGACTTCCCTGTTACACATAAGCTTGAGAAGGCAAAACCGGTTCTGAAGAAACTTCCTGGATGGAAATGTGACATTCGTGGAATCAAGAAATATGAAGATCTTCCAGAAAACTGTCGCAAGTATGTTGAGTTTGTAGAGAATGAGATCGGATATCCAATCACTATGGTATCTAATGGTCCTGGACGTGATGATATTATTTACCGTGAGTCTCCATTATCAAAATAATTATAAAAGCAATTATATAACATTTACAGGATGAAAACCCCCATTGAGAGTAATCTCAATGGGGGTTTTCACAGAATAAACACAATTTATCCATGATTTACACACGATATCCCCATAGAATATAAATAAGGGTTAATGAATGTTGTTAACAGAAAAGAAAAGGAGGATTTCACAGTGATTGAAATAAACAACCTTGTGAAAAAATATGGGGATCATGTAGCTGTGGATGATTTATCCCTGATGGTGGAACCAGGAAAAATTTATGGATTTCTGGGACCGAACGGCGCAGGAAAATCAACGACAATGAATATTATTACCGGCTATCTTGGTGCGACGAGTGGAGAAGTAAAAATTAACGGGCATGATATTTTCAAAGAACCCGAAGAAGCAAAAAAATGCATTGGATATCTGCCGGAAATTCCACCTTTATATGTGGATATGACTGTACGTGAATATCTGGATTTTGTGGCGGAATTAAAGAAACTTGAAAAAAGTCTTCGCAAACGTTATGTGGAAGAAGCGATGGAAACAACAGGAATTACCGATGTGGCAAATCGTATGATCCGGAACCTTTCCAAAGGATATCGGCAGAGAGTCGGTTTCGCACAGGCAATTCTTGGCTATCCGGAAATTATTATACTTGATGAGCCGACGGTTGGTCTAGATCCGAAGCAGATCATAGAAATTCGCGAATTGATTAAGAAGCTCGGAGAAAAACATACGGTGATATTGAGTTCGCACATTTTAACAGAAATCAGTGCAGTCTGTGATCATGTATTTATCATTTCCAAAGGAAAACTGGTTGCCAGCGATGCAACAGAAAATCTCGTGAGTCTGATGTCAGGAGCTCAGGAAATCGAAGTGACAGTACGGACGGATGTAGCAAATGCACAGAAAGAACTTGCTGCCATTTCTGAAATTAGCAAAGTGGAAGTGAAAAATGAAGATGCAGGAGAGTTGGTTGTCTATGCAAAGAAAGGAGCGGATGTACGGGAAGATGTGTTCCGTACCCTTGCAGAAAAGCATTTTGCGGTGCTTGAAATGCACACGATAGAAAAGTCACTTGAGGATGTATTCCTTGAGATTACGCAGGAGGGAGAAGAAAAGTAATGTTTGCAGTATTTAAAAGAGAGTTCAAATCTTATTTTCAATGCGTAATTGGATGGTTGTTTGTAGCCGCTTTGCTAGCACTGTATGGTCTGTATTTTTATGTATATAATCTGATGCAGGGATATCCTTACATATACTATACATTAAGTGCAATCACGATTATATTTTTGATTGCAGTGCCGATTCTTACTATGCGTAGTTTTGCGGAAGATAGAAAGAACAAAACCGATCAGCTAATGCTGACAGCTCCGGTATCGTTGGGAAAACTTGTTTTTGGAAAATATCTTGCAATGGTAGCGGTGTTTACGATCGACATTGCAATTATTGCTATTACACCGTTAATCCTGTCCATATTTGGAACGGTACCAATGGGAGAAAGTTACATATCGATTTTTGCATTCTGGCTCTATGGATGTGCAAGTATCGCGGTCGGTATGTTTATTTCGGCTTTGACGGAGAGTCAGGTCATTGCGGCAGTGCTTTCCTTTGCAGTACTTTTTATCAGCTATATGATGAAAGGAATCACCGGAATCATTTCTTCGGATGGAAATCTTCTTACGAAGATTATGAATTGCTTTGATATTTATTCGCCATTTGAGAAATTTGCAGGTGGATGTCTGGATATTACAGCGATTGTGTATTATCTGACAGTGATTGCATTGCTGAATTTCCTTACCGTACAGTCGATTCAGAAACGGCGCTGGAGTATCAGCAAAAAGACATTCTCTACTGGTGTATTTTCCGTGTCGTTTATTGCAGTGGCAGTGGCACTTACCGTTGTTGTCAATCTGGTGGTCAATACAATTCCGACAGATAGGACTTCCATTGACTGTTCTTATTCTAAGTTGTATTCCATTACAAAGGATACCAAGAAAGCAGTTAAAAAACTGGATGCAGATGTTACCATTTATGCTCTTGTATCGGAAAGTAAAAAGGATGCACAGATCGATGAAGTGCTGAAACGCTATGAAGATTTGTCAAATCATATCAAGGTTAAATATGTGAACCCTTCGAAAAAACCATATTTTTATAAAGATTATACGGACACTGCACCAAATACCAACAGTCTGATCGTGGTAAGTAATCAGCGTTCAAAGGTCATTGATTATTATGATATTTATCATTATGAAACGAATATGGATTCGTCCACATATTCGTACACAAATGATCTGGTAGGTTTTGATGCAGAGGGACAGTTGACATCTGCAATCGAGTACGTAACCATGGATTCCGATAAGCTTCCGGTTGTATATCAGATTACCGGACATGATGAAACCACGGTTGGCAGTGCGTTTGAGGACGCAATTAAAAAAGCGAACATGACACTTTCAAGTGTTGAACTGTTAAATGAAGAAAGTGTTCCGGATGATGCATCGGCCATTATCATCAATGCACCGCAAAAAGATTTCAATGAAAAAGATGCACAGAAAGTGATTGATTACCTGAAAGATGGAGGAAAAGCAATTATTGTCGGTTCTTATACCGAGAATAAACTTCCTAATTTTGATAAAATTCTTGATACGTATAAAGTAAGTATTACGGATGGCGTGATTTCAGAAAATGATGCACAGCATTACTATCAGATGGGAGGTCCGCTGTATATTCTTCCGGAAGTAAACAGCAGCAGTTATACCAGCAATATCGGTGGCAACTATATTTATCTGCCGATTACCTGTGGAATTACTTATCCGGACAGCACGGATACAACGACTTACACTTCGCTGATGGATACGAGCGACAGTGCTGTATGTAAAAATAATCCAAACAATATGAAAGATTATGGATATGAAGATGGGGATGAAAAGGGTCCATTTTCCATCGGCCTGGCAGTAGAAGATAAGGTGGATGATGATACAACTACGCAGTTACTTGTATTTGGAAGTTCCTATATCTTTAGTGATCAGGCAACGGATGTAACTGCAAATAATGTAACTTTATTCTCGGATGCTGTGAAGGGACTCGTAGGAGAAAGTGATGATGCAGGAAGTGTAATTCCGGAGAAAGAGTATACGCTCAGCAATCTGACCGTTTCAGCAATGTATGCAATTCTGTTAGGCTTATCCTTTACAATTGTTGTACCGATTATTCTTCTTATCCTCGGAATTGTAATCTTTATGGTAAGGAGAAAGAAATAATGAAAAAACAGAAGATTCAGATGATTTTGATTCTTGTTGTTCTTGTTTTGTGTATTGGGGCATATTTTCTTGTGTCCCATATGGCAAAACAGGAAGAACAGAAGGAAAAAGACAGCGAGACAGAAGGACAGACAACAATTGCAAAAATTGATGCAGATAAAATAGATGCTTTTTCCTATGAAGTAGATGGAAAAACCTATTCATATACAAAGGATGGGGATGAGTGGAAATATGATGATGACAATTCTTTACAACTGGATGCTGATAATATCAACACTATGCTCGGAAAATTAAATGGTGTTATAGCATTAGAAACATTGGATTCCTATGATTCTCTTTCGGATTACGGACTCGATAAACCGCAGAATACCATAACGGTTAGTGTTGGAAACAAAACAACGACATTTTATATTGGAGACTATAACGATATGGTCAGTGAGTACTATCTGAAGATGGAAGGCGATGATTCGATTTATCTTGTGGATTCCACTTTGAAAGATACATTTTCCAAGACAGCAAATAGTCTTGTAAAAGAGGAAGATACGGAGACTGAAGAAACAACCGAATAAAATATGTGGGAAATAATTACAAACAGAAATAGAAAAACAGGGCGAAACACCGTTGACGGAAGAATATTATTTCGCTATGATAAAAGACGTTGAGAGATTCACAGAATGTGAATGACAGGAGGTTTATCATGAAGAAAGTAAAACAGATTCTTGCGATACTGGGGATCGTCATACTGTTATCTTTATATGTGATCACTTTAATTTGCGCGATTGTAGATAATTCGAATACGATGCGGATGTTTCAGGCGTCTATCGTGGCATCGTTTATTATTCCAGTGCTGATCTGGGCCTATGGTTTTATCTATAAGCTGATAAAGAAGCCATCGAAAGATTTGGAAGAAGCTGCAAAGGAAAACCAAGAGTCACTGAAGCAAAAAGCAAATCTTTCCACAAAAGACAAATAAAATGTATTGCATCCGGGGGGATTTATGTGTATAATGAATTGAACTTATAAGCGGGGAGCTGGCAAAAGCCGGCTGAGAGGAAACTGTGTGGTTTCGACCCATAACCTGATTTGGACAATGCCAACGTAGGGACAATATCTGTATGTGAAATTGTAAGAAGAGATGTTCCGGCATCTCTTCTTTTTTTGACAAAATATTCCTACATTCTTTGGTGTTGTTTGGAAAAGGTTGAAAATTAAATTTACACTAAATGAGCTGATGTTCAGGAAAACAGGAGAGAAGAGATGAGTACTTACACAACACAGATGGATGCGGCAAGAAAAGGAATTGTCACATCACAAATCAAAATAGTAGCAGAAAAGGAGCATATGCCGGTTGAAAAACTCATGCATCTGGTAGGAGAAGGAAAAGTGGCAATCTGCGCAAATAAGCATCATAAATCGTTAGATCCGGAAGGTGTGGGAAGCATGCTTCGCACGAAAATAAACGTCAATCTTGGCGTGTCGAGAGATTGCAAGGATTATGACATCGAAATGCAGAAAGTAATGAGTGCGGTAAATATGGGGGCAGAGGCAATTATGGATTTGTCCAGCCATGGAGATACACAGCCGTTTCGTCGCAAGCTTACCAGCGAATGTCCTGCAATGATCGGTACGGTTCCGGTGTATGATAGTGTGATTCATTATCAGAGAGATTTGGCAACATTGACGGCGCAGGATTTTATTGATGTAGTGCGCATGCACGCAGAAGACGGTGTGGACTTTGTGACACTGCATTGTGGAATTACAAGAAAAACAATAGATCAGATCAAAAAGCATAAAAGAAAGATGAATATTGTAAGTCGCGGAGGCAGTCTGGTATTTGCATGGATGACAATGACCGGAGAGGAAAATCCATTCTATGAGCATTATGATGAGATCCTTGAAATCTGTGAGGAACATGATGTGACCATTTCCCTGGGTGATGCATGCCGTCCGGGATGTCTTGCGGATGCCACAGATGTGTGTCAGATTGAGGAATTGGTGCGTCTGGGAGAACTTACCAAACGTGCATGGGATCACAATGTACAGGTAATGGTAGAAGGTCCGGGCCATGTGCCGCTCGATCAGGTGGCTGCCAATATGAAAGTGCAGCAGAGCATCTGCATGGGCGCACCGTTTTATGTGTTGGGACCACTTGTGACAGATATTGCTCCGGGGTATGATCATATTACAAGTGCAATTGGAGGCGCAGTGGCAGCTATGAATGGTGCAGCATTTCTATGCTATGTGACTCCGGCGGAACATCTGGCTTTGCCAAATGTGGAGGATGTGAAGCAGGGAATCATTGCCTCAAAAATCGCTGCACATGCAGCGGATATTGCTAAAGGTATTCCTGGAGCAAGAGATATCGACGATAAAATGGCGGATGCCCGCAGAGTGCTTGACTGGGATGCACAGTACGCATGCGCAATTGATCCGGAGACTGCAAAAGCAATCCGTGACAGCCGCAGTCCGGAAGATGATCACAGTGACACCTGCAGTATGTGTGGTAAATTTTGTGCGGTCCGCAGTATGAACAAAGCGCTGGCAGGAGAATATATTGACATTCTTTAAAATGTTTTTGCCGGACCTTTTTATGGAAAAGAAAAATTACTTGGAAAATATGCGCTCTTTTGGTATAATAGGTGTACATGTGAGTTATCCATGAATTCATATTTGATAAAGGTGGTATAAAAATGGCTATATTGCAAGAGTGGCAGAAGATTGCTTACAATGAGAAAGCAAACCAGGCTGAGCTTCAGAAGTTCTGGCAGAGATATTTTCTCTTGGAGAAGGGGGTATATGAGAAGCTCCTTACAAATCCGGATGAAGTGGTAGAAGGTACGGTTAAGGAACTTGCAGACAAGTATGGTCTGTCAATTTTAGAGATGGCTGGATTCTTAGATGGAATCAATGAGAGTCTGATTGAGCCAAATCCAATCGAAACTATGGAAGAGGATACAAAAGTAAGTCTTGCTTTTGATAAAGAGAAGCTTTATAAGAACATGGTAGATGCACGTGCAGACTGGCTTTACAATCTTCCAATGTGGGACGAGATCTTCGACGCAGAGACAAAGCACAAGCTTTATCTTGAACAGAAGAAGTCAGGTACCGTTGTTGTCGGCAAGAAAATTGGACGTAACGATCCATGTCCATGCGGAAGCGGTAAGAAATACAAGAAGTGTTGCGGTCGTTAATATTGTCTGAAAATAAATGACAGTGTGACTGGGTGGAACAGTAATTATCCCCCGGTATCAGAGAAAACTGATGCCGGGGCTTTTTGTTTCGTTGGTGGTATTTTCTGAGAAGTATATGGAGTACGCAAATTCCGTTGCAGCAGAACTGAAGAAGAACGGTGTGGATGTAACAGTTGACAATCGTGCCGAGAAGAGATGAGGGAGTGAAGCCTCTTTCTGAGTTTATCAGTCAGATCTGTGAGGAAATCCGCACAAAAGCAATCCGTAAGGAAGTAAAGGCGGAAGAAGAGACAAAATAAATACATGTGGATCATAGATGATTGACAGGAGGGAACATGTTAGAAAAATTTTTTAAACTAAAAGAAAATCACACAGATGTGAAAACCGAAGTGTTAGCTGGTATTACTACGTTTATGACGATGGCGTACATTCTGGCGGTTAACCCGACAATGCTCGCAGATGCAGGAATGGATAAGACAGCTGTTCTGATCGCAACCTGTCTTGCAGCGTTTGTCGGAACGCTGGTGATGGCACTTCTTGCAAATTATCCGTTTGCACTGGCTCCGGGTATGGGATTGAATGCGTATTTTGCATATACGGTATGCTCCGATATGGGATATTCCTGGCAAGTGGCACTTATGGCAGTGTTTATCGAGGGAATTATCTTTATTGTACTTTCGCTTACCAATGTGCGTGAAGCCATCTTCAATGCCATTCCTGCCACACTCAAAAAAGGTGTCAGCGCGGGAATTGGTCTGTTTATCGCATTTATTGGATTACAGGGGGCACATATTGTAGTATCAAATGAGTCTACATTGTTATCTGGTGTGAAATTTGCTGAGAATTGGAATACCGAAGGAATTTGTGCGGTACTTGCATTGATTGGATTGATGGTTACTGCGATTTTGTATATTAAAAAAGTGAAAGCATCTATTCTTATTGGTATTCTCGTGACATGGATTCTTGGTATGCTCTGCCAGGTGACAGGTATCTATCATGTTGATGTGAAAACGGGCTATTATTCATTATACCCAACGTTGGAAATGACAGATTTCTCTGCCATTACAAAGACATTTGGTCAGTGCTTTAATGCAGATTTCCATAATGTAGGAATCTTCAATTTTATTGTTGTATTATTTTCATTCCTGTTCGTAGATATGTTCGATACGCTTGGAACACTGATCGGGGTGTCTGACAAAGCGGGAATGCTTGATAAAGATGGAAAGCTTCCGAGAGTAAAACAGGCTTTGCTTGCAGATGCAATCGCAACTTCCACAGGAGCTGTCCTTGGAACATCTACAACGACTACATTTGTTGAGAGTTCCGCTGGTGTAGGAGCAGGAGCAAGAACCGGACTTTCTTCTGTCGTTACTGCATTTTTATTCCTGATTTCTATTTTGTTTGCACCGATTTTTAAGGCAATTCCGGGATTCGCAACGGCACCGGCGCTTATTTTCGTTGGTTTCCTTATGATATCTGCAATCGTAAAAATCGATTTTGAGGATTTTACAGAAGCAATTCCGGCATATCTTTGTTTGATTGCCATGCCACTGATGTACAGCATTGCAGAAGGTATTGCAATTGGTGTTATTTCCTATGTGATTATCAACCTGATCTGCGGAAAAGCAAAGAAAATCACACCGCTTATGTATATTCTTGCAGTATTATTTGTCTGCAAATATATTTTCCTGTAGGAAATGTAAGTAAATAAGAAAATAAAATTGACAAAGGCGTCACTTTTTTATAGAAAAAGTGGGGCCTTTGTCTGTGTAAAAATACCTAATAAAATTGACATTTTATACACAAATTTATATAATAACAACTAGTACATATAAATAAAAAAGAAAGAGAGAAAAATATTATGAAAAAATTTGGAAAAGCAGTAGCTGCTGCTATGGCAGCTACAATGGTACTGTCTCTTGGTGCATGTGGCGCAGGCAGTGGATCCACACAGGCAGGCAAAGGATCATCAAGTGACGGAAAAACATATACCGTTGGTATCTGTCAGTTGGTACAACATGAGGCACTTGATGCAGCAACGAAGGGATTTAAAGATGCCCTTACAGACAAGCTTGGCGACAGAGTGAAATTTGATGAGCAGAATGCAGCAGGAGACGCTCCCACCTGCTCTACTATTTGTACAACATTTGCAACAAACAACTATGATCTGATTCTTGGAAATGCAACTGCAGCACTTCAGGCTGCATCAGCTGCAACTGATACAATTCCGATTCTCGGAACATCTGTTACAGATTATGCAACTGCACTGGACATGTCCGACTGGACCGGAACAACCGGAAAGAATATCAGTGGTACAACCGATCTTGCACCATTGGATGAACAGGCAAACTGTATCGCAGAATTATTCCCGGATGCAAAGAATATTGGTATTATTTACTGTTCTTCTGAGCCAAACAGTATTTATCAGTCAACAACAATCAAAGGATACTTAGAAGATAAGGGATATAGTGTAAAAGAGTATACGTTCTCTGACTCTAATGATGTATCTGCAGTAACACAGAGTGCATGTGATGCTTCTGATGTCATTTACATTCCGACAGATAACACAGCAGCTTCCTGTACAGAGGCAATCAATAACGTAGCATCTCCAGCAGGAACTCCTATTTTTACGGGCGAGGAAGGTATTGCAAAGGGATGTGGTGTTGCAACACTTTCTATCAGCTACTATGACCTTGGATATACAACCGGTGAGATGGCATATGATATTCTCGAGAATGGTGCAGACATTACTACAATGCAGGTAAAGACAGCTCCAAAATTCACAAAAGAGTATATCAAAGACCGTGCAGACGCACTTAATGTTACAGTTCCAGAGGGCTATGAGGCAATTTCAGCTGAATAAGAGAGGAATTGTATAATATACGGAGGTAAACAAATGTTGGCTTATTTTTCATCCCTTAGCCTGGCTACATTCACGAATGCACTCCCGGGAAATATAGCACAGGGATTAATTTGGGGAATTATGGCGCTGGGGGTTTATATCACTTTTCGTCTTTTGGATTTTGCGGATCTGACTGTGGATGGTTCGTTTGCAACAGGTGGTGCAGTTACCGTAATGATGACAGTAAATGGATGCAATATTTGGGTGTCCCTGCTTTGTGCCTGCATTGCAGGACTTCTGGCAGGACTCTGCACAGGCTTATTACATACTAAGCTTGGAATTCCGCCTATTTTGGCAGGAATTCTGACGCAGATTGCACTGTATTCCATTAACCTGAACATCATGCAGCGTCATGCAAATCAGGCACTTAGCGTAGACAAGTACAATCTGATCATTTCATCACGTAATCTGACATCAGCCATTATTATTGGTATTGTGTTCGCGGCTGCATTGATTGTAATTCTTTATTGGTATTTTGGAACAGAACAGGGATCTGCAATCCGTGCGACCGGATGTAATCCGGCAATGAGTAAGGCACAGGGTATCAACATTGACAATATGAAACTGATTGGTCTGTCTCTTTCCAATGCAATCGTTGCATTGGCCGGTGGACTTTTGTCCCAATATTCCGGTTTTGCAGATGTAAACATGGGTCGTGGTGGTATCGTCATCGGTCTTGCAGCTGTTATTATTGGTGAAGTTTTAGGAGATGCTATTCTTGGAAAACATATGGATTTCAAGGGTCGTCTGATTTTTGTTGTTATCGGTGGCATTATTTACTATATCGTAATTGGAATTGTTCTCTGGCTGAAGATGCCGAGTGATGATCTTAAGCTTTTTACAGCAATCATTGTTGCAATTTTCCTTGCCGTTCCATATCTCAAGGGAAAGAGCAAGAGTTCCTTTGCAAAAGCAGGAAAACGTTCAGCTGCGGCTATTAACAAGACTGCAACAAAGGAGGGCAAATAAATGTTAGAGATTCGTAACGTACACAAGACCTTCAACCTTGGAACCATTAATGAGAAACATGCGTTAAATGGTGTGAATTTAAAACTGGATGCTGGCGATTTCGTAACCGTGATCGGTGGAAACGGTGCCGGAAAGTCGACGGTATTAAATGCTGTTGCAGGTACATGGCCGGTTGATGAGGGATCCATCCTCATTGATGGTGTGGATGTGACCGGACTTCCGGAGTTCAAGCGTGCGGCTTTTCTTGGCCGTGTGTTCCAGGATCCGATGACAGGAACCACAGCAACCATGCAGATCGATGAAAATCTGGCGCTTGCTGCGCGCAGAGGTCAGAGACGTGGTTTAAGCTGGGGAATTACAAAAAAAGAAAAAGAACGCTATCATGAACTTTTAAAAGAACTGGACCTTGGACTGGAAGATCGTATGACATCAAAAGTAGGATTGCTTTCCGGAGGACAGCGTCAGGCTGTGACACTTCTTATGGCTTCTTTGCAGAAACCAAAGCTTTTACTTCTGGATGAGCACACGGCAGCACTTGATCCAAAGACGGCAGCAAAAGTACTGACACTTACTGACAAGATTATTAAAGAAAATAATCTGACAGCAATGATGGTTACCCATAACATGCGTGATGCGATCGCGCATGGAAATCGTCTGATCATGATGCATGAAGGAAAAGTGATTCTTAACATTGCAGGGGAAGAAAAGAAGAAACTTACCGTTGCGGATCTGTTACAGCAATTCGAGCGTGTGAGCGGAGAAGAATTTACAAGCGATAAGGAACTTCTTTCCTAAAAATGACATTGGCATATCTGTGAATAGAAGAAAAAAATCCGAACATACTATTCGGGAACTTGAAAAGTTCTTTATGGATTTTTAAAGGAGGTATGTCAAATGACAAAATTGGATTGTAATGTGGTAAGCTGTTCATACAATGATGATAATTGTTGTAGCAGACAGGATATCCTTGTAGAAGGAACACAGGCAAAAACATCTTCTGAGACTTGTTGCGGAAGTTTTGCACCAAAGGGATGCGGTTGCGGTAGCAATTGCCATAAGGACGGTGCAAAAAAGGAGACAGCGGTTGCATGCGAAGCAACGGAATGCAAGTTCAACAGTCAGAAGCAGTGTTCCGCAAATCATATCGGCATTGCCGGAGGCCATGCTGATTCCTGCCGTGAGACGGAGTGTGGAAGTTTTGTTTGTCAGTGTTAACTGAATAATGAAAATAAATGAAGAGGTTCTTCCTTATTTGTGGAAGAACCTCTTTATTTTGCGTTGAGAAATCTGTTTAAAATGGATAGAACTAATAACATATCTGATTCTCAGTAAAGAGTATAGGCAAAGGGGCATTTGATGCATGTATAAACATAAAATTGTACGGAAATAAAAAATCTGCGATAGAGAAGTATGCAAAGAAATATAAAATTCCTTTTGCAGTGATAAAAAACATAGAAAGAGTTTTGATTTGGCTTGTTGCAATATGTGGCTAGATTTGAAGATATCCGTCTTTTATGTTATTATGTATACATCTATTTTACAAAATTGAGGTAATATATTTTGTAAAACCAACAGGGTTCATGACTGGAAAGATAACTGGGCAGATTCCAAAACATTGCTGGTAAAAGGCTGCAGGCAAGTGGGAAAGACAACGTCGGTAAGACATTTCGCGGCGGAAAACTACAAATATGTTATTTATGTGGATGTGCGTTCGGAAACAAATCTCTCTTTACTGGAATCTGCAAGTGAATCAAATGTTGTTGAAATAGGGCTACCGCAATCCCACTGGCTTTAGACGGTGGGTTAAGGTAGCCGGAAGCGGAGGTTTGTGCTATACTTGCGTTATGGGAACGTGGAAATCAAAAAACAGACACAAATATTTGTTACAGTATCAGATTATTTTCGTATGCAAGTATAGAAAGAAATTGCTGATGTCAAAACAAATATCAGATGATATAAAGCAGTTTTCTTATGAGATATGTCAAAAGCATAAAGTCATTATCAGATATATGGAGACAGATAAAGATCATATTCATTACATGATAGAAACAGAACCAACAATGTCTATCAGTAAAATAGTAAATCTGATGAAGAGTTATACAACATATCATATTTGGAAAAGATATCCGGATTATCTACGAAAACATTTCTGGAAAGAACATACTTTTTGGACGGACGGATATTTTGTCTGCAGTGTAGGAAATGTATCAGAAGAGATGTTGAGAAAATATATAGAAAATCAAGGGTAGGAAGGTGGCGACAGTGGGTGTTAAAAGCATATAAATACAGGATATATCCTAATAGCGAACAAAGAATTCAGATTGCAAAAACATTTGGCTGTTGCCGTTTTGTTTACAATCAGACATTGGCATATCGGAAAGAAATATACGAGAAAGAGAAAAAGTCAGTTAGTAAAACGGATTGTAATAATTACTGTAACAGAGAATTAAAGAAAGACTATGAATGGTTAAAAGAAATAGATAAATTTGCTCTGACCAACGCAATCTATAACATGGACGCTGCATATCAAAAATTCTTTAAGGAACATGCAGGATATCCGAAATTCAAGAGCAAACACGATAACCATAAATCATACACAACAAACTTCACAAATGGAAATATTGCGGTAGATTTTGAGACAGGGAAGATAAAACTGCCAAAATTAAAAGCAGTAAAAGCAAGGTTACACAGGGAATATAGTGGGCAGATTAAGTCAGCGACCGTTTCGCAGGTTTCCAGTGGAAAATACTATGTATCCATACTTGTAGAAACGGAGCATAAGGAACTGGCACATACAAATCATAACATAGGAATCGATTTAGGAATTAAAGATTTATGTATTACTTCTGATGGGAAGGTATATGAGAATCTGAAAATCATAAAAAAATACGAGAAACAGCTTGTAAAGCTGCAAAGGCAACTGTCACATAAAGGAAAGAGAAGTAAGAACTATTATAAAACAAAGAAAAAGATAGCATTATGCCATGAGAAAATAAGGAATATAAGAAAAGATTATCTGCATAAAGTTTCACATGAGATTATCAGCGAAAACCAAGTGATAGTTTCAGAGAATTTACAGATAAAAAACATGGTAAAAAATCATCATCTGGCAAAAGCTATAAGTGATGTATCATGGTATGAGCTGACAAGACAGTTAGAGTATAAGGCAAAATGGAATGGCAGGAAATACATCAAAATAGATACATTTTATGCCAGCAGTCAATTATGTTCTGTTTGTGGGTATCAGAATCCAGATACAAAAGATTTGTCAGTGAGGACATGGATATGTCCGAAATGCGGAGCAGAACATGACAGGGATATCAATGCCGCGAAAAATATACTGACAGAAGGATTAAGACAAATAGCATAAAGAAATATATAGGGCAGGGACTGCCCAAATTAACGCCTGTGGAGATAGTAGGTTACGAGGTCGATGAAGCAGGAAGCCCATTGGCTTAAGACAATGGGTAGTTCACGAATATAATCTAAATCCGTTTGAAAGCTTGACTGCACGCCAATATTGACGTATGCTGAAAGCGGAGGATAATGCTATGGTTGATATCAAAGAGTGGCGACAAGAGTTCGGTATCACGCAGCAGGCTTTGGCTAAAGCTTCTGGATTGGATGTGCGATGGATTCAAAAGGTAGAAGCAGGAGACATAGACATCATGAATGTAACTGTGAAGAGATTTACCCTTTTGATGAAAGGAATCAGCAGCTTGTCGGAGCAGTCGAACAATCCCTGTAAGATGCAGAATCAAGTGAAGACGATAAACGGAACCTATAAAATGGTTTCTGAACTTTTGAAATGGGAGGAATTGGCATGAGCGGAGTGGCAACTCTTAGCAATGAGAAAAACTATACCGTGTTCCAGTTCGAAAACCATGTGATCCGATTTATTGCTCCGTATTCGTTGGAGCGATATATAGCTGTGAAGGAGTGGGACAACGGATACCTTGTTGTTATGGCAAAGTATAAGCACAACGATAAACTGGAAGAAGAATATATTGACTTAGTTCCGATTCTCCAGAATCTGTATTTAGATGTAGATAAGTTTTTGAATCCGATCAAAGCAGTGGAGGTAGCAAATGGTTGATGTGAAGCAAGTTGCGGATGCAGCGGACATGATTGTAAATGGTTATGCATTTACCCGTTGCGCAGAGGGATTCCGTGTTTTAAATCTGAATCGTCCTGACCGGGCTGTGGTGTTTTCAAATGACGGTAAGGTTTTAGAAACCAGTATGGACGATATTGAGGTTCGAATCGCAGGTGACTATCTGGAAAAGAACCGGAAGTTCATGGAGGACTAAGATGCCGAAGTATTATGAATACAAAATCGCAGGGTATTACCTTTACTTTACATCTTACTGTGTCATCGAGTGTATGCATGTGCACGCCAGCGACCGTAAACTGACGGAAATTGGATCTGCAAAGTTCTTTGTAAAGGATAACGGGGACACACTGGTGCAGAACCGTGGAATTTTGAATGATAGAGAAATTCGAAAAATTCAAGAATTCATTAAGCAGAATTATCAGGAAATGTACCTGAAATGGTCAGAATATAGTCAGGAAGGATTCTACGAGAAGAATATTTGAAACAACTGGTGAATACTACGGTTCAAATGGTTCTTCCGCAATTATCCGTTCCTATCTTCCTATATTGACTAAAATGTAGTACAACCAGCGTAGCAAGGTATTTTTGTTGGCAGTCTGGCTGTGATCCCGCTGCAGCTGTTTCGCTCTGAAAACAACGCATGGAAAGCATCTGGTAGAATTAAAGAAGGAATGAAATAAGGCCGTTGGATATAAGGGAATACAGCTTGTAACAATCAGCAGGCCAACTGCGTATGGCGAGTACGCGAAGGAGCTGTGGATTGACAGACGGGAAAAGAGTAAAAGTCTGGACCGGCAGGGGACGGTGTGCTGCGCCTAGGAAAAGACCGCTTTTGAGGAAGACCTGAAAGTCGGGATGCGGCTGATGGTGGAAGTTCTTGACGTATAGTTTATGACGAAAATAAAATGAACCACTGAAGTTCAAAAAAAGCCCTCGCTTGTTGCGGCGAGGGCGTGTGTTCTTATTTTTCAGGCTTTTCAGCTTTTTTCTTCTTCGGCGCAATTTTGTGACCGGAGTAGATTGCCATGCCCATGCAGATCAGAGAGCCGCAAGCGAAATACTTGTGAGCCTGCATCAGTTTCTTGTAGCCCGTGTAGAAGCATCCTGCCATGCAGGCAAGTGCTCCGAGTGACCAATATTTATGTGCTTTCATTTTGTGTATCCTCCCTTTTTCTATATATTTTCTCCTGATAGGAGAGTGCTATTCTCTTTATCTTCCGCCTGTATTCTGAGAAGTTCATTTATCTCTTTGTTACTCGCCGGCCGTACTGCTGGTTTCTCTTTATAGGTCTGTGCGCCACAATCTGGGCAACGGTCAGGCGGATTTTTAGCGAAGAAGCAGTAATGGCAGGCATACCGGCTTGGCAGCATCTGAGAGCGCATCAGGGCTGGCTGATTCGCTCCGAGGACCATAACCTTCATGGAATTCCCCATACTTTTTGTATTCTATACGGATATGCTGGGAAATGTTCTATATGCGCCGCTCGTAGATGATGCTTATGTCAAAACCATGATCTTCCAGAATCTTTCTTGGAGATTCACCGGCTTTGTATACGGTCATGAAGAGCTCCTTGAACTCTTTGGTAAGAGTGATCCTTGTCTCAGTAACACTGTAGATGTAAGGGTTTTGGCGAAGTAATTGTTGTTGTCCCTCTGTGAATAGTTTTCTGCCCATGAAAATCCTCCATCTCTGTAACTAGAATATCACATCTGGAAGGATGTGTCCAAGAAAATAATGCAGATATGGGCAGAATCCGGAAAATCGGCTCTGCCAATTTACAACTATTCACAAATCTTATATCGATTTTTAACGTTTACACAAAACTTGTAATCCAACTGCAGAAATGGAATGCGACCGTTTTGCTCCGCAAATCCGGCCGTTTAGCTTCGCAATATGCAGCGGATGATAAGCTTGATAAGGTTCTTGAAAATCCGCAGGTGATTAAGACACCAGTGGTTAGAAATGGTAAGCAATCACCCCTGGGTTATCTGCCGGATGTTTGGAAAAACTGGAATTAGAGGATAAGAATATGGTAAAAAAAATTATGCGGAACCCATTGTTTCTCACTCAGAAATCTACAGATGCAACGGAGGCAGACCAACAGGTAATTACAGATCTGCTTGATACATTAAGGGCAAATCTGGATCATTGTGTTGGTATGGCAGCCAATATGATCGGTGTAAAGAAAAATATCATTGTGGTGGCAGCAGGCCCATTTCAATTTGCTATGGTAAATCCAGTTATTACAAAGAAGACCGGAGCATTTCAGACAGAGGAGGGATGCCTCTCTCTGGAAGGGGTGCGTCCGTGTACAAGATATAAAGAAATTGAAGTAGATTATTTGGATGCTAATTTCAAGAAGCAGCACGGCAAATATTCCGGTTGGACTGCACAGATCATTCAACACGAAATAGATCATTGTAATGGAGTTGTAATATGAAATCTAAGTCGCCTAAGAGCCTGGAACTATATGACATTATGATAAAACGGGGATATCCAGCGGAGTTTTGCGATCAGATAACGAAAAATCTTAACACCGACTGGACAGCCGGACGGATGATAGGTTATTTGTCCCATTACAAAAAGCTGCCACTTGAGGAAATTGTAGATGAAATGCTTGCAATACTAAGTGATCGCAACAGAATTATGCAGAAACATGATCTGGAAGAAACTAATGCCAGATGGAATGAATATTTAAAATGGATAGAGGATAAGGAGTAATACATGGACGGATATAAACCACCTTTTACAATTACAAACAGTATATTATCTCATGTGGCATCTGTATCTGAAAAAGTTGGGCGTATTACTGTAATGAGTAATATGGAAAACAAACCTCATCTAAGGAAAAATAACCGGATCAAATCCATTCATTCGTCTTTAAAGATCGAGGCAAATTCTCTTTCGTTAAGCCAGGTGCGCGATGTTATTAACGGGAAATTAGTTCTTGGAGAGGCAAAAGAAATACAGGAAGTAAAGAATGCATATGATGCATATGAAAAAATAGCTGAAATAGATCCTTATTGCATAGAAGAATTAAAGAAATTTCATGGTATTATGACAAAATACATCGTAGAGGAATCTGGTGATTTTCGCAGTGGAGAAGAAGGTGTATTTAATGGTGAAGAGTGCATATTCATGGCTCCACCGGCACGCTTTGTTCCACAATTGATGAATGAATTATTTGACTGGATGAAGGAAGTAAAAGACCAGATGCATCCGCTGATTTTGAGCAGCGTATTTCATTATGAATTCGTATTTATTCATCCCTTTACAGATGGTAATGGCAGGATGGCAAGGCTGTGGCATACAGCTATTTTGGCCAAATGGAATCCTATTTTTGAATATATTCCGATAGAAAGCCAAATTGAAAAATTCCAGGATGATTATTACGATGCGATTGCAAAATGCCATGTAGAGGGAGAATCTACGGTATTTATTGAATTCATGCTGACTCAAATAGATAATATTTTAGAGGAACTTTTGAATCAGATGACAAATAGCACCACGGATGACGCTATTCTTGACGCTGATGGCGCTAATCATGGCGCTGATAATATGGAAAGTAGGTTGCTATCAGGTTTGAAACAGAATCCGTATATTACACAGACAGATTTAGCTAAAGAATTATCGTTGTCAAGGAGAACTGTCCAGAGAATCATGAAAGAACTGATGAATGACGGCAAGATAAAGAGAGTAGGTTCGACCAGAACAGGTCATTGGGAAATAAATGATTGATGCAAAGGCATAGCCTTGAAATGGCCGAAGCCCTTTCAGGATGTCTTCAGTTGTTACTTTTATTACTGGTCAGATGTATGTGGCGCAAGCCATCTTACATCCGCTTGATTACCACCATAACAGCGGGATGATGATGTCAAGGCTGCGAAGCACCGCCAGCGGCGGCCCAAGCCTTGATATTAGCAGCACGGTGTTATACCTGTATCAGGCAACGTGATCAGTCATCATGCCCCACATAAAACAGGCAAGCTCACGTGCAATCGCTGTTTTAGCTACATTGGGTTTCTTGCTTTTTCCAAGAACCATTTTGTAGTATCGGCGCCTTAAGCGTTCATTGGCTTTATCTGCATAAGCAATAACTTGTGGCGAATTACCGGCTTGACGTGATTTCAGTTTCTTGGATTTAAATCCTATCTGACCACGAGCATAGCATTGAGAAGCTTCTGTAAGGAGCATACGGACATGGCGATTTCCGGCTTTGGTAATACCAAGCCTTGTCTGTCCATCACCGCTGGAATCCTCGCCCGGAACAAGTCCGAGATAGGACGCAAAATTCTGTGCAGACGCAAAACGATGAAAATCACCAACCTCGACCAGAACAGATAATGCGGTGTGTGTCTTGACACCGATGAAACAGCAAAGTTTCTTAACAGATTCTTTGTATTCATCCTTGGAAGCAAGTTCCTCTATGCGCTTATCTAATCGTTCCAGCTTATCACTAAGGGCAGTATAGGTCAGCAGATATTCGTCGAGGATTTCTTTGTAAAGTGCCTCAGGTTTTAATGACTTAAGCCATTTGATATGTGCTGCTGTCCAGTGACTATTTCCATCATAGCGATAGTTGTGGCGAAGACAAAACGCAAGGATCTGCTGTTTGACCTTCTTAAGTGCCAGTTTATGATCATCCCTCATACGGAGAAATTCTTTCGTTTCCTCATCTGCTGCTGTAGGGATGTGAACAGGACTGTAGTTATGCTGCGCCAAACATTTGGCGATGATTTCAGCATCACGCTTATCAGTCTTAATTCTTTTTTTACTACGCTGCTCAAGCATCGTAGTTGGAGCAAGTATCACACAGTTAACATGATGTTCTGTTAGCTGATGATATAAAGTGTAACCGAGGCAGCCAGCCTCATAACCGCATATGAAGTTAGCATCGTTTCCGTAGACGGTACGAAGAAACTCCAGATATCTCAGAACATTTTTGTAATCAGCTTCTGTTCTCTGGAAGCGAGAACCTTTTTCGGCATCGATTGTGTACGCACAAAATGTAAAACTTTCTTTGTGTACATCCATTCCTACGTAAACTGTGTTATAATTCATTTGATGACCTCCCTTTGTATGCGGTAATCCCTGTTACCATTGACTTTGACAATCTTTAGTATACAGGCAAATCCACGAACCTACAATGTGGAGGTCATTACATATTGTCTATTCACAAATCTTATATCAGTTTTTAACGTTTACACAAAACTTGAAACGGTCT
>ENA-OUUV01000145-OUUV01000145.1-human-gut-metagenome-genome-assembly--contig:-NODE-145-length-52159-cov-10.375269_pt1 | contig 52159 bp, 56 predicted proteins | sample MGYA00237952_ERZ548838 | MGnify/ENA primary metagenome ERZ548838 (study PRJEB26490, sample SAMN05194705) | human gut metagenome | biome: terrestrial biome; feature: human-associated habitat; material... | reverse complement strand
CCGACAGTGATTGAAAGAACCTCTTTTTTCCCTTCTGTGTTGATGCCAAGAATGATGTAGGCAGCCAGTTTTCTGATTACTCCATTATCTCGTACGGAATAGTGGACCATCTGATGTGATGTGGACGGTGGATGACGAGATTCGGGATGAATTCGCTGCGTTGGCGAAGAAATCCAACAAACAGGATGAAGCGTGGCAAAAGCGTTTGGATGCGGTGCTTACGCGAGCGGTGAGATCTTTCTGGCAGGAGGTCATATGGCGGTCGAACAACTGGAAGCGATACTGAATACCATTCCGCTTGAGATCACATTTGTTGATACGGACAATATCAACCGTTATTTTAATGAGGGATCGAAAGTGTTTAAGCGACCGGGCATGGCGCTTGATCGTGAAGTATTTTCCTGCCATCCGCCGAAGATTGAGCAGCAGGTGCGCCGGATCATCGGTGAATTTCGAGAGGGAACGCTTGATAAAGTTCCAATCTGGATGGACAAGAACGGAAGAACAATGCTCGTGACCTATATGGCGGTACGGGATCGGGAGGGCATGTATCTTGGAACGATGGAACTGGTGCAGGACATGGAATTTGCCAAGGATTACTTTCAAAAATAATTGAAATATTGACGTCCTATATAGTAGGGCGTAATATTTTTGTATACGATGGAGACGGTATTCTGTGAGTCCACTATTTGATGATTTAAAAGAAGGACTTGAACAAGCAACGTCATATGAAAAGAGTGTTGTAAAAGCAAAAACGAAAACATATATGATTTTGCCGGTCAACGAATATGTGGAGTATATTGTAGCAAAATAGGATAAAGAAATGAAACAGATTGATTTTGACAATGGAAAAATTACAAGCAACATTTTAAATGCGGCGGTTCCGATGCTGGTGGCGCAGATCCTTAGTCTGCTCTACAACATTGTGGACCGCATCTATATTGCCCGCATTCCGCATGTAGGTACGGCAGCACTCGGCGCGGTGGGACTGTGCGTTCCGCTGATCATTATGATTACGGCATTCAGCAATCTGTTGGGATGCGGTGGCAAACCTGATTCTTGATCCGCTTTTTATCTTTGCATTTCACCTTGGAACGGATGGTGTGTTTATGGCGGAGCCGGTGTCAAATGTGATCGGCGGAAGCATCTGCTTTATCACGATGCTTTGTACCGTGATTCCGGAGCTGAGGGCGATGGAGCATGAGCCGGTTTATGTGACGCTGTAATCGAAAATATTAAGTTTGCAATCTATCGTCTTAAGGAGTAAGATAGAGGCAAAAGAATAAGGAGAAGTTTGTAAAATGAACAGGTTGATGAAACAATGCGCAGCATTTGTGCTTGCATTTGCACTCACATTCACATCGGTAAATATGACAGGTCTGTCGGTGGAAACGGCCTACGCGGCAACGACGCAGACAATCACCAAGGCGACAACGGTCGTATGTAAGAAGACCGCCACTGTGAAGGCACCGAAGGGATATCGAAATTGCAAGTTCTTAAGTTCCAATTCGAAAGTTGCTACGGTAAATGCAAAGGGAAAAATGAAGGCACTCCGTCTTGGCGTGACAACGATCACGGTAAAAAGCGGTGCGAAAACAAAGAAATATACGGTCACGGTCATTCCGGCGAAGAAGAGTGACGTAAGACTGAATCAGGAACTGATTTTAAGCGGACAGAAGTTCCAGTTAAAGCTGGTTTCCGACAAGTATGATACAAGTCAGGTGAAGCTGTATATCGATAGTGCTTTTAAAGAAATCGACCACAAGGGAAATTGTAATTTTAAGGAATCCAATTGTTATCAAATGAGCGGATCGCTGTCCTATTCGTACGGAAAGTTTAAAAAAAATATTACATTGTATGTTTGTGATAAAAAAGTAATTATGGACGGAATTGCGCCGACGGATACATGGGGATCAGAAGATATCTGGGCCGGGGTAAGCTATGATACGAGTTCTTTAAAATGGGAGTTTTTTGATGAGCCATTTAACTATAAACAGTTAAAAAATAAAGGAATTGAAATTCAAATTGATGGCAAGCCGTTGCCGGATACAGTTGTTTATACTCCGGGAGAACACACCTTTACGATCGTTGCCGGAATAAATCAGTATAGTCAGAAAGCCGATGTCACTTATTCCGTGAAGGACGCACTTGTAAAGAAAGATGCAAGGGGTTACGCAAAGGACGGAAAAGAAGTATTTGACGCAGCATTTGCTGCTGTAAATCAGGTGGTCAGGGATGGAATGAGCGAGGAAGAAAAAGTAAAAGCCATCCATGACTATTTGATCTATAGTGCCAATTATGTCAATGACGGTAACTACCAAAGCGCGGAGAACTTGGCATATGGAGCCGGTGGAGTACTGATCCATAAGGAAGGTGTGTGTCAGAGTTATGCCATCGCCTTTTATATGATGGCAGTATCGGCAGGACTTGATTGCAAATTTGTGACAGGAACTGCAAAAGGTGGAGGTCATGCATGGAATCAGGTTAAGGTGGACGGAAAGTGGTATTATATCGACTGCACCTGGGATGATCCGATTGTGAATGGGCATAGCGGTGGTGGAGAACGCTATAAATACTATTTGTCGGAGACTCTTTGGTCGGATCACACGATAGAGGAATCCAAGGATCTGGCTGATGATGGAAAATATTCCTGGGAACATCATTATCTGACAGGAAAAGATTATTAATAGAAAAAGTGAAAGGGACGATACAGTGTGTCGTCCCTTTTATATTTATTTTACGTTTGGTAAACACTCAATTTTACATACGCCATGTATAGTTTAAACTGCTAAAGAAATGTGCCAAGGTTGATGTTTAAATGAGGGAGTATGTGAAAAAATGAGAAAGAGCATATGAGGTGCTTTTTTAAGAGAATTGACGGCTTTTTTATTGTTCCGTTTGTTTTGATTTTAACAATTCTCGGGATGTACATTGTGATTACGGTAAAAAGTGATGCAGAGCATCAGACGCGAGTTATGGAGTCGATGATCGCAAATGAAATCAGTATGGAACGGAGCAGGCACATCCGGACACTCAAAAAATACTTACAGAGAAATATACAGAGTGCCATAAAGATGCCTAATGCGTATTTGTAGTAGTCAGGGTCATCCATCATTTCACGGACAGCCTCATACTGGGGTTTTCCCTGACAGAGCATACCAATATAGGTGAGGAGCACGTCTCCATTTTTTATCTGTTTTTGCAGATAATCTTTTGAAATTGGAGCACGGTTGATTTTTTTAACAAAACTGCTTTTTCCAAGTATTTGCCATACGAATACCAGACCACTTGGAGTAATGAGCCGCTCATTCCAGCAGGTATTATTGCTGAAAAAACGGGATGTAACACTAAGGTAAGTTTCACGGAATAAGGTATACATATAAACAAATGATGCGAAAGCTGAAACAAATGAAAGGATAAGAAAAACGATATGGCATTTAAAATTATTCATTTAGAAGACAGTGCGATGAAACATTCCACCATTTCAAGAGCGATAAAAAGCGTAGTATCTGCTGAAATTGATTGGGTTATGGATGTGTCTGGTTTAATGAGATTAACGATTGGGAAGGAAAATTAAGGGATCTGATAATTAAATTAGCGGAAAAATAAAATAAATCAAAGATTAAATGATAAAAGGACAGGTGATTTTTATAGCGATATATGTGATTTCGGATATTTATGGGGAATCATGAGTTAATGGCTGTGAAGTGTATGGATCTGTTGTGCGAAGAAATCACAACGGAAACCATTAAAAGACTGGATCATTCATTTGTGGAAAACTTGCTGATCTGGCAGGAAAACGGAGGTTATTCCACAATAGATGAATTGCGTTGTTGCGATGCTCAAACAAAAAATGATCTTATAGAATATATTTCGGATACAGCAAATCCGGCTTTATTACCGGAAGAAGAGTGGTATGATGTCGATGTTATCACTTGCGCAGCACCAAACCTGCGGGAAAATCCAAGCAATGGGTACAATCAGGGAGATGGCAGTGCAAGAGTAATAAAGCTTCATGAAAAAACAAAATGCTCTTGATTTTTATATGAAATTGTGATAGATTATTATTTGTTACGGATATAGATTTGTTTGTAAGCAAATAGGACGGCGCGTGGCTCAGCTTGGTAGAGCGCTGCGTTCGGGACGCAGAGGTCGCAGGTTCAAATCCTGTCGCGCCGACGATGCAAGGATTCCGGTACATGGGTGAGAGAATCCTTGGCAGGGGCAACCTCAGAGGCTTTTATGAAGCTTCTGGGGTTCTTTTTATTGTAAAAGAAATACATAATTGTTATAATAGTGCGAGGAAAAATAAAGGAGAATGCCATGGACAATTTCGAAGAAAATAAAAAGCAGGATGACATGCAGGAGACAAATCTGCAAGTTGAAAACCTGCAGGATGATACGGCACAAGCTGAAAATTTACAGGATAATGAAGTGCAGGATGCTGCTTCACAAGAGGACAATACCTCATTAGAGAAAGAAAAAAAGAAAGAGAGGAAGAAGCATATTATTGAGTGGACCGTATATGCGATCGTTCTTGTCGCTTTGTATATATCTTTTCACTTTATCTGGATGATTGGAAAAATCCCGTCAGAAAGTATGGAACCAACGTTAATGACACATGACTGGACCATCGGCAGCCGTACGATTTACAAAGACGAGATGCCAGAACGCGGAGATATCGTTATTTTCTATTCAGATGAAGAACAGGAGACAATGGTCAAGCGTGTGATTGGTCTGCCGGGAGAGACAATTACATTTGTGGGTGGTCATGTATATGTAGATGGAGAGCGCCTGGATGAGTCGGCATATCTGGACGATTCTGTAGTGACAGAACCGGGAGAGCAGGATAAATTTGTTGTGCCGGATGGCTGTATTTTCGTGCTGGGTGACAACCGTGAAGTTTCTTATGATGCCCGCTATTGGGAAAATCCGTATATCAGCCAGGATAAGATCCAATCGGATGTTGAGGTTGTGATCCCATTCCACAAACTGCCGTGGTTTTAACAGTTTTAACGTTGTGTATACAAGTGTCTTGACACCTGACATTGCCATCAGTATAATCAGAGTAATGTAGCAATTGAGAGAGATAGGAGCAGACACTATGTTTACAACAAGAGAATTACAGGATGAAATCATCCGATTAAAAAAAGAGAAAGACATCTGCATTTTGGCACATGCCTATCAGAGTCATGATATATGGGAAGTTGCAGATTTTGTGGGAGATTCTTACGGTCTGAGTAAGCAGGCGGCGCAGGCGGCTCAGAAGACGGTTCTGATGTGTGGGGTCCGTTTTATGGCTGAGACCTGTAAGATCCTTTCCCCGGAGAAGAAAGTCATTCTTTCCAATCCAAAGGCCGGCTGCCCGATGGCAGAGCAGATGGATGTGGATCTGATTTCCGGTGTGAAGCAGATGTATCCGGATTATACGGTCGTTGCATATATCAATACAACATCACAGTTGAAGACAATCTGCGATGTCTGTGTAACATCATCATCCGCAGTACAGATTGTGAAAAACATTGAAAATAAAAACATTTTGTTTATTCCGGACTGTAACTTGGGCAAATGGGTAGCGGATCAGGTGCAGGAGAAGAACATTAAGTTGTTGCAGGGCGGTTGCCCGACACATGTGCGTATGTCAAAACGCGATGTGGAAAAAGCGCGCAAAGCACATCCGAACGCATTATTGCTCGTGCATCCGGAATGCCTGCCGGAAGTATCTGAACTTGCAGATTTCCGTGGAAGTACCACAGGAATTATGGATTATGCAAAGAAAAGCGATGCAAAAGAGTTTATCATCGGTACAGAGAACAGCATTGTACAGCATTTGCAGTTTGAATGTCCGGACAAGCAGTTCTATCCATTATCCAAAGACTGTGTATGCCATAACATGAAGCTTACAACGCTTGGAGATGTATACAATTGCGTGCGTGGTATTGCAGGAGAAGAGATTGTATTGGACGAAGAGGTGCGTAAGAAAGCGGGCCGTTGCATCAATACAATGCTGGAGCTTGGACAGTAAATATAGAAAAGGAACGTCTCATTCGAAAAGGGTGAGGCGTTTTTTCATAGGAACGTAAGAGAGTGTACTTCTTTTTCTTTCAAAAAATACCTCTCCCTGGCTGTCTGTGAAATCTATCCGTGAAATTCATCTACAAATCAAAATTAACGATAAACATTAATTTATTGTTGACATACATATATTCCTGCACTATAATAACCTTATCATTAATGATAAACGATAATTTTATTACGCTATTAATTAAAAGGAGGCTATTATGGAACTTAAAAAAATATCGAATCTGGCAGGGATTATGGACAGAATCCTAAAAATAGTGCAGATCATCAATTACATTCTTATGGGTGTAACCCTGTTAAGTTCAATTGCAACTATGGCATCAGCCGGTCATTTATTTCAATCTTCGTACACGGTTAACCTTGGAAACTATATCTTAAAAATGAAAAACAGTGGCAATTATGATGCTTCACAAATACGAAATATTGTTGTTCTGAAATTTTTATCTATCGAGATTTTCTGTGTCATTTATGCATATGGAATCCATGTCCTGCGTTTTATTTTACGGCCAATGAAAGAAGGTCAGCCATTCCAGAACGGAATTTCTTTAAAATTGAGAAAACTTGCACTGGTTTCACTGGTCGGTGGCGCTGTTCATCAGATTCTTGTTTTGGTTTATAACAATTACAAGATTAGTGCGTTTGATATGAAAGCTTTATTTAATTCAGAACTTTTATTAGACTACAGCCATATGTATAATATAAATATAACGTTTCTAATCATGGCAATTATACTTTATATTCTTTCGTATGTTTTCAAATATGGAGAAGCGCTGCAGAAAGAATCGGATGAGACGTTGTAAGGGGGATTTATGGGAAAAATAATACTCAGACTTGATCGTGTGATGGCCGATCGGAAAATCAGTTTAAAAGAATTATCAGAAAAAGTCGGTGTCTCAAACGTGAATCTTTCTAAAATGAAGACAGGAAAAATCAGCGCTATCCGTTTTTCGACATTAGAGGCTATTTGCGATGCGCTGGATTGTCAGCCCGGAGACATCCTTGAATATAGTCCTGAAAATAAAGACACACCTCAATCATAGAGGCCCATTGTTTTATAATAACCAATGGGCCAAAATCGTTCATGGTAAATTTATCTTGAAGAAGGAAGACTCCCTTTTTGGTGTTTCTATGAAATAATCCCCCTACTTTTGGTCTAAGGAAACGCTTGTATTTGTGTCCCCGGCAACCAAGGTATAGTCTTTCTCTTCCTTAAGATCTGCACAACTGATCACAATAGAAGAGTATTCTTTTGAAGGACTGTAAGAAACGATGGTGTTTCCGTCGGAGTCTGTCAGGGTAATATCACCGGTGATCATAGAGTCGGAAACTGTGGTGATGATGCTGCCTTGTGCAGAGGAAGAATCGAAATTCTCTGACATTCCGCTGGAACCGACTGCGATAACTGTTCCGCCGGAAATCAATGCCGTTCCGGAACAATCCAGGGCACCATCGCCACCGCTGGTAGGTCCATCGACATAGATTTCACCGCCGGTTACAGTCAGATTTCCGTTGGAGTCAATGCCGTCACCGCTTGCGTTGATGTAAATTTTTCCGCCACTGATCTGAATGAGATTGTAATCGGTTGCCTCTTCTATTCCACCGCCGGGACCACCGTTGCCACCGCCCAGACCACCGTTGCTACCGCCGGGACCTCCATTTCCGTCGCCCGGTCCGGCATTTCCGTTCGGGGGTGTCTTTTTATCCTCACCGGAAGGTGGAGTAAAATAATCTTTCTTATTGGAATTGGAGCCTTTAGTATTGGAGTCGTTAGCATTCGTATCACCAGAGTTGTTGTCAGCACTGGAATCTTTGGTATCAGAAGAGGAATCCCCGGAAGACCCATCTCCGGAGGCATTGATTCCATCGTCGGAAGATACTACAGAAATATCGCCATCTTCAATCGTAACTGTCATACCTTCCAGCCCCTCATAGCTTTTGGTTACGTTAATGGTTCCGGCGGTGATAATGAGATCATCGTCAGAATGGAGACCATCGTCTCCAGCGTAGACTTCGATATTGCCACCATCCACCTGCAGCGTTTCTTCGGCATCAAAACCGTCAGAATCGGCGGTGATGGAAATATCGCCATTCGCAATGTATATAAAGCCTTTTGTATCATCATCGGTATTCTCACTGTGTATGCCATCGGTTCCAGCGTTCAGGGTCAGTATACCATCTGCGATGCGCACACTGTCCTGACCTGATAATGCATGTTTGGCAGCCGTGATCTGATACGTGCCACTTGTAATGACAAGATCATCTTTGGAAACAATGCCATGTCCGTATTTTGCGGTGACAGTAAGGGTTCCGGAGCCGTTGAGCGTCAGATCGTCTTTGGAGAAAATAACGGCATCGATGTTATTGTCATCAATGGCAACAAAGTCGTTGGTATTGCTTAAGGTATTTTCGGAATCGGATGCAAGTGTGACGAAAACTTTGTCGGCCGCTTTGACGTACAATGCAGCGCTGGTATCACAGTTGATATCTACGGAATCAAGGACAAGCTGCACTTTTTTATCGTTCGCATTCACAATGACCTGACCGTCGCTGAGACTTCCGGTGAGAAGGTAGGTACCTTCGTCTGTGATTGTGATAGTATTATCTGAAATTGAAACGGAAGAAGAATCACAGCTGCTTGCATTGTCGGACAGTGTGATGGCAGTTGCCGTATCTTCATCATAGCCGACTTCTTTGTCACGGTCGGTGAACATATCGTCTGCATTAAGGTAAGTAATCTCGGTAGCAGAAGAGGAATTTCCCGAGGAAGTTTCTGTGGCAGTCTTTGAAAAGCTGTCGAACGAGCATCCACTGATGCTGCAGGCCAGCAGGGCATATCCCAATAATCCGGCTACTAATTTCGTGTTGTTATAGCTCATAAGCACTCGCCTCCTGTCGCGTGACGCTGATCTCCAGATTGCCGTTGCGGCAGCGGAGTGCGTCGATAAATTCTTTTTCGTTTGTAGTATCGATGAAAGTAATATGGTATTGCAGTTTGAAAAGACTGCCCATATTTGTTGTTTTTACAGAAACAAGTTCATGTTTTGATGTATATTTGGCAAAAAGATCTTCGAAGATATCTCCATAATTTAAATCTTCCGGAATAACAATGCGAAGAATTTTATCGTTTTCGTCTTTTTCTATTCCAAAGCGGCTGGTATTTAAAAGGAACATTGCGGCTCCGACCACAAGGGAAAAAAGCACCGCGTAGCCGAGGTAACCCATGCCGCTGATCAGTCCGGCTGCCATCGCAAGAAAAATGGTTCCGATTTCTTTTGCACTTCCCGGAACGGAACGGAAACGTACAAGAGAGAAAGCACCGGCCACTGCAACGCCTGCGCCGACATTTCCGTTAACCATCATGATGACAACACATACGACAGCCGGGAGCAGCGCAAGCGTTACAACAAAACTTTTCGTGTAGTGGCTTTTGTGCATATATAAGAAAGAGAGAAAAAGCCCGATTGCCAGTGATACAGCAATGCAAAGCAGAAACTGTGGAATTTGAATCGTTGTTGTGGAAGTAAAAACTCCCTGAAATAAAGTATTAAGCATATTGAAGTCCTCCGTTTTTTATAATTGTCTGATAAGCAGTTCCATATTTGGAAAAAGATGTTTTATAAATTTTCTGTTCACTGAAAAAATGCACGAGCCAGAGAGGAATTGCTCCGGCTGTTTTTACTTCCAGTAAAATCTGATTGTCATTTAAAATGGGATTTCCATAAATCCGGCTTTTTAAATCCAGATTATTGTTCCGCCAAAGAATGTTGCGGTCAAAGGTCATCCGAAAATCCGGGTTAAATTTGTCGTAAAAAGCTTCTCTTTCGTAGGAAAGAAGAACTTTTGGTGCGAGATGTCGATACGTGCGCAGGCAATAGTCAATCTCATGTGCAATCTGGGAATCATAAACCAGATGATTATGTAGCAGATAATCCATAGCCTGTGACTCTGGCATCTCAATCCGGCGTTTGTATACAATGGAATCGTATTTCTTTTTCAGTTCCACAAAGACTGGGGTCTCCGGGGATGCAATACCATAACTGCGAAGCCGGAGCTTTTCTTTGTACAGAGGCTTTTCTAGTGAATGCCGGATCAGAAGATAATCTGGTGTGTCAAAGTAAAGACTCTGGATTGTGCTGGGGCTATGTGGGTCGGCTGTCATATAGTTTTTCATGAGCGACCGCAGCGCTGTGTATTGTTGCCTGTTTAACATATATTTGATTTCATACCGTTTGAAAATCATCTGATTAGCCATAAAAATGTGCTCCTTTTTGATTATGTATGGAAACTGTTTGCTTTCCGGTATGTACACAGTATAGTAGGCAAAGTTTAAATGAACCTTAAAGGAATGCTAATGTTGAAAAAAGGTTCATTGATTGACATAAGAACGTATATTATATAAAATAGATATTGTTGTTAGTACACAAATAAAAGGAGGAATAAAACATGATTTGTCCAAAATGCGGTAGCGAGATGAATGATGGAAGCGCATTCTGCACAAAGTGCGGAGCTGCGTTAAATGCACAGAATAATGGGACTGCGCAGGGAAATCCAAACCCACAGGCAGGACCACAGATGAATGGAAATCCACAGGCGGGTCCTCAGATGAATGGAATGCCTTATGGTATGCCTCAGCAGCCATATATGGATCCAAAGGATCACACTGCTGAGTTCAATCCAAAGGATATTTCAGATAACAAAGTAATGGCTATGCTGCCATATCTGATGGGAACCATCGGTATCATTATCGCTTTGTTGGCATGCAGAGAATCTGCATATACATATTTTCATGTACGTCAGGCACTGAAGATTACTGTATGTACCATTTTAGTTACTATTATTACAGCGGTTCTTTTCTTTACCGTGATTGTTCCAATCGCAGGCGGAATTTGTGCGGTAATTCTTTTCGTTGTAAAGATTATCTGCTTCTTCCAGGTATGTTCCGGAAAAGCAAAGGAAGCTCCAATCATAAGTTCATTTGGCTTCCTGAAATAATTGCATCATGCAGAAAAGCAAAAAGCGGCAGAGACTGTAAAAGCAGTCTTTGCCGCTTTTTTTATAGAAAGTTGTTTTATGTGGAAAATGTGATCGTAAAAAGAAGAGAATTTCCATCATCGCTGCGAGCGGTAATTTTTCCCTTGTGTGCATTTACAATTGCATAGACAACGGATAGTCCGATACCAAAGCCACCGGTTTTCTGGTTACGGGATTTATCGGCGCGGTAAAAGCGCTCGAACAGTTCGTCGTGTCGACCGACTGGAATGGAGTCCGTTGTATTCCACACCTGAAGGATGAGATTGCGCCCTGCATTGTGGAAAGAAATGCGGATTTGTCCATCGTCCGTGGAATACTTTATGGCATTGTCCAAAAGCAGTGAGATCAGCTGCCGGATACTTCCTTCATTTCCATAGTAGGTGAGATCCGGAGCAATATCGCAGGTAAGTGTTTTTCCACGCGAAGCAGCAAGTCCAATAAATGGTTCTGCCGTATCGATGACAGCATCCGATATTGCAAAAATCTGCATGTCCAAAGTGGTTGTCTCCTCATCCATGCGGGAGAGAAAAACCAGTTTTTCAGTCAGGGAAGTCAGGCGGGCAATCTGTTTGCGCGTGCTTTTGGTCCACTGATTTTCGCCCTCCATCATTTCAAGCACCTCGGTGTTGGCATCAATGATTGTCAGTGGTGTCTTGATTTCATGACTTGCATCCGTGATAAAACGCTTTTGCTTTTCATAGCTTTCCGCTACCGGTCGCAGAACGATTTTTGAAAAAAAGACTACAAGCAGGAATACCACGAGAAGTCCGGCAAGACTGATGCCGACACTTGCCAGTAAAAATGCCTGAAACGTGTTCAGCTCGCGTTCACAGTTCACAAAAATGTAGGTGATATTTTCAGAATCATCCAGTGTTACCGCCTGATAGCGGTAGCAGCTGACAAATCCGTGGCTTTTTCCTTTCTTATATAAAGAAGATGCATAATCGGAAGCTTCCTGTGTGGTAACAGCGGCAATCTTTCCGGTATCAACCTGTTCGATCGTACCGTCGTCCGTCAGCGTTACCGTAAAAAAGCGCGTATCAAAATTGGCTTCCGGAGACATCTGGCGTTTGGCACCGGGGTCGTCGGCTGGTTTCTGATCTTTGGTGTTCTTGTCGTCTCCCTGTTTTGGGGGTGGTGTGTTGTCCGATTCTTCCGGGAGATGTCCGTCATTGTCGGAAATCATGGAAATACGCGCATCGGCGTTGCGACAGACATTCATGTAGTTTGCAAGGTTGATGCCGGTCATGATGATTGCCAGCACAATGCCAATGGAGCACATGGCAATCGCAATAAATTTTTTTCGCAGTTTCTTTAGCATATCATTTCTCCTTTTGCACCCGATTGGCTACTCAATCAGGGAATATCCGACGCCGCGGGTCGCTTTGATCTGTACATGGGCATGGAGTGAACTGAACTTTTTCCGGAGATAGGAGATATAAACCCATACCACATTGAATTCTGCTTCGCTGTCGTATCCCCAGATCTTGTCCATGAACTGGTCTACGGAAATGACCTGACCGGGATTGGTCATGAGCATTTCCAACATCTGATATTCTTTGTTGGCAAGTCTTATCGTTGTCCCTTCCGAATTGGAAAGCTGATATGTGCTGCGGTCCAGCTGAATATCCGAAAACTGCAAAATGGAGTCGGTTGTCTTTTCCTGCCGGCGCGTCATGGCACGAATCCGCGCCAGTAATTCCTTCATGGAAAAAGGTTTTGTGAGATAATCGTCCGCACCGCTGTCGAGTCCTGTCACACGGTCGTCGATCTCCGATTTTGCGGTAAGCAGAATGATCGGCAGATGAATGCCGTCGGCGCGGATTTTTTTAAGAACTGTAATGCCATCCATCTTCGGCATCATGATATCAAGGATCGCTCCGTCGTAATCTCCCGCTTCCAGATAATCTAAGGCATCCTGACCATTGTACACCGCATCAACCGAGTAGTTGTTATGTTTGAGCACCGTTACCAGTGCGTCTGAAAGATCTTTTTCATCTTCTGCAAGAAGTAAACGCATGGAATTCCTCCTTATTGTTTCGTTACATAATTCTCTACATATGATAACATCATTACATGAATAAGATAAAGTACGAACCTTAAATATACCTAAAAAATGTATTTTCGGGTATAAAAGGAAAGAATTGTAACGAACCTGCTCCTCCAGCTAACCTCCCTCACGCGTGCGCCCTCACACTTCCACAGTTACGGTTTAAGCCAGAATTACGAATTTGTAGCAACCCTTCCCCTGCCTCCTTGATGATTCCTGTCCGTTCAAGTTTCAACACCTCCGCCACTGTGTCTGTCTCTCGAAGATGACGTCCGAAGTATTTCGTGTTCGTCTTAGAGGGGGTATGAACAATGCCGTGCTCGCGGGTCGCATTTGCGCCCTCGTTCTATTAACAAGTAATGTAATGATTAAAGGGTCAAAAGGTATCATCGATGCATGCTTGCATGCAATTCGATGTATACCTTAGTGACCCGCACTACACCGAGAAAGTAGCAATTTACTGCTGAAACGCAGAAAATTAGCGGATTTCGAGGTGGAGTCAGATTACGGGAATGCGTAGCATGTAGTAATCTGATTAATCATAAATGAGGGGCAAAATACCTTTTGACCCTCATATCATGTAATACTATGATGGGCGACACAATGGAGAGCGAGCACAATCAGATTTGTGAATGCCCCTCTTAGACGAACTAGAAATGCTGAGCGCATCTTCGAGAGACAGACACAGCGGCGGAGATGTCGAAACGCGAGCCGGACACGAAAATAGAGGCAGGGAAAGGCTTCCGCAACTTCTGTAATTCTGGCTTAAACCGTAACTGTGGAAGTGTGAGGGCGCATGCGTGGGGGTCGGGAGGTTGGCCGGAGGAGCAGGTTCGTTGCAATTCTTTTTTATAGCCGACCCCTAACATACATTTTACATCCAATTTACATAGGAATGGTTACACACTTTACATTTGGCACGTAAGATAACACCTGTACTCGAAAAGAAATAAAATGAAAAAGAGAAAGAAAAGAGGAAAAGACATGAAAAACAGAGTAAAAAAAATGATGGCAATTCTTACCGCAGCTACAATGGTTGCAGCAGGAGTAATGGGATGCGGAAGCAGTGATACAAATGCAGATGCAAACAATTCCAATGACAATACAACAACACAGACAGAGAGTCAGGCAACGGATAATAATACAGCAGACAACATGGACTTAAGCGGATCTGTTACATTAGCAGGAAGTACTTCCATGGAGAAACTTGCAAATGCAATGAATGAAGCATTCATGGAGAAATATCCAAACGTTTCTGCTACAGCAGAGTTTACCGGATCCAGTGCTGGTATCGAGTCACTTGCAGCCGGAAGCGTAGATATCGGAGATGCGTCCCGTGCACTTTCTGATGATGAGAAGGGCCAGGGAATCGTAGAGAACATCGTAGCAATCGATGGTATCGCAGTGATCACAGATACAGACAATACAATTACAGATATCAAGTCTGAAGATCTTGCAAAGGTTTACACAGGAGAAATCACAAACTGGAAAGACCTTGGCGGAAAAGATGAGCAGATCGTAGTGATCGGTCGTGAGGCAGGTTCTGGTACAAGAGATGCATTTGAAGAGTTAATGGATGTAAAGGATTCCTGCAAATATGCACAGGAGCTTGATTCTACAGGTGCCGTACTTGCAAAGGTTGCAGCGACTCCGGGAGCCATTGGATATGTATCACTTGATGTTTTGGATGACACTGTAAACGGATTACAGATCAACTCTGTAGAGCCGACAGAAGACAATATTCTTGCAGGAGACTATGTATTACAGAGACCGTTCGTAATGGCTACCAAGGGTGAGATTTCTGAGCAGAGTAAGCAGGTACAGGCATATTTCGACTTTATCAACTCTGCAGACGGACAGAATGTTATCAAGTCTGTAGGACTGATCATCCCAAACAGCAAATAATGTAAATTAAGAAACACGTAAACAGGCAAACGAGGATAAAGATATGACAGGCGGCAAAGCAACAAAGCACATCGTGGAAACGATTGCAAAAGTAATATTTCTTATATGCGCAGCCGTTGCCATTGTAGCAGTTCTTTCCATAACGGTTTATATGTTTGCAAAGGGCACCACGGCACTGGCAAAGGTCGGGGTGATTGACCTGTTATTTGGAACTGTATGGCAACCGACAGCAGCAACACCATCTTATGGCATTTTATACATTATTCTGACTTCAATTATAGGTACTGCAGTTGCAATTTTGATCGGTGTACCGATTGGAATTCTGACAGCGGTATTTATCACGGAAGTAGCCAACAAAAAGCTGGCAGCAATTGTTCAGCCAGCGGTAGAACTACTGGCTGCGATTCCGTCTGTAATCTACGGATTGTTGGGGCTTATGGTTTTAAATCCATTGATGTACCGTTTGGAAAAGCGGGTATTTGCAGGCAGCACCATCCATCAGTTTACCGGTGGATCGAATCTGCTTTCTGCGATTATTGTGCTGGCAATTATGATTCTGCCAACCGTGATAAACATCAGTGTTTCTTCGATCCGTGCAGTACCCGGACATTTAAAGTCGGCTTCTCTTGCACTTGGGGCAACACATATCCAGACGATATTTAAAGTGATGATCCCGGCAGCAAGATCTGGTATTATGACAGGTGTAGTGCTTGGAATCGGACGTGCGCTCGGAGAGGCTATGGCGATCAATATGGTTGCCGGAGGTTCCGTAAATCTGCCGTTTCCATTCAATTCGGTACGTTTCCTGACGACACAGATCGTCAGCGAGATGAGTTATGCCGAAGGACTTCACCGGGAGGTACTCTTTACGGTAGGTCTGGTATTGTTTATCTTTATTATGATTATCAATCTGGTCCTTGCACAGGTGGAAAAGAAAGGAGCCGTTGAACAATGACAGAAAAGAATACCAGTATTCGTACCAAAACAAGGCATCCGGCGGATTTCCTCACTTATATTGCCATCTATGTATGTGCAATTATTTCCGTTGCACTGCTTCTTGGGATCATTATCTATGTATTTGCCAAAGGTATCCGGAGTGTAAATTGGGAGTTTCTTACCAGTGTGACATCTGTATTAAAGGGAACGACCGGTATTGCAGGAAATATTGTAAATACGCTTTATATTATCATTGTAACGATGCTGATTGCTACTCCCATCGGTGTTGGGGCTGCCGTTTATTTAAATGAGTATGCAAAACCGGGAAAATTAGTCAGTCTGATTGAATTTGCCACAGAGACACTTGCGGGGATTCCGTCCATTATCTTTGGTTTGTTTGGTATGATGTTTTTTGGACAGACTCTGCATTTGAAGTATTCTATCCTCACAGGTTCGTTTACCCTGACTCTGATGGTACTTCCTCTGATCACCCGGAATACACAGGAAGCGTTAAAAACGGTTCCGGACAGTTACCGAAGCGGAGCGATCGGTTTAGGCGCCGGAAAATGGCATATGATACGCACCATTTTATTGCCATCCGCAATGCCGGGAATCATTACCGGAGTTATTCTTGCCATCGGGAGAATTGTTGGGGAGTCAGCAGCACTGCTGTTTACCGCGGGAAGTTCAGGTCTCCTCCCGAAGAACTTTACCGATTTGCTGGCAAAGGCAAAAATGCCGGCGGGAACACTTACCATTCAGCTTTACCTGAGTGCAACGAAGGGTGAATTCGGGGTAGCATTTGGTATTGCAGTAGTTCTTTTGCTGATTGTTCTTGGAATCAACTTACTTACCAAAGCATTGGCAAAGAAGTTTGACGTCAATCGCAGATAACGATCATCTTTTCAAAATGTTTTTAAAAAGCAGGTGAATGTTTTCGGCTGCTTTTTTGTTGATATAAAAAACGGGGCAAAATATACATATAATAGATGAAAAAACGGGGCAAAATATAAAAAATAAGTTGTAAAAACGGGGCAAATGATGCACAATGTTATTGGAGGCGTGAATTTATGTATAGAAAAGATGCTATTGTTGTTGGAGAATGGATAAGAAATTCAAATAAAGCACTATTAGTAACAGGGGCAAGGCAGACAGGAAAAACCTGGCTTATAAGGGATGAGATAGAAAAGAGCGGATATACAAAGTTTGAATTGAATTTTATTGATCAGCCAGATATGGTTTCTTATCTGAATGCGGAAATGAGTGCGGAAGAATTTTTAATTAAATTAAAAATGATCATGCCAGAAGACTGCAAAGTACATGAAACGGTCGTCTTTTTTGACGAAATTCAAAAATGTCCGGAAATAGTAACAAAAATAAAATTTCTTGTCGATGAGGGAAGCTTTAAATATGTAATGAGCGGATCGTTATTGGGAGTGGAACTCAAAGGAATCGCTTCGGCTCCGGTTGGGTATCTGACCGTTTTAAGGATGTATCCTATGGATTTCGAAGAATTTATGGTCGCGAATAACGTTTCGACAACTACATTGGATATGCTGGAGGATAAATTTAAAACAGTAAGTCCTATAGAAGAATTCATACATCAGAAGCTTCTGGCAATGTTTTTTGTTTATCTTATTGTTGGCGGAATGCCAGATGCAGTAAAAACATATATCGAAACAAAAGATATCCGGGAGGTTGACAGAGTACAACGTGATATCACGACTCTTTATAAAGAGGATTTTTCTCAATATGAGCTTGAGGACAGAAAGCTTAAGCTGAAATCGATATATGATATTATTCCGGCAGAGTTAGACAAGCAGAATAAAAAGTTTGTATTTACGATGCTCAATAAAGAACTAAAATTTGAGCGATATGAAAATAGCTTTTTATGGCTAAAAGATGCAGGCGTAGCTTTGCCGGTTTATAATGTTGATGCACCGGTAATTCCCCTTTTAGCAAGCAAGAGCAGTAATGTGTTTAGACTTTTTTCAAGCGATATTGGCTTACTTACAAGTGCCTATCCGGCAGAAACAAAAATTGAATTAATAAATAAAAACGGGGAAGTGAACAATGGTGCACATTTTGAAAATGCGGTTGCGCAGCAATTGACGGCAAATGGTTTCGAACCGTTTTTCTGTAAAAAAAAGAATATTGGTGAGATGGATTTTGCAATAGAAATGAATGGAAAAGTTGTTCCGATTGAAGTTAAGTCTGGAAAAACATATAAATCGCACAAAGCATTGGATAATTTTATGAAGGTGCCGGATTATCATCTTGAGAAAGCATATGTTTTTTCTGTTGGAAATATCGAAACAGAAGGGAATATCATATATCTTCCAATCTACATGTGTTATCTGTTGAGAGAGCAGAAGCTGGGACAAATGATTGTAGAGTTAGATACAGAAGGTTTGTAAAAGAACTTTTTTATGGGTTTGCTTTTTATGGAAAAAAGTTTGGATTGATGGAGAATAAAAAAATGGTGCTGGTACAATAGAAGTTTGCGTTGTATCAGCACTATTTTTATCATTCAAATGATGTCAAAGAATGATTTGGAAAGATTATGAAACGGTACCATTTTTACTACATGAAATAGTAACGCTTTGCGTAAAATCTTTTGATGAACTTGGAGAAGTATGTGTTGCTGTTGCATATGCAGTAGCAGAGTTTCCGCTTTTGGAAGATGATACAGATTTAATTGACCAAGTTGTAGCAGGAGAGGAGGCATTTGGAGAACAGCTAATGCAGCAAGAGGTTGTACCATCATAGGTAAAAGTGGCAGTAATGGAAACACTCCATAATACGGTTCCAGAAGAATCACGCATATATGTTGTTTTTGTTTTGGTAATATTATGGGATGTCCGGCTTAATGCTGGAGCTAAATTAATAGAGGGAGATGCATCGGTTATGACAGTCTGTATAGTGTATGGTGTTTTGTGGCAAGTATCAAAAATGGTATCGGCTTTCGTTGAAGTAGGAATTGCGCATAATAAAAATAGAGTAGAAATTAAGCATAGTGTAATTTTTCTTTTCATAGAAATATTTTTCTCCTTATTTAATGTCTGTATTTGTAAAATAGACGGTTTCCTGCTTAAAAACTTGAAAACTTCGATAATTTGTAATGGCAAAAATAAAAGTTATACATGCAAACATAATAATTAGTGCTACGATGAAATATCGTAAATATTTACTCTTGCGAATTCGTTTTATTAATGTCTCTGTAGAAAGTGTTGAAATGTAAGAATTTACAGTATCTACAGGTGTGCCAAATTCTTGATATAAGTCATTAATTGTCTGAGGTGAGGTGTCATCACAGAAATCTTCCAGATTACTTGTCAGAGAAGCTAAATAATTTTTTCTGATTTTCCAATAGCTGGAAGTAAGAGTTTCACTTCAGAAATGTATTGTTTACATAAGTTATTCATGCGTGTCTCCTTTCTCAAGAGAATCAAAAATTGCAGACATACCAGAGACCATATTTTCATAGTCGTGTTGCAGTTCTTCTAAATAAGTTTCCCCTGCTGACTCTATGTGATAATAGATACGAGTACGTTTTTTTCCTGCCAGAACTGAGTACTCGCTGATCATATGTTCATTTTCCAGTTTATACATGACCGTATATATGGTGTTGGGGGAGATTGAGAGCAGTTCATTTGATTCGTTTGTAATGTACTTGCTTATCTCGTAGGCATAACAATCACCTTTGTTTTTTAATATTGTCAAAACTAATAAATCTGTAATACCTGTAATTAGAGTGTTTTTGTATGCCATGCAATAGATCCTCCATAAATTATAATAACTATATCATGAAATGTACGAACAGTAAATATTACGGAGCACAAAATATTGATTGACAAGACAAAGCGTCTATGATACGCTACAAATACAATGATACATGTATGGTTGTTGGGTTAAGTTATTGTTTACGAAAGAAAGGTAAATGTAATAATGATGAACAAAAAATTTGCAACAAAAGTAAAAAATTTTTTAGTAACAGTTTGTAGTATGGCACTTGTATTGTCATTTTCTGTTGCTGTTCCATATGCGAGTGAGATAGATGAAAATCAGGACATTAGTTTATTGGCTTCAAATGCGACAGCAGTATCTTTTAATAAAGTATATGTTGATAGCAATTCGGATAGCAGTATTACAACTAAAGTGATGACACAGACAAAAACATATGCAGAAGTTAAAGTGTCTCATATATATGATGCACAAGGCGTTATATCAACAGAATACAAAAAGGTAAAGGTTAAGGCCACAAAAGATGGCGAATATTATGTTGTGACGAAAGGTGCCAATTGGAAACAGATAGATATTCCGAGTGCATATCAATTTCCAGGTGCCAGCATAACAATGTATGCGATGGGCAACAACTCTTCAAAAGATTGTATGATTTCAGGTTATTGGATGGTATATTAGTTTTATGAAAAATGGGAGGAGGTAAATCATGTTCAGATCACAATGGAAATTAATTACAAAAAAGAAATCTGTACAAGTTGCGTTTGTAATCAGTATAGTATATGCGCTGGTCAGCTTCTTTATGGTGAGAGGTGAATTATCAAACGGATTCTCCGGTTTTTGGAGTTATTGTGGAATGGGATTTAACACACAATGGGATGTATATAGTATTATTATATGTTTTCTTGTGGCAATTCCGGCAATGTCTTTTCAGGATGATGTTTTAAATCAGACGGTTGCAACTGTTTGGATAAGATCTAGCAGAAAAGAGTATCTGAAAGCAAAAATAGGTGTTGTGTTTCTGGCAGATTTTTTACTCGTATTGATTCCATGTCTGGTGAATTTTTCGTTGTGTCTGTTTTATAGTGGATGCTATGGACTGATTCCTTCTCCGTTTGGACATACACTTAGTACAATCAAATTTAATCTCCTGAATGTTTCTCCAACGGACTGGTTCGTGGGAACTTATGTGCCATTTCCTTTTTTGTTTGAACATTGTCCAATTCTATATGTTTTGTTGTATATGATTTTTATGGCAGCGTTTGTTGGATTCCTTGGAGTGGTGCTGCTTGCAATTTCGTTTTGGATCAGACGATTCAAAATAGTGCTGTTTATACCTGTATTTATTGCAACCAAAATAGGTACCATGTTGGATGGGTGGTCCTATAATACTAATTATATGCGATACAATCATCGTTATGTAAATTTTGATATGTGGGATTATGTGGCTCCCGCATCATATTATGGATTAAATTATCTGGCCTTTTTCGGTATTATATTATTACTTTGTGGATTTATTTACATATCATATCGTATGCTTTGCGGAAAGGAATATGTAGATGTATAAACAAATTGGAAAGAATCTGTGTAAGATGATGGTGGCATTTCCAATTGCAATATATTGGGTTCTGCCACATCTTTTTACAGAAAAAACAGACACGGATGTTACAGGTTTGCTGATCGGCAGAGTATGGGGAATGACAGCGGGTAACGAAAATAGTAATATTCTTGAAGCGGTAGGAATGCTGTCGTATTTACTTATTTTTCATTTGCTATTTGGAAATTCGATCAGTGAATATTTTTCCTATATGGCATCTTATCGGTTTTCCCGGATTTTTCAGCGACAAAAATGGTTTATCAAAGAAAGCTTTGCATTGTTTCTTTTTGCGACAGGATATGCAGGTATTTATGTAGGGACAAATCTTTTGGGGTGCAATCAGATCAGTACCGGAAAAATCAACATGTTTACATGGAATGTGTCTTTCATGATGTTTGCGACTTGCGTGAATTTATTATTGCTGACAACAATTCTGATTAATCTGGGAACAATTTTTTGTAAAACAGCAACGGCGTTTGGAGTGTGCTGGATAGGAATTATTTTATTGAAATTATTGGATATGGTGCAGGGAGAAAACAGGTGGCTGGGACTGATAAATCCCATGTCCTATGAAAAAATGCTTCAATGGCCTGCAGAAATGGTTGTTGCAAAAATCGTGGGATTATTTTTGATTACAGTATTGATAATAGTTCTTGGGGCAGAAATGTTAAAGCGTTATGAGGTATACGAATGGAAAATGTAAAATTGAAAGTGGAGAATGTAAGTAAGAAACTGAACAAAGAAATGATATTAAGTAATATCAATTTAGAACTTCCGGAAGGGAGCATTACGGGTATTATAGGAGAGAACGGATCCGGAAAAAGTATGTTTTTTCGTGTGCTTGCAGGACTTGTAATGGCAACGGAAGGAAAAATATTATATGATGGCAGGACATTTGAAGAAGCAAAGCCTTCCATTGGACTTGTGATGGATGATGTGTCGATGTATCCGGGACTTACAGGGAGAGAAAATCTTCAAACATTGGCAGCAATACGCAAAGTAGCAACGAAAGAAGATGTTGTCCATGCGCTGGAACGCGTAGGACTGGATCCGAAAGACAGAAGAACATTTCGAAAATATTCCCTTGGTATGAAACATCGCCTTGTTCTTGCACAGGCTATTATGGAAAAGCCGGACTTTCTTTTTTTGGATGAGCCGACCAATGCCATTGACGAAGCGGGGGTTCGTTTGTTTTATAAGATTGTAAGAGAGGAAGCACTAAGAGGTGCCGTTGTATTGATTTCCAGTCATATTAATTCTGATATCCGGGAATTGACAGAGGAAATTTACAAGATGGAACATGGAGTGCTGCAACGTTATAAATATATGTAGCAAAATCAGGAGTGAAAGCTCCTGATTTTTTTTGTGGGCGGGCAAATGGACATATGCAAAAAATAAAAGAATAATGTCCACAAAAATTAGAGAAAATGGACATATACAGAAAAACAAAAGAATAATGTCCACAAAAATTAGAGTAAATGGACATATGCAGGAAAACAAAAGCATAATGTCCACAAAAAACAGAAAGATTGGACATATGGAAAATAAATGGAAAAAATGTTCCATAATCACGCATTTTTTTGGGTGAAAATATGAAAAATAAATGCATATGTCCAAATGGCGTGAAAAAATTGGCAATGCAGTTTCTTATTGAGAATAAAAGGGGTTGCGATATACCTGCTGGGGGTATATAATGCAAATGAAAAGATACCCGCAGGGGGTATATAAAGGAGAAATTGAAAGAAGCAATTGCAAGAAGCGCGATTGCGAAAGGAGGCATAGTTTGTATGGAAAATGAACATACTTGTGAATGCTGTAGGAAGAAGATGCGTTCGGAGAAGGAGCAGAAGGATTTGATTAACCGCCTGAGCCGTATTGAAGGACAGATTCGTGGCATCAAAGGCATGGTCGAGAAAGACTGTTACTGCCCGGATATCATTACGCAGGTAGCAGCAGCGAATGCGGCACTGAACAGTTTTAATAAAGTACTGCTGGCAAGTCATATTCGTACCTGCGTCGCAGAAGGAATCCGTAACGGAGAAGACGAAAAAGTGGATGAGCTGGTCACAATGCTGCAGAAATTGATGAAGTAGAGACGTAATTTTACAACACAAATATAAGGAGGCAACTATGAAACAATATAACGTTACAGGCATGAGCTGTGCCGCCTGTTCCGCCCGTGTTGAGAAAGCCGTTTCTAAAGTGCCGGGCGTTTCGTCCTGTTCGGTGAGCCTGCTGACAAATTCGATGGGTGTGGAAGGTACTGCCAGTGAGCAGGAAATTGTGGCAGCGGTGGAAGCTGCGGGTTACGGAGCGTCACCAAAGCAGAAAGCGAGTGCATCCGCAGATGCCAAAGGCCAATCAGCAGGGATGTACCAGGAGGCAGAAGAAGCGCTGAAAGATCACGAGACGCCAAAACTTCGGAAACGTCTGATTGCATCGGTGGTATTCTTACTTGTACTTATGTATTTTTCAATGGGACATATGATGTGGAACTGGCCGCTTCCGTCCGTTATGGCGGATAATCATGTGGCAATGGGACTTTTGCAGATGCTGTTGACCATTGTGATCATGGTGATCAACCAGAAGTTTTTCATCAGCGGTTTCAAAAGTCTTGTGCACGGTTCGCCGAATATGGATACGCTTGTAGCACTGGGCGCGGGCGCATCGTTTGGATATAGTACTTATGCGCTTTTTGCCATGACAGATGCACAGATGCGTGGTGATATGGATGCAGTAATGGGCTATATGCATGAGTTTTACTTTGAATCTGCGGCAATAATTCTGACCTTGATTACAGTAGGAAAAATGTTAGAAGCACATTCCAAAGGAAAGACAACCGATGCATTAAAAAGCCTGATGAAGCTTGCACCAAAGACAGCGACGGTTGAGCGTGATGGTGTGGAAACCGTGGTAGGGATTGAGCAGGTACAAAAAGATGACATATTTGTTGTACGTCCGGGAGAAAATATTCCGGTAGACGGTGTGGTGATTGACGGAAACAGCGCAGTAAATGAAGCCGCCCTTACAGGAGAAAGTATTCCGGTGGATAAAGCGGCAGGCGATACGGTCAGCGCAGCTACAACCAACCAGTCGGGCTTTTTGCGCTGTCGGGCGACACGCGTAGGCGAGGATACAACACTCTCCCAGATTATCCAGATGGTTTCCGATGCAGCAGCGACTAAAGCGCCGATTGCAAAGATCGCAGACAAAGTTTCCGGCATTTTTGTACCGGCGGTTATTACCATTGCGGTAATCACTATTATTGTATGGCTTCTTGCAGGACAGACCGTCGGATTTGCACTGGCAAGGGGAATTTCGGTACTGGTGATCAGTTGTCCTTGTGCGCTTGGACTGGCAACCCCTGTGGCAATCATGGTCGGCAACGGCATGGGCGCAAAGAACGGTATTCTATTTAAGAACGCAGTCGCTTTGGAAAATGCAGGAAGAACCCAGATTGTTGCATTGGACAAGACGGGAACCATCACAAACGGGGAGCCGAAAGTGACCGATATTGTCCCGGCAGATGGTGTGAATGAGCAGGAACTTTTGCGTTTTGCAGCCGGACTTGAGGCAAAAAGCGAGCATCCGCTTGCACGCGCAATTATGTTGGAGATAGAAAAGCAGCAGATCACATATAAGGAAGCGGAGAATTTTGAGGCTTTGCCGGGAAATGGACTGGCAGCAACGGTGGATGGACGCAGGATGCTCGGCGGAAGTGTGAAATATATCAGTGAGCAGATCACGGTAGAAAAAGATATTTTGAAGCAGACAGAAACTTTTGCGGAGGAAGGAAAGACACCACTTCTTTTTGCAAGAGACGGGGCATTGCTCGGTATGATTGCCGTGGCAGATACCATGAAGGAAGACAGCCCGAAGGCAATCGCGCAGCTTCGCAATATGGGAATCCGTGTGGTTATGCTTACCGGGGACAATGAGAAGACAGCCCGTGCAATCGGTGTACAGGCAGGTGTGGATGAAGTGATCGCCGGAGTATTGCCGGATGGAAAGGAAAGCGTGATCCGCAGCCTGAAGTCGCAGGGCAAAGTGGCGATGGTCGGAGATGGAATCAATGATGCACCGGCATTGACGAGAGCAGATACCGGTATCGCCATCGGTGCAGGAACCGATGTGGCAATCGATGCAGCGGATATCGTTCTGATGAAAAGCCGTCTGAGCGATGTGCCGGCAGCCATCCGTCTGAGCCGCGCAACACTGCGGAATATCCATGAGAATCTGTTTTGGGCATTTTTCTATAATGTTATTGGAATTCCGCTTGCCGCAGGAGTGTGGTATCCACTGCTTGGATGGAAACTGAATCCAATGTTTGGTGCGGCTGCGATGAGCCTGTCCAGTTTCTGTGTCGTAACCAATGCGTTGCGTCTGAATCTGTTTCAGATGCATGTGCCGGGACGCAGGGAGCGTGAACATGCAAAAACAGAAATGACTGCTGTCAATATGCAGCAGGAAAACAAAAACGAAAGTGAGGACAAAAAAATGACAAAGACAATGAAGATTGAAGGAATGATGTGTGGACATTGTGAGGCGAGAGTTAAGAAGGCTTTAGAGGCACTTCCGGAAGTAGAGGAGGCAGTGGTAAGCCATGAAAGTGGGACCGCAGAAGTAAAGCTTCAGGCAGAAATAGCCGATGAAGTATTAAAGAAGGCAGTGGAGGATCAGGATTATGAAGTAACCTCCATCGAGTAATAATACAATCTTAAGGAGTAGAAAATATGGGAAACAGTGTGAAGAAACGATTGACGGCAGGCTTGTGTATTCTTGCACTGGCTGTGGGAGTATTTTTTGGAAACAGTGTGCAACCGGTCTATGCCAAGAGCAAACTTTCTGCATTGCATGTGGAAGGAACGAAGCTGTGTGACAAGAAAGGCAAGGTGGTGCAGCTGCGAGGTGTCAGTACACACGGACTTTCCTGGTATCCGGAATACGTAAACGACAAGTATTTCAAGGAACTTCATGACAAATGGGGAGCAAATGTGGTTCGTCTTGCAATGTACACCGAAGAGTATAACGGATATTGCAGTGGTGATGCCAACAACCGCAAGAATCTGAAAGCATTGATAAAGAAAGGTGTCAAGCTGGCATCAAAATACAATATGTATGTCATTGTTGACTGGCATATTTTAAGTGATGGCAATCCAAAGAAGCACCAGAAGGCATCGAAGGCTTTTTTCAAGGAGATGTCAAAGGCTCTGAAAAGTTACGACAATGTGCTCTATGAAATCTGCAACGAGCCAAATGGAGGCACAGACTGGAAAACAATTAAGTCCTATGCAAAGGCTGTGATTCCGGTTATCCGTGAGAATGACAAGGATGCGGTCGTTATCGTGGGAACACCTACCTGGTCACAGGATGTAGATCAGGCGGCTGCCAGTCCAATCAGCGGATACAAAAACATCATGTATGCATTCCATTTCTATGCAGGAACACACAAAGATGATCTGCGCAATAAAATGACAAATGCAATCAAAGCGGGACTTCCTGTGTTTGTCACAGAGTTTGGTATCACCGATGCAAGCGGAAATGGCGGAATTGACAAAAAGGAAGCCAATAAGTGGATCAAAGCGTTGGATAAATATGATGTCAGCTATGTTGCATGGAATGTTTCCAACAAAAACGAATCTTCCGCAATGATCAAGAGCAGTTGTACAAAGAAAAGCGGATTCAAGCGCAGTGATCTGAGTACATCCGGAAAGTGGGTGTACGATCTTCTGCGGAAGAAAGCAGGAATAAGCTGATTTTTCATTAGGAGAAACAAAATGCGTAGAGTCAGACCGGATTATTATAAAAAATTTCAATGTATTGCTGACAAATGTACCATTACCTGTTGTCAGGAGTGGAAGATTGGTGTGGATAATGAGACGAACCGAAAGTGGAAAAAGCTTTTGCCACCGGACACAGTTGTGGATAAAAAGAAAAATCTCAGCGCCTATACAGTGAAAAAGGATGGCATGCGGGTGATTGCGTTGGATGAAAAGCATCGCTGTCCGTTTTTAAATGAAGAAAAATTATGTCGTCTCCTGTGCACATACACCGATCGCGTATTGTCAGATACCTGTACGCAGTTTCCGCGTGAGGTACATAGATTTTCCACGCATGAGGAAGAGACGTTGATGCCATGTTGTCCGGCGGTCATTGATATCTGGAAGGATGCAAAAGAAATTGTTTTTCCAAAAGTTGACAGAGAATACAAAAATCATCTCTTTGTGATACGGGAGCATATGATGGAGTTGCTGGAAGACAGTACGCAGCGACTGGAAGATCAATTGAAGCAGGGCTTTTATATTTTGCTGGAGCTTAACAAACAGGATTCGCTTACGATGCAATTGATAAACGAATATTTTTCCGGTGAAAGTGTAGCGCAGCTTCGGGAAGCGATTGCACAGATTCCAATGGATGAACTGGATTCGATGGATGAATGCAATGAATTATTGCAGGATCTGGCGGTCAATTATCAAAAAGAAGGTCTTTATAAGAAGTATCTTGATCCGATATTGTTACAGGCAAAGCAGCTTTCAGAAACTTATGTGGCGGATACAATGTGCGAGGATCTGCAGCTTTTTGATAAACAATTTCGACAATGGCAGCCACTTTTACGAAAGTTTCTGCTCAATGAATTTTATTCGGATCTGCTGGTCCCAGATGGAAATTTGGAGAGTATGATCGTTTCGATGCAATGGATCGGAATGGAATATGCAGTCATACGACACAGTGTCTTTTTGAAGTGGATGGAAAGAAAACAGTTTACGTATGAAGAATTGCGGGACTATATGGTCGTGATTACCCGCATGACCGGGTATGAGCAGGAAGATATCGTGGAGTATCTGAAAAACAGTTTTGAATCTCTGGTATGGGACTGGGGTTATTTCGCGCTGGTGACAGGTGCATGAAGGTGACGCAATGGCATATACAGAACTTGTAAAAAATTTTAACCGTATACGGGATTATATGCGGGAATTTTATATCTATGGTTTTAAGAGCCGGGACGAATATACGAAAAAAAGCGCGCGTTCTTATGACGATGAGCGCCGCAGACTGGCGAGCTGGCTGGGGGAGTATATGCAGTTTCGGCAGACGACCGAGGGGAAAAATGTATTTTTGTCGATCGACAGCCGCATGCTGCATCACAATCCGTTATACAAAGCGTGGAAGACAAAAAGTTTCACGGATGGCGATATTACACTGCATTTTATATTAATGGATATTTTTGCAACGGGAGAGTCAATGACGGTCAGTGATATTTCCGAACGAATCGATGATTATCTTGCAGCGTTTGCAAAGCCGAGGCTGTTTGACGAATCGACCATCCGGAAGAAACTGAAAGAATATGTTGGAGAGGGACTTCTTGAGAAGAAAAAGCAGGGCAAAACGATGTATTACAGGAAAGCACCGGATCTTGCTTTTTATGATACCGATGTGTTGGATTTCTTCTCGGAAATTGCGCCATGTGGTGTGATTGGTTCCTTTTTGCTGGATAAGGGAAAAAGGCAGGAAGAAAATTTTGCATTTAAACATCATTACATAACGGGAGCAATCGATAGTGAGATCGTAAGTCAGTTGTTTCAGGCAATGCATGAAAATCGGATGGTCTGTATGCGGGTAGTAAACCGAAAGGAAACGGTCTCAGAAATCAAAGTACTTCCTTTACAGATTTTTATCAGTGTACAAAACGGCAGGCAGTATGTGATGGCTTATGAGCAGAAGTACAAACGGATTTCTTCTTTTCGTATTGATAATATTGTAAAAATAACACCGGGGAATACAAGTGACCGTCTGGAAGAACTTCGCGGACGTCTGGAAAAAATGAAATCGCACATGTGGGGCGTAAGCACCCAAAGCCGGTCGGGCATGCGAATGGAAATGGTTACATTTACGGTCCGCTATGGGTATGGAGAGCAGCATATTCATCAACGGCTGGAACGGGAGAAACGATGCGGACATGTGAAAAAAATCGATGATCATACGAGCCGGTTTTATGCGGAGGTTTATGATGCAAGTGAACTGATTCCTTGGATTCGTACATTTCTGTGCAGGATCACAGAGATTCATTTTTCCAATGCCGTGCTTGAAGCACAGTTCCGGCGCGATATAGAAAATATGTATCGGTTGTACGAAGTATAAATAAAAGAATTTTATTGGGGAAAGAACGTTAAGAGGACAGATTTCAGGAGAGGATGTACCATGATTTTCAGTGAACTTTACAGTGCATATTATCGTACTGTTGCGGAAATTATCAAAGCAGCAATCGACCATCCGCTTCAAAAAGAAGAGATGCGAAACATCATACAGCATTACGCTTTTGAAGAAAGTGTGTTAAACATTGAGCCGGCGTTGACAGAGGAACGGTGGCAGCTGCTTCAGCCAGATGGAACAACGATCATACATAAGCAGCCGTCGATGCCATTGACTACGATACAAAAGCAGTGGCTGAAAGCAATTTCATTGGACGAGAGAATCCGGCTGTTTCTCGATGAATTGCTGGATTATGGAGATGTTGCGCCTTTGTTTACACCGGATGATTTTTATGTATTTGACAAGTATGCGGATGGAGATAATTATTCGGATGAGAATTATATCCGGAATTTCCGCATGATTCTGGATGCGATAAAAAATGGACAGCCGCTTAAGGTAGAGATGTATAATCACAAGGGCAAACCGATAGAGATGATTCTTTTGCCAAGATATCTGGAGTACTCGGAGAAGGATGATAAGTTCCGCGTGGTTGGCTACGGACAAAAGCTAGGGGGAACGGTTAATCTTGGCCGGATCATACGTTGTGAGCATTATGCAAATGAAGAGGGCATCCGGTTTACCAAGCGTATTCCAAAAAGAAAGCGCAGTGTCATATTTGAATTGACGGATGAAAGAAAGGCATTGGAACGGGTCCTTTTGCATTTCGCACATTACGAAAAGCAGGCAGAAAAACTGGAAGGAAACCGTTACAAAATTACCGTAAATTATGATAAGGATGATGAGACAGAGATTGTTATTCGCATTTTATCCTTTGGCCCGATGATCAAAGTGATTGCACCGGGGCATTTTGTAGATTTAATAAAAGAGCGATTGTTAAGACAGAAAAGTTGTGGGCTGTAACAGGTTCGCAACTTTTTTTCCATGATAATCCAGTTGCTTTTGCGTACAATAACAGCATCAAGAGCGAAGGAAAGGAATGATAAATATGTTGGAAATAAAGGGAAAAATGAACACAGCAATCTGTTATGCAAAAGTAATTGAGGATGAAGCAATTGAGCAAATCCGGCGAATGTGTGATTATGCATTGACCGAGGGCAGCCGGATTCGGATTATGCCGGATGTACATGCCGGAAAAGGCTGCACGATCGGAACAACCATGACCATTACCGACAAAGCCTGCCCGAATATTGTAGGTGTCGATATTGGATGCGGAATGTATACGGTAAAACTTGCGGATAAAACATTGGATTTTGAAAGAATTGATGAGGCATGCCACTATATTCCGTCCGGAATGCGGGTGTGGGATGGACGGCAGGAACGCTTTGATCTTACGACACTTCGATGTTATCGTTCGCTGCGTGATTCCAAAAGACTGGAACGCTCGTTAGGAACACTGGGCGGTGGAAATCATTTTATTGAGGTGGATCAGGCAGCAGATGGAACTTATTATCTGGTCATCCACTCCGGAAGCCGTAACCTGGGAAAACAGGTGGCAGAATTATACCAGCAGCTTGCCATTGACCTTCATATGGGAAAGGAAGAGTATTTCAAAAAGCGGGAGAAGATTATCCGCACTTACAAAGCCGAGGGCAGGAGAAAGGAAATTCAGGGAGCGTTAAAAGAACTGAAAGAATCGTTTATTACACAGGATCTGTTCGTGCCGGAAGATATCTGCTGGTTGCACGGTACTTTTCTGGAAGACTATCTTCATGATGTGGAAATCTGCCAGAGATTTGCAAAGAGAAGCAGAGAAAAAATGGCAGAAGTTCTTTTAGAGAGAACCGGGATGACAGGAGTCGAGGCATTTCACACGATTCATAATTATATTGATACAAAAGAAATGATTTTGCGAAAAGGCGCGATTGCGGCACATGCCGGTGAGAAAGTTCTGATTCCAATCAATATGAAGGACGGTTCGATCATTGCTGTCGGTAAAGGAAATCCGGAATGGAATTATTCTGCACCACACGGCGCAGGAAGGGTTATGTCGAGAACCAGGGCAAAGGAACAGTTGCATATGGAGGATTACAGAGCAGCAATGGAGGGAATCTATACAACCTCCGTCAATGAGGACACCATTGATGAGGCACCGATGGCATATAAATCACTGGAGGATATCATCGATGTGATTCAGGAGTCGGTGGATGTCATAGAAGTCATGAAGCCGGTATACAATTTTAAAGCTTCCGGCGATGGGCTGATGTTCAAAGGAAGGAAAGAAAATGCAACAGAAGATATTAAGGAAACTATATGAAATAGAAAAAACAGAGAATGTTAGAATTTTGCTTGCTATTGAATCCGGAAGCAGAGCATGGGGCTTTGCTTCCACGGACAGTGATTATGATGTGCGTTTTATTTATGTCCGGCCACAGGAAGAATATCTGCGACTTGATCCGGTGCGGGATGTGATTGAATTACCGCTGGATCCCGTGTTTGATATTAATGGTTGGGATTTGCAGAAAGCATTACGTTTGATGTATAAATCCAATCCGACATTATTTGAGTGGCTGGCATCTCCGATTGTGTATATGGAAACGGATTTTGCAGATAAACTGAGAAACAGAAGAAATGATTATTTTTCAGTGAAACATAGTTTATATCACTATCTCAGCATGGCAACAGGCAACTATAGAGAATTTCTGCAGAAGGATATGGTTAAGGCAAAGAAATATTTTTATGTCTTGCGCCCGATATTGGCCTGTCGGTGGATTTTAGAAAAACAGACGCCACCACCTATACTTTTTTCAGAATTGGCGAAGGCAGAATTGCCAGACAAAATGAAAGCAGAGGTCGAAGAACTTCTGTCATTGAAAATGAATGCGCCGGAAATCCGAAAGATTCCAAGAATAGATCGCATAAATAAATATCTCGAACAGTCGATGGCCGAAATTAAGGAAGAGGCGCAAAAACTGAAAGAGACAAAGGTCGCAACGTGGGATATACTGAATGAAATGTTTCTGGAGGAAGTAAGATTACGGGAATGTGAAGCCGGTAGTAATTTGATTAATTATAAATGATGGGCAAAAAAATTTAATCATCATATCACAAAATACCCCTGCATACAATGTAAAAACAAGTTGTAGCAGGGGTATTTTATTGAAAACTTATATTGAAGAACGTGCCATCGAAATAGCAAATTATATGATTGAACATAATGCAACGGTGCGGCAGGCTGCCAAAAACTTTGGAATCAGCAAGAGCACAGTACATAAAGACGTCACAGAGCGTCTGGTTCAGGTAAATCCGACGCTTGCAGCACAGGCACGCAAAGTTATTGATGTCAACAAGTCGGAACGCCATATTCGTGGCGGTTTGGCAACAAAAGAAAAGTATGCGCATCAGCACGCAGCAAGCTGAAATATGGCAAAGTTGAAAAATTCCGGAATTACTGAAAAAAGTGGTTCCGGAAATTTTTGTGGTAAACAGGGTACATGCAAAAAAATTTCTCATGAATACCCTATTTTCGTAAAAAATTACGCAAAATGCACCCAAAATGGAACCATGAGGGGTCTATATTCAAAAACTAATAGAAAATACCCCGTATTTAGAAAAAAGCGGGGTATTTTCATACACTTTTTTTACATAGACCCCAAAACACATCGCTTTGAACTTCCTTTGACAAAAAATGGCTCTTTTTCATGTGATTTTTTCTATAGACCCCACTCCCTCAAAATATAATGTATGTAGTGCTAAGTGTTAATAGAGAAAAAGGCAGGTTTCATAAAATACTGCTCTAAAAGAAAAACAAGGCAAAATTGCCCGTACACTTGCATTATTCATACCATCCGTTATAATATGTAATTGATTCAGAAAGAATCAATTATGTAGCATCAGCCCCAGCCGAAGGCTGTCAAAATGGCTGATGTTCCCGTAAAAAATTGATTCTGAAAGAATCAATTACATATTATTACATGGGGTGCTCGCGCAGGCGGGCTGAGAGTAAGCGAATGCTTTAACCCACAACCTGATTTGGATAATGCCAACGTAGGGAAATAACGCATAGTAAACAGATGCAGGATTCCGTGTTGGAGTTCTGTATTTTTATTGTGGAGAGTGTCAGCCCATTTGCTGAAAGTAAATTTTGCATGGGCTGATGTTCAAGGATAGTGTCAAGTTTTCTATGAAAACTTGACATGTAGCGTCAGCCCATTTGCTGAAAGCAAATTCTACATGGGCTGATGTTCAAGTTTGGAAGGAGTTCTATGAAAAACTTTAACAGAGACAGCCTCAGACTGTATGCGGTAACCGACCGCAGCTGGCTGGGAGAACAAACATTATGCGAACAGGTGGAAGAAGCGTTAAGAGGTGGAGCGACGATGGTTCAGATCCGCGAGAAGGAACTGGATGAGGCGGACTTTGAAGATGAGGCAAGAGAGATCCAGAAACTTTGCCGAAAGTATCAGGTCCCGTTGATCATCAACGACAATGTTGCACTTGCAAAGCGCGTGGACGCTGATGGTGTGCATATCGGACAATCCGACATGGAGATGAAAAATGCACGCGAATTGCTCGGAGAGGACAAGATTATTGGCGTGACGGCCAAGACGATTGCGCAGGCAAAAGCAGCAGAGGCTGCCGGCGCAGATTATCTTGGAAGTGGCGCGGTCTTTGGCAGCAGCACAAAACTTGACGCAAAACCAATGGAGCATGCACTTTTTCAGGAGATTTGTGAAAGTGTGGCAATCCCTGTAGTTGCGATCGGCGGAATTACCGCAGATAATGTGATGCAGCTTAAGGGGCGTGGTATGGCAGGAGTGGCCGTAGTCAGCGGGATTTTTGCATGCAAAGATATTGAAGCCGGAACACGCAGGCTTCGGGAACTTGTAGATTCCTGTATGTAACAGGAACGCGGAGAGTACATGCGGTGAATTGGGGGCACCACCTTTCATCGCGTAACAAAATTAATGCAAAGGAGAACAATATGAATACAGCATTAACAATCGCTGGAAGTGATTCCAGTGGAGGCGCCGGCATCCAGGCAGATATCAAGACCATGACCGCAAATGGTGTATACGCCATGAGCGCTATCACGGCACTGACTGCCCAGAATACAACCGGCGTAACAGATATTATGGAGGTAACTCCGAAGTTTTTGGCGGAGCAGCTGGATTGTATTTTTACAGATATTCGTCCGGATGCAGTCAAGACAGGCATGGTTTCATCAAGTGAACTGATTGAGGTCATTGCCGACAAACTGACAGAGTACAAAGCAAAAAATATTGTGATTGACCCTGTCATGGTGGCAACCAGCGGAGCAAGATTGATCAGCGAGGATGCCATCAGTACCCTGAAAACAAAATTATTGCCACTTGCAACTGTAATTACACCAAATATTCCGGAGGCAGAAGTGCTTTGCGGAATGGAAATCAAGACAGAAGCAGACATGGAGAAAGCGGCAGAAGCTATTTGTAATTCCTTAGGATGTGCAGTACTTCTCAAAGGCGGACATCAGCTGAATGATGCCAACGACTTATTATATGAAAAAGGCTGTGCACCGGTATGGTTCCATGGCAAACGGATCGATAATCCAAACACACATGGAACCGGTTGTACTCTGTCATCCGCAATCGCATCCAACCTGGCAAAAGGCAGAGACTTAAAGACTTCTGTGGAAAAAGCCAAGGCTTATATTTCTGGAGCGCTTGCAGCAATGCTTGACCTCGGAAAAGGAAGCGGACCGATGAATCACGCCTTTGCAATCAAAGGAGAATACGAAATACAATAGAATAGGAGAAATTACAAATGGAGAAAAAAGGAACTTCCGTTTTTAGTAACAGCCTGATCTGGTTTGGCGCCGGCGTATCAATCGCCGAGATCCTTACAGGAACTTATTTTGCACCGCTTGGATTTGGCAAGGCAATGGCAGCGATTCTGCTGGGACATCTGATCGGAGGGCTGATGATGTTTGCAGCCGGAATGATCGGTGGAAGAGAAAAGAAGAGCGCCATGGAGACCGTAAAGATGAGCTTCGGTAGCAAAGGAAGTCTGCTTTTTGCGGCATTGAATGTTCTGCAGCTTGTGGGATGGACGGCAATCATGATCTATGATGGTGCGCTGGCCGCTAATGGCATCTTAAAGACGGGTGCCTGGGTATGGGCTGTGGTGATTGGCGTGCTGATCATTGCATGGATTCTGATTGGACTGACCAATCTTGGCAAGGTCAATACGGTAGCGATGCTTGCACTTTTTGTATTGACGCTGGTGCTTTTTAAGGTGATCTTCTTTGGAGCAAACGGTGCGGAAGCACTTGTGAGCGGTGACTTGAGCTTTGGCGCAGCGGTCGAGCTGGCCGTTGCCATGCCACTTTCCTGGCTGCCACTCATCAGTGATTACACAAGAGAAGCTGAGAAGCCTTTTGCAGCAACACTTTCGAGTGTTATCGTCTACAGCATCGTCAGTGTATTTATGTATATGATCGGTATGGGTGCAGCAATCTATACGGGGGAAACTGACATTGCACAGATTATGGTAAAAGCCGGATTTGGTATCGTAGGTCTGTTGATCATCGTATTTTCTACTGTTACCACAACCTTCCTGGATGCTTATTCTGCAGGCGTATCTGCAGTCTCTATTTCCAAGAAGATTCCGGAGAAGTGGGCAGCCGTGGTCGTTACCATTATTGGAACAATTGCAGCCATTGTTTATCCGATGGATAACATCACCAACTTCTTATACCTGATCGGTTCCGTATTTGCGCCGATGATCGCGGTACAGATCGCGGACTATTTCATTCTGAAAAAAGCGGATGCAGCAAAAATATCGTTTCAGGTACGCAATCTGATCGTCTGGCTGATTGGTTTCATCCTTTACCGTGCGCTCATGCATGTAGATACACCGGTTGGAAATACCCTTCCGGATATGGTGGTTACAATCATTATCTGCCTGATTGTAGAAAAAGCTGCACAGGCAATGAAGAAGAAAAATTAAAAGAGGACAGATGAAATGAGTAATTCAAAAGCAAACATTCGTAAATTGACAGTTACTGCGCTTTTTGCAGCAGTCGCAGTGGTAGGAAGCATGTTTTCCTTCCCGGTATTTGGTGCAAAGTGCGCGCCGGTACAGCATCTGGTAAATATCTTATGTGCAGTACTGGTAGGACCATGGTGGGGACTTGCAGCAGCATTTATCGCAAGCCTGATTCGTAATCTTCTGGGAATTGGTACCCTTCTTGCATTCCCGGGAAGTATGTGCGGGGCTTTGCTGTCAGGACTTTTGTACCGGTATTTAAAAAAGCTTCCGTTTGCATATGTCGGCGAAGTTTTTGGAACCGGTATCATCGGTGGAATGCTTTCCTATCCAATTGCAGCATTACTTATGAACAGCGATACTGCAGCACTGTTTACGTATGTTGTGCCATTCCTGATCAGTACATGTGGCGGAACGATCATTGCAATCATTGTGACTTTGCCATTGAAGAAATCCGGACTTCTTGATAAAATGAAACAGCAGCTGAATGCTTAATTCTCAAAGACTGGGAGTACAGGACATGAAATTGTCAGAAGAAAAAATAGTTGAATTATATCGGACGATGGAGCAGAAACGCCCCATCGTCCATTGTATTACAAATGCAGTAACGGTAAATGACTGTGCGAATATCCTTCTTGCAGTGGGGGCATCACCGACGATGGCACATCATCCGATGGAGGCAGCCGAGATTACACAGGGGGCAACAAGCCTTGTCTGTAATTTCGGCGCAATCGCCGATTATGAGGCGATGCTGCTTGCCGGAAGAAAAGCACATGAATTGGACCACGCAATCGTTGTGGACCCTGTAGGGGTGTCTGGTTCTACCTATCGGCGGGAAAAATGCATAGAATTTATCGAGGCGGTGCATCCTACCTGTATCCGTGGAAATTATTCGGAGATACGGGCTTTGATGGAAAATTGTACAACGATAACCGGTGTGGATGCTGCACCGGAGGACGCACATTTGGATGAGCAGGAGGCTTTTCTGATGCGCATGAAGCAGTACGCGAAGGAAAAGCAGATGATCATCATTGCATCAGGGAAGACAGATCTGATGACGGATGGAAAAACGACCTGTGCCTGTCATCGTGGAGATGCCATGATGGCAAAGATTACAGGAAGTGGCTGTATGTCATCGGTAATGCTCGGGGCGTTTCTCGGTGTGGAGAAGTCATTTGCTTCTGCAGCAGCCGCCGTCACCTTTATGGGGATGGCAGGCGAGCGGGCAGCGGCGAAAACCCGGGAGACAGGTGGCGGAACAATGACATTTCGTCAGTTGTTCATAGATGAGATTTACCTGCTTACCAATCGGTAAAAAGGTATACAGATAACTGTAGTTGTATATTGCAATTTTTAAAAGAAAGGTTCCGAAAACCTTTCTTTTTTTTACCTTTCAAAAACCACAAAAAAATTTCAAAAAAAGTCGTAAAAGTTCTTTGCCGGAAAAACAAAATAATTTGGTATTTCGTAAATAAAATGTAAATCAAATATAAACTGCTCAAAAAAGCAATTTGCAATTTGTTTAAAATTTATTAATAAAGATAGATTTGATTAGTAAAAAGATACAAAAACGGAAAAGATTTTTAGTTACTTTGCTAAAATTGACAATTCCAAAAAATGGTCGTTAAATGTTAGCAAAAGTGAGGAAGGGAAGTGATAATACGGAGGAATTATCCAAAGCGCTGATGGAGGAGCTGAATTGTAAGACTTCATTTACAATTCCGATTTTCGGTGGAATCCCAGTGGCGGAATCCGTGGTAGTAACATGGATTATTATGGCGGTGATGATCGTCGCGGCATTTTTCCTTGGAAGAAATCTCAAGGTTCAGAATGTCGGCAAACGGCAGCTTGCAGTAGAGACTGTCGTCGGAGGATTGCACAACTTCTTCTATGATTTGCTCGGTGAGGAAGGAAAACGATATATACCTTATTTAATAACCGTAGCAATTTATATCGGCATATCCAATATGATCGGTCTGTTTGGACTGAAATCACCGACGAAAGATGTCGGAGTAACCGGTGCGCTGGCGCTCATGAGCATTGTGCTGATCGAATATGCAGGTGTACATCAAAAGGGAGGCAAAGGTTTCCTGAAAAGTTTTATGGAACCGATCCCGATTATGTTGCCAATGAATATTCTTGAGATTTTCATCCGGCCACTGTCACTGTGTATGCGTTTGTTCGGTAACATCTTAGGCGCATTCGTAATTATGGAATTGGTTAAAATTGTAGCACCACTTCTGGTGCCGATTCCGCTGAGCCTTTACTTTGATCTGTTTGACGGATTCATTCAGGCTTATGTATTTGTATTTTTAACATCATTATTTATTAAAGAAAGTATTGAGTAGAAAAGGAGATTTTCATTATGTCATTAGTAGCAATTGGAGCAGGTATCGCAGCATTAACAGGTATTGGAGCAGGTGTAGGTATTGGAGTTGCAACATCAAAGGCAACAGACGCTATCGCAAGACAGCCGGAAGCAGACGGAAAGATCACAAAGACATTACTTCTTGGTTGTGCCCTTGCCGAAGGTACTGCTATTTTCGGTATGGTAGTCGCAATTTTAATTATCTTATTCTTAGGATAGGAAAGGTCTGGTAGAGCATGCAATTATTAAGAATAGATTGGAATGTTGTTTGGACAATCATCAATCTGCTCGTTCTTTTTGTTGCCTTACGTCATTTCTTATATAATCCGGTCATGAAAGTCATGGACGAGAGAAAGAAAATGATCGATGGTCAGATTGCAGATGCAGAGAATCAGAAGAAACAGGCCGGAGAGCTCAAAGCACAGTATGCAAAGAAGCTTGAGGAAGCACATGCAGAATCCGCAGATATTATGGAGAAAGCAAGAAAGAGTGCACAGGCCGAGTATGAGAACCGCATCAATGCAGCAGATGCAGAGGCACAGAGAATCATTAAAGATGCACATAAAACCGTGGAACTGGAGCGGGATAAGACCGTTGCAGATCTGCAGTCTGAGATTGCAGTGCTGGCAGTCGCAGCAGCCGGAAAAGTGCTGGGCGAGGCAAGTAACAGTGAGAATAACCAGTTACTGTACAACCAGTTTTTGGCGCAGGCAGGTGGTGTAAATGACGCAAACAGCTAGTAATTATGGAACAGTTCTTTTTGAACTGGGTGTAAAAAAAGAAATTGTTGAAAAGACAAAAGAAATTTTTTCACTGACCGAAGAATTGCCAAAAATGCTGCAGAGTCCGATCGTATCCAAAGAAGCAAAGCATCGTCTCATTGAAGACATTTTTCCGGAGGAGATAAGAAATTTTCTCAAGGTAGTCAGTGATCATCAGGAGATGGATCTCATGGATGACATCTTTGTAGCATATAAGAAAGCCTATGATGAGAACCATGGTATCTTGTGCGCAGAAATGTCTTATGTGATGGAGCCGGATGCAAAGCAGGTGGAACAGATGAAAGCGTATCTTGCCAACAAATACGGCAGGCAGACGGTGGAACTTTCCATGGTGGAGGACAAAAGTCTGATCGGTGGCTTTGTCCTGCGTGTCGGAGACAAAGAAGAAGATTATAGCATGAAAGGGCGTCTGGATCGGTTAGAGAAACGATTGACGTGGAGGTGATAACGTGGGTTCCATTAGTTCAGAAGAGATCATATCTATCCTGAAATCGGAAATAGAAAATTATGACATGGTAAGCAAGGACCAGGAAGTTGGAAAAGTCATCTGGGTAGGTGACGGAATCGCAACGGTATATGGTATCGAGCATGCAATGTATGGAGAAATCGTTATCTTTGAGAACGGAATCCGTGGTATGGTACAGGATATCCGGCGTGATCAGGTAGGATGTATCATCCTTGGCAAAGACACAGAAATCAAAGAGGGAACGAAAGTAACAAGAACAAAGAAAAAAGCAGGTGTGCCGGTCGGTGATGCTTATATCGGAAGAATCATCAATGCGCTGGGCGCACCAATTGATGGAAAGGGCGAGATCCCGGCAGACGATTACCGCGCGATCGAGCAGGAAGCACCGGGAATCGTGGACAGACAGTCCGTTAACCAGCCAATGGAGACAGGAATCCTGGCAATCGATTCTATGTTCCCAATCGGACGTGGACAGCGTGAGTTGATCATCGGTGACCGACAGACTGGTAAGACATCCATCGCAGTTGACACAATCCTCAACCAGAAGGGCAAAGATGTCATCTGTATTTATGTGGCAATCGGCCAGAAAGCTTCTACCGTTGCCAAGTTAGTAAACACGCTGACAAAGAATGGAGCAATGGATTATTCCATCGTGCTTTCTTCGACAGCAAGCGAGTCTGCATCGCTGCAGTATATTGCACCGTATGCAGGAACCGCATTGGCGGAGTATTTTATGTATAAAGGAAAAGACGTTCTGATCATTTACGACGATCTTTCCAAGCACGCGGTAGCTTACCGTGCATTATCTCTGTTGCTGGAGCGTTCTCCGGGACGTGAGGCTTATCCGGGTGATGTATTCTACTTACATTCCAGATTGTTGGAACGTTCAAGTAAATTGAGCGACGCTTTGGGCGGAGGTTCTATTACAGCACTTCCAATTATTGAAACACAGGCAGGCGATGTATCTGCATATATCCCTACCAATGTTATTTCTATCACAGATGGACAGATCTTCCTGGAAAGTGACCTGTTCAATTCCGGTATGAGACCAGCCGTAAACGTTGGACTTTCTGTATCCCGTGTAGGTGGTGCCGCACAGACAAAGGCCATGAAGAAAGCAGCCGGAACGATTCGTATCGATTTGGCACAGTACCGTGAGATGGAAGTGTTCACACAGTTCAGTTCCGATCTGGATGATGCCACAAAGGAGCAGCTGCAGTATGGTAAAGGCCTGATGGAATTATTGAAGCAGCCACTTTGCCATCCGATGAGCCTCGCCGATCAGGTTATTACACTGGTGACAGCCAATAACCGTCTGCTCTTGGATGTTGAGACAAAACAGACAAAGGATTTCCAGCTTCGTCTTCTGGATTTCTTCCATGCGGAGCATAAGGACATCGTGGATGAGCTGAACAACAACAAAGTGCTCAACGAAGAGTTGACCGAAAAAATCGTAGCAGCAGTCAAAGAATTTAAAAGCAGGTGATAGAACATGGCAAACACGAAGGAAATTCAAAAGCGGATGAAAAGTATCCAGGATACCATGAAGATTACGAGTGCCATGTATATGATATCGTCCGCAAAACTGAGAAGTGCCAAGCAGAAACTTGAAAATACAGAGCCGTATTTCTATTCTCTGCAGGCGGCAATCTCCCGACTGCTTCGTCATATTCCGGATGCAAAAAGCCGTTATTTTAATCAGCATGAAGAGATACCGGACAATGAGAAAAAGCGTGGTTATATCGTGATCACCGCAGACAAAGGTCTGGCCGGAGCTTATAACCATAATGTCATTAAGATGGCACATGAGCTTTTTGAACAGGGTGAAAACAACAAGCTTTTTGTTGTGGGAGAACTGGGACGTCAGTATTTTGCAAAGGAAGGTCTCGCTGTAGATTCGGAATTTCATTATACGGTACAGAACCCGACACTCCACCGTGCCCGTGTCATCACAGACCGTGTCATGGAACTGTATGATGCCGGAGAGTTGGACGAGGTATATATCATCTATACCAAGATGGAGAATTCGGTTACAATGGAGACAGAGAAGATGCGTCTTCTTCCGTTGGAAAAGGATGAGTTCATGCAAACTCCGATTGATATTTATCAGGAGGAGATCAAGGCAGAGACATCCATGGAGGAAATCCTTTACCACATCGTTCCAAACTATGTAACCGGATTTATATATGGTGCACTGGTAGAATCTTTCGCCAGTGAACACAATTCCCGAATGATGGCGATGCAGACTGCGACAGACAGTGCAAAAGATATGTTGCAGATGTTGTCCATCGAGTATAACCGTGTGCGTCAGGCTGCCATTACCCAACAGATTACTGAGGTGATCGGCGGAGCCAAAGCACAGAAGAAAAAGAGAAAATAGGAAGGATTGTGAAAGCAGAATGAAAAAAGGAAAGATCGTACAGGTCATGGGACCTGTAGTTGATGTAGAATTTGAAGATAATGACCTTCCATATATCAAAGATGCACTGGAAGTTGACAATGACGGAAAGCGTTGTGTCATGGAAGTTGCACAGCACATCGGAAACAACACCGTGCGTTGTATTATGCTGGCAGCCAGTGAAGGACTTCATAAAGATATGGAAGTAACAGCGACAGGAAGCGGTATTCAGGTTCCTGTTGGTGAGGGAACACTTGGACGTCTGTTCAATGTTCTCGGAGATACATTAGACGGCGGCGAGAGCTTAGAGGGTGAGAAACACTGGTGTATCCACAGAGATCCACCATCTTTTGAGGATCAGAGCCCGGTAGTCGAAGTCTTAGAGACAGGAATCAAGGTTATCGACCTTCTGGCACCATATGCCAAAGGTGGTAAGATCGGTCTCTTCGGTGGTGCCGGTGTAGGTAAAACTGTATTGATTCAGGAGTTGATTCGAAACATCGCAACCGAGCATGGTGGATATTCTATCTTTACCGGTGTCGGAGAGCGTTCCCGTGAAGGTAATGACCTTTGGTCTGAAATGAAAGAATCCGGCGTCCTTGAAAAAACAGCGCTAGTGTTCGGACAGATGAACGAGCCACCAGGAGCCCGTATGCGTGTCGCTGAGACCGGACTTACCATGGCAGAATATTTCCGTGACGAAGAGCATCAGAACGTATTACTTTTCATCGATAATATTTTCCGTTTCACACAGGCAGGATCTGAGGTATCTGCGTTGCTTGGCCGTATGCCATCAGCCGTAGGTTATCAGCCGACACTGGCTACTGAGATGGGTGAACTGCAGGAGCGTATCGCTTCTACAAAGAATGGTTCTGTTACTTCCGTACAGGCCGTATATGTACCGGCCGATGATCTGACAGATCCGGCTCCGGCTACGACTTTCGCACATCTGGATGCAACCACTGTATTGTCCAGAAAGATTGTTGAACAGGGTATTTACCCGGCCGTTGATCCACTCGAGTCTAACTCACGTATCCTTGAGGAGGATGTCGTAGGTAAGGAACATTATGAGACAGCAAGACGTGTACAGGAAATCCTACAGAAGTATACCGAGTTACAGGATATCATCGCAATCCTTGGTATGGAAGAATTATCTGAAGAGGACAAGATGACGGTATACCGTGCAAGAAAGGTTCAGAAGTTCCTGTCACAGCCGTTCCATGTAGCTGAGAACTTTACCGGTGTTCCGGGAAAATATGTGCCTTTGAAAGAGACTGTACGTGGATTCAAAGCAATCATTGACGGAGAGATGGATGATTATCCGGAAGCTGCATTCTTCAATGTGGGAACCATTGATGACGTGATTGCAAAGGCAAAGGAAATGGAAGGTGCAACCGCCAACTAGGAGGAATGAGCGATGAATACATTTAGTTTAAAGGTGATAGCCTGTGATAAAGTATTCTTTGATGGACGCTGTGTGCAGGTGGTTCTGCCACTACACGATGGTCTGAAAGCCATTCAGGCGCACCATGAAAATATGGTATTCCCGGTAGAAGTCGGTGAACTTCGTATTCTTGAGGAAGATGGCAACACAATCCTTGGTGTAACGGGAACCGGATTTGCACAGATGATCAATAACCGTGCGACCGTTATCGTGGATACCTGCGAATATCCGGAAGAGATTGACTTGCGCAGAGCGCAGGAAGCCAAGGAACGTGCGGAGGAACAGCTGCGTCAGAAGCAGAGTATCGAAGAGTACCATCGTTCAAAAGCATCACTTGCAAGAGCTATGGCCCGTTTGAAAGCAGGAAGCAAAGATATTCCATTGGGATATTAGATCAGAATCTGATAACAGAAAATCAGACATAAAAAAGCGAGCACTTTGGAAATCCATTGGATTTCCAGGGTGCCCGCTCTTTATTTTATAATTTAATAATAGTAGATGGATGGGAAGGATGATGAAGAGAGCTTCCAGGTTCCATCCTCATATTGAAGGTAATATCTTGTAGAAGCGTCACTATCGTAAGTTTCTTTTTCGTATTTTTCTGTCCAAAAGTCTTTCTTGCGGAAATCTACGGTGTAATCGTAAGAAAGGATTACCTCTGCGTAGATGGTTCCGTTGCTGATTCGAAAATCAGAGAAGGAGCCGGTTACATTGTTCAAAGAAAGCTTTTTCACTGCGCTGCGGGAACCGCTGGCTGCAAAATTATCTAAATAGTAACTGTTGTAAGAATCTTTCGCGTCAACGACAGAATCGTCGGTAAAGAGATCTTCAATTGTGCTGAAATCATTTCCGGCGACACCGGCAGCAAGTTCCTTTTGAAGAATGCCGTATGCAGTATTTAAAATTTCTTCCTGCTGTTTGCTTGTGACACTCAAAGAATCATATTCCAGAGACAGATAGTCATAATCGTACTGTGCAAATACCGGTGTCTCTGGTCCGGTAAATCCGTCAAACGAGATGAAACTTGTATGTGTTCCGACAAACATTTGAGGGATCTGATAGCAGTCAGAATCAGGCGAACTGCTTTTCTTGGTTATGTATTTGTCAGGAATGACCTGATTGTCCAGGTATACATCAGCGCCCTGTGGTGCATAAATCGTAAAATCGTTTACAACATAATTATCCGGAGAAACTTTCCAGTTATCAAAGAAAAGGAATGATTTCTTTGGTTGTCTGGTCAGTTTTACCTGTAATTCGCCGGAAGCGTAATCACTGCCCTTTTCATAATAAGTAATATTTACATGTGCTGTATTTTTGTCGGCTACAGATTCTACCTTGATTTTGCTATAAGAAATTTTATCATCTTCTTTTCTCATTTCAAGGAAAGCATCTTTGTTGATGAATGCGGATTCCTTTAATTCCAATTCATTGTATACCTGATCCCAGTCACAGTCGGCAATGGATTTGAAATAATTTTTTGCAACATTTTCATATCCGAATGTATTCTGACCAACGTTGAAGAAGACGGCAATCATAATACAAAATGCAACAATCTCCACAAACGAAACAATCATAAATGGATTGACCGGTTTGTGAGGCGTACGCTGTGGGGCATATACAGGAGCGGAATAGCCGTTAGGGTCAGTGTAAGCATTTGGTTGCATTTGTGGCTGCTGCGGTGTCTGATAGAAAGAATCTGTCTGTGGGCTGTTGTAAAACGAATCGGCAGCCGTTGTTGTGGCCGGTTCCGGTTCTGCAGCTTCTGCGGTTTCTTCTTGTATAGCATTTTGTGATTCTGTGGTTTCTTCTGGTTCTGTAGTATGTTCGGTTGTGTCAGTTTCTTCCGGTTCCACAGTAACTTCAGGGACCGAAGTAACTTTCGGCTCCATCGGAATTTCTGATTCTGCGGATGGTTTTGTTGTAGCAGCTGTCTCAGCTGTGTTATCGGTTGCTTCAACTTCCGGTGTGATTTCCGGTTCGACAGCCGGTGCCGGGGTTGGCGCAAAGTTTTCAAGCTTTATGCCACAGTTACAGCAAAAAAGCGCATTTTCAATATTTTTCGTTCCACAATTTGGACAAAACATATGAGTTCTCCTTTCGTTTTCGTATCCGGTTATTTCGCTGGTTTATATTCTAAATCGTTGTCTTTCTGGTAAGCAGCAATAAATTCTGTATTTTCAGCTTCTTTCTTGGAGAGATCCTCGTCCTTGAAATCATCATTTTTTTCATACCAGTCTTTTTGATTGAAATAATCCTGCAGTTCTGACGATTTAAAAACGCGGCCATGGCGTGCATAAATCTCATTCTTTGCATAGCTCAACTGCTGTGCGGTCATACCTGCGAGATCGGATTTCTTGAGTTTTCTGGAATCGCTGTCCGGGAGAATATATCCGTTGGAGTCTTCCATTGCAACTTCGGCTGCCTCTGCATTATCAGAAGCAGAACTATCGTCCGAAGACTCTCCGATTGAAAATTCATCAAGGCTGACATCCTGAATATAATCGTCCGAATCCTGTGGTTTTACATCGGATTGTGTGCTGTCCGCATGATATTTTGAGGAGGAAGATCCTGTATTATCTGCAGAACGTCCTGTCACTACCATAAAAATCGTAAGAACGATCATTGCAACGAGCAGAATGCCTATGATGACTGCAACAGGCACCCATACATTTGTTTTCTTGTCTTTCATTTCGTAAACTCCTTTTTTGTGTATTTCATAACTATCTGCAATAGTTACCATATGAATTTATTGTAACGGATGCTATGCAAGAAAGCTAGTAGGAAAATAGAACTAGTTTTTGCATCTTGTAAAATCACACGCTCTTCTATATAATGGAGAAAGAATCAAAAGGCGCAAAAGCCTGTTTGATAAGTAAAGGAAGAACCATTTTAGGAGGAAAATACATGGATCAGGAAAAAGTCATCGTCATTGACTTCGGTGGTCAGTACAATCAGCTGGTTGCGCGCCGTGTCCGCGAGTGCAACGTATACTGTGAGATTTATTCTTACCGTACCGACATCGAACAGATCAAGGCCATGAATCCAAAGGGAATCATCCTCACCGGTGGCCCGAACAGCTGCTACGAAGCAGATTCCCCGACATACACAAAAGAATTATTTGAACTTGGCATCCCGGTTCTCGGACTGTGCTACGGTGCGCAGCTGATGAACCACATCCTTGGCGGAAAAGTAGAGAAAGCGCCGGTTCGCGAGTACGGAAAGACAGAAGTTTTCGTGGACAAGACTTCTCCATTGTTTGAGGGCGTGGCAGCAGACTCTGCAGAAGGATCTACCATCTGCTGGATGAGCCATTTTGATTATATTTCTCAGGCAGCACCGGGATTTAAAGTGGTAGCCCATACTGCAGACTGTCCGGTTGCAGCAGATGAGAACCCGGAGAAAAAGCTTTATGCGATCCAGTTTCACCCGGAAGTACTGCATACCGTAGAGGGAAGCAAGATGCTTCACAACTTCGTGCGCGGCGTGTGCGGATGTGCCGGAACATGGCGCATGGACTCTTTCGTAGAGAACGCAATCACTGAGATCCGAGAGAAAGTCGGAGACGGCAAGGTACTTCTTGCACTTTCCGGCGGAGTGGATTCCTCCGTACTTGCCGCTTTACTTGCAAAAGCGATCGGAAAGCAGCTCACCTGCGTATTTGTCGATCACGGTCTTCTCAGAAAAAACGAAGGCGATGAAGTAGAAGGCGTATTCGGAAAAGGTGGTTCCTTCGATATCAATTTCGTCCGTGTCAATGCACAGGAACGTTACTATAAAAAACTTGCCGGTGTGACCGAGCCGGAGCAGAAGCGTAAGATCATCGGCGCAGAATTTATCTCTGTATTCGAGGAAGAAGCAAAGAAGATCGGAACCGTGGATTTCCTTGCACAGGGAACCATCTATCCGGATGTCGTAGAGTCCGGACTTGGCGGAGAATCCGCAGTCATCAAGTCCCACCACAACGTCGGCGGCCTTCCGGATCACGTTGATTTCAAAGAAATCATCGAGCCGCTCCGCAACCTCTTCAAAGACGAGGTTCGTAAAGTTGGTCTTGAACTCGGACTTCCGGAGTACCTCGTATTCCGTCAGCCATTCCCTGGTCCGGGACTTGGTATCCGAATCATCGGCGAAGTTACCGCCGAGAAAGTCCGCATCGTGCAGGATGCCGATTATATTTACCGCGAGGAACTTGCAAATGCCGGCCTTGAGAAATTGCCGGATCAGTACTTCGCAGCGCTGACCAATATGCGTTCTGTCGGAGTCATGGGTGATGAGAGAACTTACGATTATGCGATCGCACTTCGTGCGGTTGAGACGATCGACTTCATGACAGCAACTGCATCAAATATTCCGTTTGATGTGTTGCAGAAGGTAATGAGCAGAATTATCAATGAGGTGAAGGGTGTGAACCGTTGCTTCTATGATATAACAAGTAAGCCACCTGGAACGGTGGAGTTTGAATGACCTTTTTGTTAAAGGGCAATATGGTTTATCGTCTTTAGGGCAAAAAACTATATCGTCAACAATAAAATAAAAAGTATCAGAGACCATAAGATGAGTCCAAGTATTCCTCATCTTACGGTCTCTTTTATTTTTATTTCATAGTAGCCGAAAGCCTTGTAAAATCAATGTTTTATGAATTATGAGAAAGAATTTAAGCAAGAGCAGCATATATTGCTTTTGATTGTTCAAGGGCAGTCACCTTTATCTATAAGAGGATAGAAGAGTTTGCCCCTGAGGGAATAAAGGGGAGTGCCCTTGGACATAGTGATATTTTTAATATTCATTTTTGGGAAAATATAAAAAGCCAGAAAAGCCCATAAATGCTGGGATTGTTTAGAATTACACAAAAACATTTAACATATGAATCTGGGTATTTTATCGTTTTTGGGATAAATCTGGGCGAAATTTGGGAAGCTTTTGGGAAAACCATAATTCATAGCACAAATACTTACAGGAGGTTACTTAAAATGCAAAAAAGAAATTTTAAAGGAAGGTGTACAAAGCGTTATGTACATAAGTGTACAGATATATGTCGTACATATGATTCATTACAGGAAGCATACGCTGATGTATTGTCACAATCTAATGATATTGAAGAATTTAGATGTAATGTGTATTTAGAAGGATTAGCAGAAGGAGATTATACAACGGATTTTGTCTGTACGAAAACTGACGGAACAATCATAGTCAGGGAATGTATTTATCGCAGTAGATTAATCAAGCCAATGCATTATAAGCTGCTGGAAGCAACAAGAAGCTATTGGAGACGCAGAGGTGTTACAGATTGGGGAATTGTGATAAATGACAAAAAATGAATTATTGTATCGTGATGATAAGATTATCAGAATCCTACAGGTAAATGATAATCAGCTATTGGGAATTGACTGCATCAGAATGACTATGCCTGTCTGGAAGCCATTAAAAGAATTTGATGGATATGAGCCAATGAATGAACAGAGGCTGCATCAGCAATATGGATTTGACTGTGAGGATGATGAGGTTATAGAAGCATACCGCAGGCAGATTATGTATAAAAGGTACACAATGATTGCTGGAGCTATTGCATTCATAGGAGATATAAAACAGCGTAATGCAGCTATACAGAATGCATCAGATGAATATGGCATATCAAAGCAGAGCATAAGAAAATATCTGTGTAAATACCTTGTGTTTCAGAATATGCAGGTGCTTCTGCCAAAGAAGAGCGAGAAGCAAAGAGAACTAACACAGGATGAAAAGAATATGCGGTGGTCATTAAATAAATTCTTCTACAACTATAAGAAGAATAGTCTCAAGACAGCATATACCATGATGCTTAAAGAAAAATACTGTGATGCCTCTGGAGGGCTCGTTAAAGAATATCCGTCTTTTTATCAGTACAGGTAAAGGACAGCTTCGCCTATGCTGTTGATAATTATACAGATCCTAAGGCGATATATGGCTTAATGGTAGATGGATTCCGTCTGGATAAAAAGGCAGATGAATATGTCTATATGGGGGCATTTAATAACAGGATGAAGCTTCTTGGAATGTTTGAAGTAAGTCATGGTCTGTGTGATGCAAGCCTTTTGGATGCCAGAGGTGTGTATATGAGGGCTTTGCAGATAGGTGCGAGTAATATCGTGGTGATACATAATCATCCGTCAGGTATTCCGCTTCCGTCAAGAGATGATTTTAATGTGTTCAGGAGAATCAGGGATGCTGGAGAACTGCTTGGAATCCTATTAGCTGACTTTATTGTTATTGGATGTGGTGATTTCGTGAGCTTTAAAGAAAAAGACCTGTTGAAGCTCTAAATTGTCTATATGTGTCCAGGGGAAATATGCATAACTCATTAAAGGACATCGGTAGGTTAAATTAATAAAAATATGCCGATTCTTTCTTGAAAATGTTACATGGAATAACAAAATTAAGGAAGATATCGGTATATTTTATTGTATAAGCAGTGGTACATGATAGACAAAATAATTTTGAATTTCTATATCAATGTCTACAGGAGGAGATATGCATTATGGACGATAAATTGAAAAGAACAATAGGTAATCAATTGTGGGAGTGTAGAGTTAAAAAAGGCTGGACACAGGCTTTTGTTTCCAGACAATTAGGAATTTCGATCAGAACTATTTCAAGAGTGGAAAATGGTTCAGGGATATCTAAAACATTATTAAAGAAAATGTGCAGCTTGTACCGTGTCTCTGTTAATGAATTGTATAAGCAGGATGAAACAATCATAAAAAACAGAGTTTCAGCTCAAATAGATGTTGCAGTAAAGATATTATGTCAGAGTTCGTTTGTAGGAGATATTCAGAGAGAATCCATTTTAAGATTTAATGACATCATACAAAAAGATGGTATAATGTATAAAGAACAAATAGAAGAGATATTGTCAGAAATGATTAGCATAAAACAGAACTACTCCTTATCAGATGTGGTGTACTGTTGCATGATAATTAATCAAAAGACATTAGATAAAATAGACAAAATAATAGAAGATGCTTAATTACGAATGAAAGGTGGAATGATTACGAGAATTAATGACGAATTAAAGGCTATAGAAGAAAATTTTTCTATAGAAGAGCTTTTTTTGAAACATGGGATAATAAGTCTTATGTTTTATGAGCCACTAGAGTTCCAACAGTTAATTATAAAAATTAATATGGAAAGGGATAAGCACTCTGATACTCAGAGTAGAATTATGTTTATCCCACTTTACAAAAAGGTATATTTAGCACAACGTAAAAAATTATTAGAATTATTTGATGCGGTAAAAAATAGAACAATAAAAATAATTCCAGAACCAACGAGAGAGGAAATGCAAACATATACTAATGAATCATGGGAATATTTACCGGATATTTCAAATTCAGAAAACGTGTATTTATATGCAGAAAATAGAATTAAATACGCTATTTTTAAAACGGAAGAAGAATTATATATTCTTAGAAAGTATCCTTCAGTTTATTATAATGATAGAAGCAACTATGTTGGGGGATTGTTCAGCTATAGATATGATGATGAAATAATTATTTACGATAAGGTGAATATTATATCAGATGAAATGCATCATTTTAGATTGTGTTGCAATGATAGTAGCAAGGCGAGTGATAAAAGAGCTTTGTTAAACATAATGGCATATTTAAATGGATGTCCTAATTTTGAATTTTTGGCTAACAGGGAAATAAACAATAAATTGAATGAATTGTATTATCGTTTTGATTTATTGGATTGTATCAGATTACGTCATCCTAATTATCTTAAATCAAATATTGAAGAGGCATTTCATTTAGAGTTGCCAATAATAAAAAATATTAATGCGTATAAGATGATTGCATTTGAAAAACTACCACATGAAGGAATATTGGATTTATATCATGCATCATTAAAACAATTTGAACCATTGCCACGTTGCGTTTTTTTGTATAGAGTATTTGAATATGCAGCATCGTATCATTATAAACCGACAATTATGCCTGCAACATATACACCAGAGGATGCTTTGAATTATTATTTGCCATTGGCTTTGAATTATAATTGTAATCCATTATATTACATAGACTGGAATAAACATGGAAAAAGAGAACAGTTGAGTAATTATTTTACGGTTTTGAAACATGAAGCTAAAATCATTTTAGAAGAGTGGAGAAACAGTCCTTATCTTTCAAGAAAATCACCAGGAGAAA
>ENA-OUUV01000142-OUUV01000142.1-human-gut-metagenome-genome-assembly--contig:-NODE-142-length-52588-cov-4.263073_pt1 | contig 52588 bp, 48 predicted proteins | sample MGYA00237952_ERZ548838 | MGnify/ENA primary metagenome ERZ548838 (study PRJEB26490, sample SAMN05194705) | human gut metagenome | biome: terrestrial biome; feature: human-associated habitat; material... | reverse complement strand
TTTTCATACTCATTCGTTCTGTTTATGTCAACAATAACAAATGCATATCCATCTTCTATTTTTTCACCATCATATTCGTAAGCAACTGTTACATCTTTAACTTCTATGTTATCTTTAACTTTTTCACTATTCATCTCCAGAATATTCACATTTTTGTATGCCAATGTATCAACAAAATAAACTTTATCTCCTCTCTGCCCTATAAAATACTCTTCAAATAATCCGGTATCTATATATCTTGATATGTCATACAGCTTTCCAGCAACATCCTCTGTATCAGCATTCAGCAATGTCGCTTTTTCATGATTATCATTTTCTTTGCTTATGCTGTCTCCAATATCTCCATTTGTATTAACTATAAAAACAATTGCACTCACTATTAAAATTATGACAAGTATTATTTCTACCATATATTTTTTCATTTTCATCATGTTATCCTCCAAAATGCATAGCCAGATACATTATTATTAACTATCTTGGAATAAACCATCCACTCTGGGCGGTGTAGCTGTCATTTACAGCATCCACTCTCAAGCCGGCATAATCATATCCCCATTCATAAACCCAATTATACATCTTCTCAACTGATGGATTTCCTATTCTATAAACATAACCATTTGAGCAATCTTCATAGCTAGAACCATCTGATGAATTTGAACCTAAGACTCTATAATCAAATCCCCCTGTTGAATAATCAACAGATAATTCAACAGACTTATTTGAGTTTTTCTCAGCAAAATCTGACACATCATAATCTTTTCCATAGTAAGCTTCCGTATATAAGCTAAAACCAGTTTTGCTATCTCCTGCTTTTGCAACAGTCAATGATGACATTACCATCATAACAGCTAATGCAAGCATTGTAATGTAACTTGTAAACTTTTTTCTTCTTGTCATTTAAAAATCCTCCATTTACTCAACATCTTCTCTGACTATGCACCTCAATTATAATAATTTTTAATCCTTGAAACATAAAATGTAAAAAATAACCATTTTATTGTAAAAAAAAACATAAAAGATATCTGGCACCATTTAAATATCTCTTTATTCAGATTTCAGAATATGATATATTAGTAACATGGATTCACTTTAGAAAGGAGATGTTCTTATGAAGAAAAGCTTTAAAAGACTGTTAAGCTGTATATTTATAATAACTTTCTTCCTTGTAGGCATGTGCCTCGACAGAGCCAATGTATCTGTTCCTGAAGTGGACTCTTTTTCTGTATCAGAAGCTAGGGTATTCGCTACACCTGAGCCTTCTGTCAGTGATACCATGCCATGTACAACTGAAATGCTCGGACTCGTGAGAACATCAGTCACTAATCTTACAGCAGACAGAAGCAGTTCCCGCAATGTATTACGCATATTCCAATTCTTACTTTGCGGTCTGTGTGCAGCTATCGGTATCAGTATCTATTTCAAATCGACAGGCGTAATGCATGATTCTATCACATGCAGCACCACTGTCACTCTTAATTATATCCATCAGACTGACGGCAAAAAATAACAGATTATCATTAAATCAGAACATTTTCTAGTAATACATTATTTATGTATATTATTAATAATATTAAACAACTATATGAAGAGGCAATAAATATGAATATTTTAATGATAATCGGTATTATTCTTGGTGGAGGTGTATCTGTTGCATCCACTGTTGGAATAACTGTAGGTATTTTCGGAACTATTGTATATAAATTTTACAGAAAGCTTCGTTTTGGAATATCTATGTTTGACTAAGTTTGAAAGGATGATTAATAATATGTTAGGTAATATAACAGTCGGTATCGTCATTGTTCTCGCTGTTGCTGCCTGTGGACTTGGTGTGTGGCTTGACAGAGCCAAGTCAGACAGTCAGGACAACAACACTGACGCACAGTCTAAGATTTAAATGATAAAGGCGGTCACATCAGATTCCATTCTGATATGACCGCTTTTTTCTTACCACTTTTACACGCTTTCACGGTATCTGTTAAGCAAATCTTCAATTCTCATATTAATATTTTCAGGAAATGTTGCATCATTTCCGATTTTAACCCACAAATCAATGTTCTTATATTTCTTCTCTCCCATTGTATTATGTCTGTCCTGCTTCGAAGATACTTCTATCTTTACCATTGCACGCTTCTGCTCAAGTATCGGAATAAGCACATAATATAATCTGTCATCTTTAAATGATATGTATCCCGCTTCTTTTCCCGAACGAGTCATTAAATACAGTCTATGCTTTTTTATTCCTGCCGGAAACAGCTTCATTCCAGCTTTGATAAATCCAGATTCAGGTGACATTTCAAGCATTGCTCCGACATAAAATACATTTGCAGCATCATCAATTGATGTAAGAATATTTCCCAATGTATCTGATGTTGCAGTAAACTGCTGTGCTAACAGATATGCAAGTTCTGCCTGATATATGATTTTGTATTCTGAATCATGCACTCTTCCTGTTTCTTCATCAATTCTGTTAAGAAGTTCCTCACTACATTCATATATACTGCGCAGAAACAACTTAAAATCCTCATCTGGCATCCACATATATCTGCCTCGTGCAACCTTAAATCTTCCAATGTTGTTGCCATTGTAATCTTCAGCATAATGATACACATTGCGTTGGCAAAAGGCATGTTCATTCTCTGGAGCTGTAAAATCATATTCTTCATTTTCCTGATCAGTGCCATAATATTTCTCATCATATTCGGAATATTTATAATCATATTTATAGTTACTCTTCAATGATTCCTGTCCAGTCTGATTGAAAAGAACAGTATATGCTTCATTAATTTCATATGCACTGTATCTATATACATTTTCTTTGTTTGATTTATCTCTGTTTAGCACAGCATCCGGATGCACCATATGCATAAGCCGTCTGTACCGCTTCTTCAATTCCATCTTAGTAATATCTGATCTGACATCAAATATTTTATATGCCTGCTGAACCGTCATAAATACTGTATTCCTTCTACATTTTTTCTAAGTTATAATACACCATTTTTAAAAATTTTACTATTTTTATTATTCCTGTTGACAGTTATGTTGTTATAGTGTACTATTGTGCTAGTACACAGGTACACGTCATGTGTACATTACCTATTACAGGAGGAGGGATTATGGATTATAAGGCTAATACACCGATTTATCTTCAGGTAATTGATGACATTAAGAGAAGAATTCTTACCGGAGAGATTAAGCTTGGCGACAAACTCCCTTCGACAAGGGAACTTGCCGTACAGTACACGGTCAATCCTAACACTGCTGCAAGAATATACAATGAACTTGAACAGTGTGGTCTGTGCTATACCAAAAGAGGTCTTGGCACATTTGTATCAGAGGATGTGCATCTGATTGATACATTAAAGGCAGAACTTTCCAGTGAAATGATTCAGACTTTCGTTTCCGGAATGACAAGCCTTGGTTTTTCTAAAGATGAGATTATTAATCTCATTAAGAATTATCACGAATAAAATATGGAGGAATTTAATTATGCTGCAATGTAAAAATGTTACTAAAAAGTATATGAAGATGACTGCCGTTAATGGTGTTTCCATCGACTTCATGCCTGGCAGAATATACGCTCTGCTCGGCTCTAACGGAAGCGGTAAAACAACTTTAATGAAGATGATAGCAGGTCTGGTAAAACCCACTTCCGGGGACATCACTCTTTCAGGTGTTCCAATAGGAGTAGAAACTAAGAAACACATAGCTTATATGCCTACTGAAAGTTATTTTTATAACTATATGAGCTGTGCTGATATTGGAAAGTATTATGCTGATTTCTTTGAGGATTTCTCACTTGACCAGTACTACAACTATCTTAATGAGATGAAGCTTACGCCTGACATGAAAGCCAGCAAGATGTCATCAGGAATGGTGGCTAAGCTTAAGCTTGCTGTTAATCTTTCAAGAAATGCATCTGTTATTATGCTTGATGAACCACTTAACGGTGTTGATATTGTTGCAAGAGAGCAGGTTATCAATGCGGTAATCAGCAAGGCTTCACCTGATAAGATTATCATCATGTCGAGCCACCTTGTTGATGAGCTTGAAGCTGTTATTGACTACGCAGTATTTATCAAAGACGGTGTGATTGTTTCACAGGGAGATGCTGAAAATTTACGAACAGCTTCGGGCATGTCAATCGTTGACCAGTACAAACGCATTTATGCATATTAAAAGGGGGAATCTTCAATGTTAAAATTAACAAAATACGAATTGAGAAAGAATCTTCTCGGTATAGGAATCGTGGCAGGTATTATCTGTGTACTTCAGGCTCTGTTTATGTTTTTCTGCCTGACTGAAAATATTAACTATACAAGCCTTTTCGGAGGACTTTTAATAATAGCTGCCTCAGTAAGTTATTTTATTGTATTTATATTCGGAGTAGTAACATATAACAGAGAACTTTCAAGTAAAAGCAGTTACCTGATATTTATGACACCTAATTCATCTCTTAGCATAATTACATCAAAACTGCTCTATACACTGATTATTGGAATAGGAATTTCAGCAATATTCATCGGCTTTGGAGTTCTTGATATATTCATGATGGCTGGTGTCTTTGGTGACCTGGCTGACGCACTCAAGAATTTCTCAGAAATGTTAAAGATTATGGGTATTGATGTTGTCAATATAATTATTAATATTGTAGCTGGAATAATATCATTCCTTATAGCTTTCTTCTTCCTTATATCACTTGCATACTTTGCCATAACACTATCTTCAACTGCCTTGCAGAACAAGAAGATTAAAGGATTTATCTCAGTTGTATTATTCTGTGTCCTTGCATATGCAACAATTAAAATTTCTTCTTTGTTGCCTGAACTTTATAAGAATCCAGACAGCTTAATACAGGCATTAATGTCAAGCCTTCCGGCTACCATATTCCAGTTATTAATGGTAGTTGCATGCACATTCGGAAGTGCCGTGCTTCTTGATAAGAAGGTAAGTCTCTAATTCATATATAATAATTTATATAAATAGCGGGGTATCAACTACTGTAAATAGTGATACCCCGCAGCTTTTATTCTTCCACATAATCAAAAGCAACAGCTTCCATGCGCTCCTTGAACAGCTTGTTAAACACTGCAATTACACGACCAACGCCAATCATCGAAAGAATTGTTCCAAGTCCAAGACCAAGAAGTATATGTCCGGTAAAGAGTCCTATTAAAAATGTTGTGCAGACATTGAATATATCAAAACAGTTCTTGCAGAAGCCCACACCCTTGCCGGTTCTGCCTTTAAGCCTTGTAGTATCACTTATTGCCTGTACAATTCCATCTCCCGGATTAGGTATAATTCTCATATTCAGTGACATTGCTGCTCCTATTCCTGTCAATAATACAGCAAGCAGCAATACTATAATCTGTAATACAATGTTGTTATGTACAGATGGAATAAGTGCTGAGAACACATTCAAGAAGCGGGTAAATACTATACTTACCGGTATCTGTAAAGCATCTCTTATAATATACATTCCAAGATACTTAGCTTCTTTTCTGTCTGTAAGATACCACACAGTATGCATTATCATCTCAATTAAAACAAAGATAAAATATACAATCATCGTCATATTGGCGAAGTTAAATCCTATGATATGAGATATCGAATATGGCACTGAAATTATTGGTGAAACACCAAGATTAGCTTTAGTATTAAGCATAATTCCAAGTGCAAGTATCAGTAATCCCAGAAGATAAAACACCCATCTGATAATAAGTTTATTTCTGCTCTTCATTCCTAATTGCCTCCCAGAGGTTTTTCTCAACTTTGCCTGCCATAACAGATAGTGTCTGCACCTCTTCTTCACTGAATCCATTATATATAACATTATCAATTATGTTAAATATCCTGATGACTTCATCAGCCTTCTGGCTGCCATAATCAGTAAGCGACACATTCCACGACCTTCTGCTTACCGGATTATTTTCTCTCTTTAACAGATCATCCTTTTCCATTCTGTCTAATGTTCTTGACATTGTAGTTACATCCATAAGGCAAGCATCCGCCAGTTCTTTCTGGTTCATAATCCCATGTTCTCTTAATTCCTTAAGAATCCTTGGCTGCCCCTGTCCAACTGTAAGCCCAAGCTCTATAAAATATGGTCTTATCAGTCTTCTTCTTAACATTTCTATATCGAAAAATACATTCTTTGTTTTCTTGTCCATAATTATCTCTTTCTCCTACTCAAGCTCAAACTGTCCTGTATACAACTGGTAATATCTTCCCTTCTGCTCCAACAGTTCATCATGGCTGCCTCGTTCAATGACTTCGCCCTTTTCAAGAACCATTATGGCATTAGAATTTCGTACTGTCGAAAGTCTGTGTGCAATAACAAATACAGTCCTTCCCTCCATTATTGCATCCATTCCCTTCTCTATAAGCCGCTCTGTTCTTGTATCAATCGAGCTTGTCGCCTCATCAAGAATAAGCACCGGTGGCTTGGCAATCGCTGCTCTCGCGATAGCAAGAAGCTGTCTCTGTCCCTGCGAAAGATTGCTGCCATCAGCAGTAAGCATTGTATCATACCCCTGTGGAAGTCTTGTTATAAATGAATCAGCATTGGCAATCTTAGCTGCTTCCCTGATTTCCTCGTCAGTTGCATCAAGCTTTCCATATCTTATATTATCAGCAATAGTTCCTGTGAACAAATGTGTATCCTGAATTACCATTGCAAGAGAACGCCTTAAGTCATCTTTCTTAATATCCTTTACATCAATTCCATCATATGTAATTGTACCTGACTGAATATCATAGAATCTGTTTATAAGATTAACAATAGTAGTTTTTCCCGCTCCTGTTGAACCAACAAATGCTATCTTCTGTCCCGGCTTTGCAAACAACGAAATCTCGTTAAGCACCTTCTTTTCAGGCACATATCCGAACACAACATCATTAAATCTCACATCACCCTTAAGCTCAATAAGCTCCCCTGCCGGCAGCTTCCATGCAAAAAATCCTGTCTTATCAGAAGTTTCTGTAAGGGTATTATCCGCATTTTTAATGACATTGCACAGAGTTACCTTTCCTTCATCAAGCTCCTCCGCCTCGTCCATCATGTCAAATATTCTCTCAGCTCCCGAAAGTGCAGAAAGTATGAAATTAATCTGCTGTGTGAACTGATTTAACGGCATGGCACTCTGTCTTACATACACAAGATATGCCGATATGCTTCCAAGGTCCATAATTCCCTTGATTACAAATATGCCTCCAACACAGGCAGATAGTGCATAATTAAAATACGACAGACTTACAATTACAGGAATAAGCATTCCCGAATATGCAAGTGCATTAGTTGATTCCTTCCTGAAGCTCTCATTCATCTCACAGAATTTTTCAAAATTCTTCTGCTCATGATTAAAAACCTTCTCTACCTTCTGTCCTGCCATCATTTCCTGAACGAAGCCGTTGATATTACCAAGCTCCTTCTGCTGTCTGTGATAATATTTCTTGCTGCGTTTACCATTGTATTTGATAAAGATGAACATAAGAATAAGAAAAATAACAACAATAATAGTCAGCCTTACACTTAATACCAGCATCATTGTTATAGTTCCAAAAAGTGTAAGAAAGCTCTGGATTACCATCGCAAAGCTGTTGTTCATCGCTTCCTGCACCGTATCAACATCATTAGTGAAATGGCTCATAATCTCGCCATGTGTATTATTGTCAAAATATTTCAACGGAAGCTTCTGTGTATGCTTAAACAAATCCATTCGAATCTCACTTACTACCTTCTGTGAAGTGTGAACCATAAGCCTGTTATAGCCAAGCGTTGACAGCGCACCACACGCATACATTACACCCATTCCACACACAGCCATAATAAGGCCTTTCATATTGCCCGGCACGATAAAATTATTAACTACAGGTTTTATTAAAAATGTTCCCATAATTCCTGCACCTGCACTTATAAATACAAGAATTGCTATAAGCAGGAACGCCCATTTATAATGACCCAGATATGTAAGGAGATGCTTAACAGTCTTTTTCGTATCTTTAGGTCTTTTATATCCAACATACTTAGCCATTAAAGATCAGCTCCTTCCTTCTGTGATTCATATATTTCCTGATATATCTTATTAGTCCTTAACAGACTTTCGTGTGTTCCGATTGCGTCCACACGACCGCCGTCCATAATAATTATCTGGTCTGCATGACACACTGACGATATTCTCTGTGCAATTATAATCTTAGTCATATCTGGCAGCTTCTTTGCAAGTGCATTTCTTATCTTTCCTTCTGTTGCAGTATCAACCGCACTCGTTGAATCATCAAGAATAAGAACCTTCGGCTTCTTTAATATTGCTCTTGCAATACATATTCTCTGCTTCTGTCCTCCTGATACATTGACACCTTCCTGTCCCATCTCTGCATCAAGTCCTCCAGGAAGCCTGTCTATAAATTCATCAACACACGCTATGCTGCATGCCTCTTTAATCTCATCCAGAGTCGCATTTTCATCGCCCCATCTTAAGTTATCAATAAGCGAACCCGAAAACAGTGTATTCTTCTGCAATACAACTGAGATTGCATCTCTTAAATGTCTTACCGGGTATTCCTTAACATTAATTCCATCTATCTTAATCTCACCCTTACTTGCATCATAAAGTCTTGGAATAAGCTGGATAAGCGTCGTCTTTGATGAACCTGTCTGACCGATTATTCCGACTGTCTGTCCTGCATTAATGTGAAACGAAACATCTGACAGCACATATTCTTTGGCAGTATCCTTATATTTAAACCAGACATGGTTAAATTCAATCTCACCCTTCTTAACTTCAATGTCCTTTGCATTCTCATCAGTTATATCAATCGGCTCATCAATTACCTTCATAATTCTTTCTGCAGAAGCAAGTGACCTTGTCATAAGAAGGAACACATTTGACATCATCATAAGAGAATTAAGTATCAGAAGAACATAGCTCAAGAAAGAAGTAAGCTGTCCAATCATCATCTGTCCTGAATTAATCAGTCTTCCGCCTATAAGAAGAATACCAAGAATTGTAGAATACATAACGAACTGCATAGCAGGCATGTTTAGTACAGCTATTCCAAATGCTTTCTCTGATTCGTTTTTCAGATTGTCATTAACGTGTCCGAATTTTTCAATTTCGTAATCACCACGCACATATGATTTAACAACTCTTACTGCTGTAAGATTCTCCTCTATACACCTGTTTACAAGGTCAACTGCTCCCTGCATTCTTCCATATCGTGGACCAACATTAATGATTATTATGATGAGCAGGACTGCCAGAACCGGCAGTGCTACAAGAAAGACCAGTGCCAGTGTGGAATTAATCTGGAATGCCAGAGTCGTTGCAAATATCAGCATTACCGGACTTCGTCCAAATGGACGCATTCCTGTTGATACAGCATTCTGGATATTAGTCACATCACTTGTGAGTCGTGTAACCAATGACGAAACACTGAAATGGTCTATATTAGAAAATGAATAAGACTGAAGCTTCTCATATTCAGCCTTTCTTATATTAGCACCCAGACCCTGACCTGCAAGCGCAGAAAATCTTGCACTTCCCACACCTAATATAAGTGCAGCAACTGCACATACAGCCATCTGGATACCTTTGTTTATTATATATGGCACATCTGAATTGGTCACACCTATATCAATCAGGTCAGCCATCAGCTTAGGCACCATAATCTCAAGCACAACTTCAACACCTATACATATAAGCGCCAGCCATGCGTATTTCTTATATTCTTTCATATAAGAAAAAATTCTTCTCAACATTACTTGCACCTCCAATTGTTGTATATGCAACTATTGTATTTCCAAGTTCAAGTAATGTCAAGAAGACATTTTTATAATCTTATAATATTGTACTGATTCTTACCTTTATTCTTAGACTCATACATGGCATCATCCGCCACCTTAATAAGCTCCTCATATGTATATCTGTCCGTCTTGGTTGTTGTGACAACACCTATACTGCATGGAATATGTATTCTCTCTTTTACGGTATCACTTGAATATCCTTCATTAAGCAGCTTCATAAGTCTGTCAAGGTTAAGCTTCATTTCATCAAGTTCAAGATTCCCCTCATAACAGAATACGAATTCATCACCACCATTTCTTCCGCAGTTACCTCTTATATTCTTGTTAATCAGATTAGCAACAAAGCATATAACCTCATCACCTTCCTGATGTCCGTATTTCGTATTGTAATCACGGAAATCGTCAATATCAAGGAATCCTATGCTTATCTGCTTTCCATTCTCACCAGCATGTGAAAGCATAGAACGCATTTTAAGTTCTATAGTCTTCTTATTATCAATACCAGTCAGCGGGTCAGCTTCTGCGATTCTTACAAGCTGCTTCTGCTTTGCCTTCTCGTGAATATCCTCATTTTCAATATATCCAAGCAGGCTGTTAATCTCATCAGCCAGCTTTCCCATCTCATAGGTCTTGGTTTTAGGAATTCTTAACGAATAATTCTGTGTTATGCGCGTCTGCAATAATACATCTATCATATTATCAATCGGTTTAAGCACCTTGTCTGTGAGAAAATATTGTACAATACCAACGCTTAACACAAGAACAATCATAACCATTCCTATAAGCATACTGTATGACTTCGTGTCCTTCTTCTGCTCACTCAGATTCTCAGTTATCCTTATTCCCCAGTCCGTGTTATTCACATCTGAATAATATGTGATATACTGCTGCCCCTTGTATGTATAATACAGCTTGCCTGACGGATTCGCCTCATGGTCTATTGCGTCCCATGCCTTCTGGAATTCCTTTCTTTCTGATACATCTGTAACAAATTGTGTCAGGCTCTCATGCTTGCTGTCACCCGCAGTAATAATCTCTCCATTGCCGTCAATCAGGTAAAATATGCCATCAGCTAATGAACCCATATTCATACGCAGATCATCAAAATATCTGGTATCCAGTTCTTCTGAAACAAAACCTATAAGTCTCTGCCCGTCATATATTCCAAGATATGCCGGAACCAGCTTCTTAACTCCGTCATCAGTATCCCTTTCATAGGAATTGCCAATAATGAACTCACCTGTTCTGAACCTCTCATTCACACTCTTAAACTGGCTTATCTCATATATTTCATAATTCTCGCTTGAACCCACAACCTTAAAATCCTTATCAAGCACAGAAATACTGGCTGCATATGAATCGTACTTCTTATGTTCTTTAAGAAGTCCATCCACATAATCCCTGTCATCAGCCTCGCCGCCCTCTCCAAGGCTGCATAATACTGCATCCTGAATAAGTGAATAATTAGCAATCATCTCCATCTCTGACTTCCTGTCATTACAGAAATCCTTGATATCAAGTATCTGATTCTGACTTATTGCCTCCAGATTGCAGTCTGTCATTTTATCTATTTTCTTATTAGTTTCACATATTGAAAACCCACCAAATACCACAAGCGGAAATAGTGAAAAAAATAATAGTAATCCCATAATACTATTCTTTAATTTCATCTTGTGTCACCCCATTATTAAATTATTATTATTGTAACCTCTTTATATAACATTTGCAAACAAAATCCATGAAGTATTTCATTAATAAAAAACAGCTGTCATACCATCAGACATAACAACCACTTAATTATTTAAGTAATCTCACTTATTATTTAATTATTCTTCTGACTTTTTTCTTCCTGCTGCTATAACTACTGCTGCAATTCCTGCAACACCAACTATAATCATAAAGACATACAGCATCATATTTGATTTATCTCCTGTCTGGACTGTTTCAGGCATCATACATAGCTTTCCATCTTATCTCACCATATGATTCTGCCATATATTCTTTTTCGCCATTCTCCCTTGTAAAATCAACAGCACAAGCCATACTGAGAGAAACATCAGGTACCTGTGTTCTATATAAAATAAAACATGGTACTTTAGTACATGTTCCTCATTTCGTATGAAATATTATCACAACAAATATTTACATGCTTCCCCCCTGAAATAGGGATATTTAAGAGAAAAAATGATGTATCATATAAAGAACAATTTCGAAAACGATTAAGCCTGTTTATCTGGCATTCTTCTTATACACTATATAAGAAATTACACATGTGATTACCTCTGTAATCCAGAATGCATGCCATACCCCTGTTGCCCCGACTAATCCTGACATAACGAATGCAACCGGAATTATTACAGCAACATATCTGCATACAGATATAATAAGTGACGGAAATCCCTTTCCAAGTCCCTCAAGTGCGCCCGCTGAAGTCACTGATACAGTTGACACAATAAATCCGGCACTTATTATTCTTAACGCTGTCTCTCCTGCATTTATTGTGTCAGGATTGTTTGTAAACAGACCGATAAGCGAACCTGGTATTGCAAGACAGAGAATTGTACCTGCTGCCATAATAGCAAATATAAGTACCATCGATGTCTTATATATCTTTCTTACTCTCTCATGCTCTCCCGCTCCGTAGTTATACCCCATAAGCGGTCTCATTCCCTGCACAACTCCGTTGGCTGGAAGATAAAGGAATGTCTGCAGCTTGTAATATACGCCAAGCACGAATACATACACAGCAGAGTATGCTGCAAGTATTACATTAAGCACTGATATAAGAATAGATGGAAGTGCAAGGCTTAAGCTTGCCGGCATGCCTATAGAATAAAGTCTCTTTGCCATTGACCCTTCTATCCTCATCTCTGATTTTCTGAATTTAACCGGAATAGGCTTAACGATATATATTATTATATAAAGCACTGCTGCCGAAGTCTGACCTATTCCTGTCGCAAGTGCAGCACCCTCAATTCCCATTGCAGGAAATGGGCCTATTCCGAATATCATCATCGGGTCAAGCACAATATTAACTATACAGCCTGTCATAAGGCAGACCATAGAAGCATTCATCCTTCCAACAGCCTGAAACACCTTTTCAAACATAAGCTCAATTCCAAGCATTATTGAAAACGCAAATGCAATATTGGAATATTTAAGTCCCAGTGAAACTATCTCTGCATCCTTTGTAAACATTTTTAAAAATACCGGCATGCCTGCTATGCATATAACAGTAAGCACAACAGCGTGTATACAGCTTAGGAGCATACCCTGACTAGCTGCCTTGTCAGCCTGCTTCTGGTTCTGTGCACCCATAAAAAATGATATGACCGCATTAATTCCTATTGCAAATCCTATCATAACCGAACTTATAAGATTCTGTACCGGAAAGACAAGTGACAGGGCTGTCATCGCATTCTCACTTATCTTGGCAACAAAGAAGCTGTCCACAATGTTGTACAATGAATTAACCATCATTGAGATTACCATTGGAAGCGACATTTTTAATAATAACGGAAGTACCTTCTGCTCCTTCATATATGTCTGATTCATATTAACTACCTGTCCTTTTCGTAAAAAAAGAGCCAACGAGTGGCTCTTTTTCTAATGATACACGATAATATTTAATTATTCAACCAGATTCTTTCGCATATACATAAGAAGCTCCAGTATAAGTATAAGTGGCATTGTGAATATACACCATACGCATCCCCCTTTCCGTATGTATGGCTATACTACTGGCACACTCCATCAACAATAGTTATTATCTTATCTGCATAATCCGCCATCTGTCTGTCATGAGTTACCATAATTATTGTCTGGTTATGCTTCTGGCTTGCTTTAGATAACATCTGTGCCACAGTACCGGCGCTGCCTGCATCCAGATTTCCAGTCGGTTCATCCGCAAGTATAACAGCAGGATGGGTAATCAGTGCCCTTGCTATTGCAACTCTCTGCTGTTCACCACCTGACATCTGCGATGGAAACTTATTCTTACAATGCGATATTCCCAATTCCTCTAACAAGTCATCAACCTCTTTCTCGTCAGGTTTCTTTCCGTCGATAAGTATAGGCATAACAATATTTTCGTATGCTGTAAACTCTGGAAACAGACTGTAGTCCTGATATATGTAACCAATCTGTCTCCTTCTGAATTCAGATATTTCCTTGTCCTTCATCCCGGTTATTTTCTTGCCGCCAATAGTAACACTACCTGTATCCGGTTCATCTACACTTCCAAGAATCCTTAACAGAGTCGATTTTCCCGAACCACTCTTTCCAATAATAGCAGTAAATTCTCCCTGTTCAAACTCAAGTGTACAATTCTTAAGTGCTGGTACATCTACACTTCCAGCATGATATGTTCTTTCTATATTTTCCGCTCTGAGCATTATCTCTTTCATAGTTATCCCTCCTGATTACAATTTTCTTACAAATCCTGCATACATTAACAGTTCCATCAAAAGTATTAAAGGCATTGTAATTACACACCATAAAGATTCACGCAGTGCTTCTGCCATACATATTCTTACTATCTTTCCCCGTCTCATCCCCAGACCATGCAGAAGCTTTATCTTATCATATCTTCTGTCCATGCGGTTTCTCACAACAATTGCCATAATAAGAAGGTGTACAACTATCATTGAAATTATAGTTATGCCATACTGTAAAATACTGTTAATAAGCTGTGTCCTGTATGTATTCTTAACATCTACATTGCTGTCATAAGAAATATCATTATTATTAAAATACACACCTATCTTATTATTAGTTGCAGAAAATGTTGATGCAAGATCGTAGTTAATGCTTATCTGGTTATAGGATAATTCAAAATCCATGTCAGGACTTAATTCCTGTCCAAGATATCTTTCCATCACATCCTTTTGTCTGTCGACCGCCTGCTGTGCCATATTAATACTTGCAATTGAGGTATAATAACCAAATGCAGGAATTATTCCCTTAAAATCCTCTATAACCTCATCAGTTACTTTAACTACTGCAGCTACCTGTGGAGCTACGCATGCATCATAATCAATCTCCATTTCAATAAGTTCATCATCATTCTTTTTATTTCCCGCTTTTGCCTCAGCAAAGGCTTCCTCATACGGAAAATAATAGTAATATGATTTACTGGAAACCTTGTCATAAGTATCTGTGCTTACCTGATAATAGTTATAATACAGCGTGTCTCCTGCATTGATTGTGTCATCATATCCACCATCCGGCAGATTTCTTAAGAATAAAACCACCTGTTTTCCTTCTTTGAATGCTTCGTAATCAACATACTCTTTATCTATATATTTCTCCAGTCTGTTATATAGTTCTTTGGTTGGCTGTGCATATTCTGTAGAAAACAGATACCTGTCTCCATAATCAGGAAGATGCTCGTTATGATATGAATCATTTTCAGAATGAAATGTAAATGTCTGCATTTTTTCATAATTCTGTGAATCCCAGAACCAACTTCTTTCTGATTCAAATGCAGAATATGACACTGAATTTATTCCATTAATTTCCATCAGCTCATCAATAAATTCCTTAGAAAATCCTTCGAGAATATTATTGTTAGGATCCTTTAAGTATTTACTCTGCCCCATATTAATAAAACCAAGAGACCTTCCTATGCTGTCACTGTCATTAACCTTGATTGCATCATTCCAGTCCCACATATTTCCGGCTTCAACTAATTCCTTTATCTTATCAAAATGTATGTTATACCTTATTCTCTGCTTGCAGACATAATCACGCATGTCATACCTGCTTGTGATTTCACCATTATTACTCACTGACTTCTGAGGCAGAATATTATAATCCTTAAGATAATACCAGTAATTCATAAATAATGCCGTTTTATCCTGATTAACATCAATATATCCATATATATCCGGCATGTTATCATTGTTCTTATATTCTTTAAAAGCATTTTGAATCTTTAAAGAAGAAAAAATAATAACCATACATATACACAATGCAAAAAGCCTTACACCGATTATCATTAAAGTGCCATCTTCTTTTATAAATCTTGAGCTTACTGACATAACAAGATTGTGCCTATTCATTCTGCTCTTATGCTGTCTTATATTATCTTTTCTTCTGTCATATTGCTTCTTTTTAACTGTCCTTTTTCGATAAAATTTTATATTAGATATTAATCCTGTCAGTTCCTCTATAACCACAGCAACAATAACGGAACACACACTTTTAATAACAACATCCACATTTACACTGTAAAATTCATAGCCGGTTTTTGCTTCAAGTACATGTCCTGTCACACTTCCCGCAATAAGCGCAAGCAATATTCCTGCTATTCCCGCCGGTATAAGTATAAATGCATTCTCGATTATATACATTTTCCTGATATGAGACTTGTCCATTCCCATATTCTTAAACAGCTCATAGGCTTTCTTTCGTCTGTTCCTGTATTCAATCAGCTGATAAGTCAAAGCCAGAATTCCAATTACCATAACAACTATATACATATATGCATATACTGTTTTTGATTTCCACGGAGAATAATCATATACTGCAGCATTATATACAGTCTGGCTTTTTACATCCTCCTTAATCTTTTTATATACATTTGCATAATCCTGTGTCCGCACAGAATCCTTGAATGGATAAATATAGATATTATAAATAGTACATTTGAATTCTTTTAATCTTTCCTCAGTAACAATTGCTCCTGGAATATTTTTCCCATCCTGCCATATATTTGTGTAATTATTTAATATTCCAACCAGTGTAAATGTTGCACTAAGCCTTCCTTTATCTGAATTAATATTGTCATTTTCATAATAATTAATTGTTACCTTCTGTCCTAGCTCCCCCTCATAGCCAAGTTTAAGCAGAGTATTCCAATCCATAGTTATTTCATCTGAAGCCTCCGGCATCCTTCCCTCTGCCAGTCTGATTCTGCCCTGCTTCATAAAATCGTCCGTCATGCTTCCAACATAAAGCTTTGTGTTATTCCAGTCTGAATCAAATATCCGGACCGTACTCTCTGCCTTTAAAGGCTTTTCCAGAAAGTCATTCTCATCAAGAACCCTGTTAGGCTCTTTCGTTGTTTTCTCACATATATACCAGTCTCCAAACCTCGACTTATTCAATGACATCTGCCACTGGTACATATTCTCCTGAAATATAAGAACCGCCGTCACAAAAAATACCGCTACAAGCGTTGTAAATGCAGCTTTCTGAATCTGCGGCAGCCGTCTTCTTATACCGACAAAAGTTATCTTAAATCCCCCCATTCCATCACCCCCTGTAAGATTTATGTATATACCTTATCATGCCAACCTTACAAAAACCTTACAACTCAATTATTCTTCCACCGGTATCCGATTCCGCGGATTGTCTCTATATAAGCTCTGCCGTCCTCACGATTTCCAAGCTTTGTCTTTAGCCTGCTCACTGTAACTGTCAGCGTATTATCCTCTACAAATGTTCCGTATCTGTCCCACATTTTCTGAAAAAATGTATCTCTTCTTACAATAAGTCCCTTGTTGTTTATAAGTATCTCTAACACATGAAATTCTGTCGGTGACACGCATATCTGTTTATCTGCATGTGTGACTGATTTATTCCTGAAATCTACCGTAAGTGTTCCATCTTTATAAATGTCTGTGCCACCTGATATTCTTCTAACATTAGCCATTATTCTTGATACAAGTTCTGCAACCCTGAACGGCTTCACAACATAATCATCACCGCCGCAGTCAAGTCCTTTAATAATACTGTCTTCATCATCACACGATGTTAAAAATATTATTATCTGGCTTCCGTGTTCTCTTATTTTCCTGCAGACATCAAATCCATTGCCATCAGGCAGATATACATCTAACAGGACTACATCTATTGTAGCTTCTTCCTGTTCATATATTTTATTAAACTGTCCTACGCTTGCCGCTTCCACAACTGAATATCCTTTTTCCTGTAATATTCCTGCAAGCTGCTGCCTTATAAAATCATCATCTTCCAATATAAGTATCTTGGTCATATTCCCTCCCAGCCAGTACATTTTCTATATTGTAATGCACTAACCTTACACATATCTTACAATTCAGCCTTTCTCTTAAGAACATATCTTGGTATCTGTACCCTTATGACAGCACCTTTGCCGTCCTCGTTATTACGCACATCTACGGTTCCATGATGTGCTTCAATAATAAGCCGCGACAGGTTAAGTCCTATACCTGCATGTCCTGCAGCAGCACTTCCTGTTGTCTCGAACCTGTCAAATACATACGGTATCCTATCCTCCTCAAATCCGCTTCCATTATCCTTAATATTGACTATACATTTGTCATCTCGGCATACAGCCTTAACTTTAACCGTATCGCACAGCTCGCTGCTGTTCTGTATTATATTGATAAATGCTTCTCTTATCCATTCTTCATCGGCATTGATACAATAATCTTCATCATCACATTCCACTGTTATATTGCAGTCGTTCTTAGGTAACTGGCTCACAACATCGCAAAGCATGCTGTTCACATTAATGTCCTGCTCTGTCATGATTATCTTACCTGCTTCCATTCTGCTTATTGTCATCAGCTTACTTATAAATGACCTGATTCTTTCAATCTGTTCAAAACATCTTTCAAGAAGCCCCCTGTTTTCTCCACTCTCCTCTAACCTATCCAGTGCAAGGCTCAATGCAGTAAGCGGTGTCTTAATCTGATGTGCAATATTCTCTGTAAAATTCTGCAGTTTCTCATTACGCTCAACAAGAAATCTTTCATCCGCTTTCTGCTTTTTCTTTAACTGCTGGTTCTCTGCACCAAGATTAATAACATATGAATAGATATCATTATGTCCGATTTTTACAATCATCCTTATACATGCTGTCATTACAACTGCAATTATAATTATCCCTGCCACTGCAATTATCCACTGACCGCTTCTAAAATACATATATGATGAACCATTTTCTGTATACCCGCACTGCATAACTACGTTCTTATACTTTGATACATCACTTAACGAATACCTGTTATAAAACATCATATCTATCAGATATTCTCCTGATTTTTCATCTATATTATAAAGTCCTGCTGCCAGTGCCCTGAATTTTAATTCATAAAATCCAGTCGTAACAGCAACTATAAGTATGGCAATTCCTGCCATAACACAAAAAGCAGCCATCATCTTTTTCCTGATGACGGCTACTTTCCTTTCTGCTATATTTTCTATATCTTTTTCTTTCTCTAATAATACTGTATCTGACATAAATCCCCCTTAACTCCACCTTGGTAGTTTCTGGGAGTATTATATCATTTTTCTTTATGTTTGTCTGTCAGCAGAACTGACATTATCAATGAAGTTATCGGCACTGTAAGTATTATGCCCATTGTTCCTGATATTCCACGCATTATCTCGATTGCAACAGAGTACATGTTAAGAATCTGATGCATCTGGTATGAATAAGCGTATATTATCATGACAAGTCCCAGACTTCCTCCTGCATAAGCAAGAATAAGTGTGTTAGACATTGTTCCTATCATATCACGTCCAATATTAATTCCTGCACGGAATATTTCCTTTGCTGATATGTCAGGTCTGTTTTCTTTAATCTCATGTAATGATGATGAAACTGACATTGCAACGTCCATTACTGCTCCTAACGATGCAATCAGTATTCCTGAAAACAGCATACCGCCTATATCAAGCTTTGAATTCTGACCTACATATATAAGATTCTCTATATCATCAACATTATATCCTGTTACATGTCCAAAATGTCCAAAAACAAGTGCTATAAGACCTGATACAACTACTCCGACTATTGTACCAAGCATAGCACCAATTGATTTCTTCTGAAAATCTGCCAGCAGAATAAATGTTATTAGCGTAATTATGACAACTGATAATGTAGCTGCAATAAATGGTGAAACACCTATATACATCATCGGAATATACATCATTACTACAACTGCAAATGTGAATATAAGTGCAAGTACTGAATTGAAACCTTTCTTTCCTCCAACCAGCCACATAAGTCCGAAAAATGCTGCTAATAACGCAATTATCTCCGGTTCACGGTCATAATTATATACATTGGCTGAGAGGTTTCCATTATATTCACTTATATTAGCTATTACCCTTGTTCCAACCTTACAGTTAGCTCCGTACAGATATCCGTTAAGACTGTACGCTTTTACTTCTTCTCCATTGTGGCTTCCTGATTTAATACGTAAAACAACCTCCTGGCTGTCGCCGCTTTCTAAGTCAGCGACAGCCTGAAGGTCTTCTTTATCATTCTGTATAACCACTGCTTTAACAAACTTAGTATTGTCTTTGGCAAGCAGTGGTTTTCTTTCTACACTGGTGTAGAATAGAAACATCGCAATCATAATAAGTGCCACAACAAGGTATTTACCAAATGTGTCTATTATCTTTCGCAAATGTCTTCCTTCTTTCTGATTCCAACTATAACAGCGCCGATACCTGCTGCGGCGGCAGCCATACAAGCATATACTCTTGCAAGCATGTTATCTCCTGTCTGTGGAGCTTTACCATTATCTGTCGAAGAATTATCGGTTGATGAGTTATCTGCTGATGAGCCTTCTGCCGGTGCAGATGGTTCTGTTACAGTATCGTTATCATCCTGTACAGTAAGTGCATTAATTGCATTAACAACTGCAGTTTTTGCATCCTCTAATGCCTTGGCATCAATCTTAGGTGCATTCTCTGACTTATAATCTGCAAGCTGTGCCTGTGCACCTTCCTGTGCCTGAATGTATATAGTCTTGTCTAGAAGTGTTGATACGCCCTTCTTAAATCTGTTAACACTCTTTCCGCTTTCAGATGTTGACTTGTCTGCTGCATTCTTTACTGAACCGTAGCCTGATACTCTGTCAGTATCTTTGCCATAATTGGTTGTAATATCTGCAATCATAGGGTCTGAAGCTGTTGTATATGCTGCCTTAATCTGCTTTAATGCTGAAAGCGCATCCTTAAGAGAATTCATGCTGTCTTCTGTATAATTAACCTCTGTGCCGTTAATTAAAGCCTCTGCATTATTAATAACCTCATCCACTGACATATCTGTATTAGTCTTATTGATTGTAAAATCATCAGCATATTTATTACCATTGTAGTCATATGTCTTGATGGTAAGTGAGCCGCTTGAAAAATCAATTGTTGAGAATGATGGGAGGCATGCATTAGTTCTCTCTGCAATGTAGTATGGTGTGTAGTTAAGCAGATTGTAGTACTTAGAACCTGAGCCTGAACCTGTTGTTATATAAAGAGTTCCATCCGGATTAGTTACTGAACCGCTGCTTATATCATAGTCAACTACATTTCCATCAAGAATCTGATAACTTCTTGAAAATGTGTGGTCATGTCCTGTAAGACATATATCAATGTTAAATTCGTCCATTAATGGTGCAAATACAATTCTGTTAGTAGCAGCATCTGTATCTGCATGTGGCTGTCCTGAACCATAGATATCGCTATGGAATATTACAACCTTCCACTTAGCATCAGGATTGCTTGCAACAGCCTTATTCATAAATGTTCTGTGCTCCTCCTGATTACGGTTGTTGCTGTTTAATGAAATGAATAATACATCTCCATAGTTGAAATAGAAATCACTTCCTGCTGCTGTGCTTCCTAACTTATCCTCTGAATTAGGATTGTTAAAATGTGCTGAATAATCTGAACCAGCCATATCATGATTACCGATTGTTGCAGCGATTGGAAGGCTTCTGAATACTGATGGATAAAGATATCCTGCATACTCGCTCTCTCTTGTCTTTTTATCATTATCCTTAGTTGCACCAGACTGGTTAATCTGATCACCTGCTGATAAAAGAAACGATGCATCAGGACATGTCTTTAATGCCTGTTGCATTGTCTTGTTCCAGTTGTATGCATCTCTTGCAACACTGGCATCATTAGCTGAATAATCTGAACTGCTTCCTGAAGCACCAACCTGTGGGTCACCGGTAAGAATAACTGAAAACTTATCCGTTGCCTTAGTTGTATAATCATACTCAGCAGACCATATACTGTCATCTCCTGTGTAATTGTCTGTATACTGGTAATGATACTGTGTGTTCTCTTCAAAATAATCAGCTATGTTTACCTTATTGGCTGCACTGTATGACTTTCCCTGCCAGTTCTCAGCACTGATAGCCTCTGCATTACCTGTTACAACCTTGGCTGATGACTTTGAACCATCCTTCCATACCTTTACTGCCGGTGTTCCTTTTCCAGCTGAATACCATGAAAAATTAAGATCTGCCGCATCTGAACCTGGAGTTAAAGCTACATTTTCAGTCTGTGCATAAGCTTTTTCTCCTCCCTGCCATACATTAGAAAGCCAGTTCTGGAAATCAGCTGAATTATCTGTATCCTGCTTGAATGTACTCTGACTTACATCCGCCTCACCATATGCAAATGCATTAATAAGTGGTGCCTGACTTACAAGAACTGTTGACATTGCAGCAAGTGCTGCACCTTTTCTTAATAAATTCTTACTTCTCTTCATTTTTTCCTCCACATAATGAGATATATTTATTCGTATACTGTTGTACAACGAATTGTCATTACTATATCCCTATGTGGTAAACTTACAATAATTGCCCTGTAAATCTTATGTAAAATTCTTGTTGTAAGCAAAAAAATAAGACACAGATGTTTAATGCTGTGTCCGATTTTTTCAATTTATTTATTTTCAAGCTTTGTAATACATTTATCCAGCGATGTTGCAAACCAGTCTATATCGTTCTCTGAAAATACCATTGGTGGACGAAGCTTTAAGATATTTCCATAATGACCTATAACTGATGTAAGAATATGCTCATCTCTTAACATCTCTATTACATTCAACGCCATATCTTTATCAGGTGTCTTGTTGCCATCATTCTTAACAAATTCAAATCCTAAGAACAAACCTGCACCTCTTACATCACCTACTGATTCAGGATGTCTTTTCTGAACCTCTTTTAGTGCCTTAAGGAGCGCTCCGCCTGCTTTCTTACAGTGTTCCTGAAGATTCTCTTCTTTAATATATTTAAGAACAGCCTGAGCGGCGGCTATTGATACAGGATTACCGCCAAATGTGTTAAAGTAAGGAAGCTTGTCGCTGAAGGCTGCAAGTACATCCTCCTTTGCAGCTAGTCCTGAGATTGGAATTCCGTTACCCATCGGCTTACCCATTGTTATCATATCAGGGACAATTCCGTGTCTTGCAAATCCAAAGAATGCCTGTCCGGTTCTTGCAAATCCCGGCTGAACCTCATCTGCTATAAATACTCCGCCATTCTTATGTACAACATCTACTGTTGCTTTTAAGAATCCTACAGGGTCAGGATATATACCATCTGATGAGAATATTGAATCAGCAAGGAAACAAGAAAACTTATATCCTGCCTCATTTAATTCATCTATAGTCTTTTGCATCTCTGACGCATACCATGCTGTGAATTCTTCTGGTGTTCCACCATGACGGTAATAATCTGGTGCTGTTATAAGCCTTACATTAGGAAGTAATGGCTGACCGGCTCCAAGTGAAGGTGAACAGCCTGATGTTAATGCACTTGTTCCGTGGTAGGCTTCCTGTGTGATAATTATACCGGTACCACCCGTATAGGCTTCTGCCACACGAAGTGCAAGGTCATTAGCTTCTGAACCTGTACACATATACATTATCTTATTAATCTCATCAGGCATAAGTGCAAGCAGTTCTTCACTGTAATCAAGAATTTTTTCATGAAGATATCTTGTATGTGTATTAAGCGTTTTCATCTGTTCTGTAACTGCATTTACAACAGCAGGGTTACAATGTCCTACACCAGCTACATTGTTATACATATCAAGATATTTGTTACCTTCATCATCCCACAGATAATCTCCTTCTCCACGGACAATGTTAAGTGGCTTTCTATAAAAAAGTCTGTAAGCACCTCCAAGGTATTTTTCTCTCTTACTAATCATTTCCCTTGTTTTAGGACTTAACATAGATGCATATTCTTCCTTAAAACTGTTAGAGTCCATAATACTTGATTCTGTTGCCATAATTTCCTCCATTCTGCAAAAAGAAAAAGCACAGAACCTCTGATTTCTCAGAAATTCTGTGCTCCTTTGCACTGTCATACAGATTCATTCTGTCTGACATATATAATAGCAACATTTGGTTATTTGTCAATTTATAATCAAATGCTTATTAATCATATTTCTTATTTATCTTAAGTTTTACAGATAATGCTATTAAAGTCACAACAATAATACCTGCAAGAACCCATATCCACACAGGAACATTCTTAATGTTATAACATCTTACATTAATCCACATCTGATTAATTCTTGTTGTCTCTTCAGCATCAAAATACTGCATAATGGCACTTCTATCCATAACCTCCTGCGTAGGATACTGTGCTGATAACTGTCTGTATGTCTGTTCTTCTGGAACTTTAAGTATATATCTTTCATCATCAGAATCACCTGAAAAGAAATATCCCAGAGGATAATCTACAACATCTGTATCACTTTCATCTGCTCCATAATTCCACTTTACATAATCGAATACAACATCACTGTCACCACCTGATATAACTGATGTATATCCAATATAGCTCATGTTTCTTACAGCATTTTCAGGTTTAGACAGAAAGTTAATAAAGCTCTGTGCTGCCTGCTTTTTCTCTGAATTGCCATTAATTCCAGACTTTAACATTACCCAGCCGTCAAAATAAAGGTTAGTACATTCTTCAGGTACTGCAAAGTTAAGCTGGAAATCATCCTCGTCAGCCTGGTCCATAGTATATACAGCATCTCCAGACCACTGATAACCTGCGACTACCTTTCCTGTTATCATATCAGTCTTGGCACTGTCAGTCTCGAATGAATAGGCATTATTCTTAACTGACTGAAGATACTCCTGAATCCTGTCCACATTTGCCTCAGAAGTATCATTCATCTCCTCGGCAAGTCTTTCATGATAATCAGGACTGTTAATGAATGACGCTGACTTTAACTTGTCTGACTTAATTGCACCAACAGCTGCAAACATGGAATCTCTTACATTATCCTTAATTGTTATCTGACGTCTGAATTTGCTGTTATCAATTATCGTCCATGTAGATGCTTCTTTTTCTGTCACCTTATCAGGATTGTACACGATTCCTGTTATACCCCACATATATCCTGCAGCATAGCGGCTCCATGACTCACCATTAATCTTATTCTCGTCAAATGTTTTCTTGATAAATGGAGATACACCCTTAGCATAATAATTATTAGCAATCGATGTATCATAGAAATCATCTGAAAATGGCTCAAGCCAGTCCTCTGCCATAAGCTTCATTATCATATATTCTGAAGGACAGATTACATCGTAATCATCACCCAGAGTAAGCATGTTGTACAACTCCTCGTTAGTTCCAAGACAGCTGTACTGTACCTTAACTTTCTTGCCATAATTCTCATAATACCAGTTCTCGAAATCAGTAATTATCGAATTCTCACCCTTTATGCTTCCGCTCTCAAGGTCAATTATATCATCATCACTCCAGTCTCCTGTATCAATATATTCTTCCCAGTTGCACACACGGAGTATGATTGTATCGTCTGCTGCCACCGCTGTAAGACTGTTTGTATTAAACACTCCTGTTACCGCTGCTGCGCCGCTTACTGCCATTAAAGCTGACAGTATTAACGCATTTATCTTTCCAATAATCTTATTCATCAGCTCCGGCCTCCTCTCGTACAGCTTTTCTTGCTGGTGCAAGATTAATTGCTATCTCAACTACAATAACAATAAGGAATATTATTGTAGATAAAGCCCACAAAGCAGTCTTGATATCAGTCTGTGAACCCTTGGTTGCATTAACAACATAAGTACTTATTGTATCAAATGTTGCAGGCTTAGTGTATGTTGCAACGAAATAATCATCCAGTGATAATGTAACTGCCATAACAAATCCTGATACTATGCCGGAAGCAATCTGAGGTATTATTATCTTAAAAAGTGCATACACAGGTGTTGCACCAAGGTCAAGTGCAGCTTCATACAGACTTGGATCCATCTGTTTTAATTTAGGAACAACAGCCAGATATACGAACGGTGCACTCAGTATAACATGTCCCACAACAAGAGGAATATACGTATCCTTACTGACACCTAATACGACTACAAGAAGGATACAGATAGAAAAACCTGTAACTACATCTGCATTGACAACAGGAACCTGATTAAGAACTGACATTGCTCCTTTTACTTTTCCCTTTGAATAAAATGCACCTATAGCACCTGTTGTTCCAAGTATTGTTGCAAGTACAGCACTTCCAACAGCAAGCAGCACAGAACCGATTATCATATTAATAAGCTCCGGAGTCGTAAAAAGTGTTACATAATTATGCATTGAAAATGCATGTATTGCTCCTATATTAGCGGCATCCGTAAAACTGTATACTGCAAGCACAAGAATTGGAATATACATGAACAAAAGGACAATGCATATAATCATATATTTCAGAAATTTCTTCATTATACAAGTCCTCCTCTTCCAGCATTTTCTGACTCTTTATCACCCGAAACCAGAGTGACAATACATATAATAACAAGAAGTATCAGTGCTATCATTGAGCCATTGTGCCAGTCATATGCACTGAAATAACTTCCAATCAGACTACCCATAATATATGTGCTGTTATAAAGCATATCAAGAACTACATAGTTAGTCATTGCCGGAAGGAATACCATTGACACACCACTGACAATTCCCGGAACAGACAATGGCAGTATAACCTTGATAAATGTCTGGAAATTATCCGCACCAAGATCCGATGCTGCTTCAATAACACTCTTATCAAGCTTTGAAAGCGTTGTATATAACGGAAGTATCATGAATGGAAGAAAATCGTATGTCATTCCTATTATCGTATTGATAAACGGATAATACGCAAGATTTCCCTCAATCATTGATAATATCTCTTTAAGTGCGGTAATTCTTAATGTGAAATTAATCCACATAGGCATAACAAAAAGCAGAAGTATTACCGCTTTTCTCTTTAACTTACTCTGTGAAAGTATATACGCTACAGGATAAGCAATTATAAGACAGACTGCAGTTGCAACAAATGCAAGTACAAGACTGTAACACAGAGTTCCAAGTGTATTAGGGTCTGTAAAAAAATTCTGCAGATTAACCATGCTGAATTGTCCCTGCCCGTTAGTAAATGCATAATATACAAGGACAAGCAGTGGTGCTGCAACAAATAATATAAGAAACAGCCCATAAGGGATTCCAAGATATTTGCGTGAAAAAGACATATTTCTATCCCCCTACTTCTTCAACTGGAATTTCATCTTCTCTTCAGGCATGATAAGACCAACCTGATCATCCATATTCCAGAGATATTCATCATCTACAATAAGGTCATGACCATACTCAGTTCTTATTACATAACTGTAATGGTCACCCTTATAGATAAGGTTAATAATCTTACCTGACACAAGACCTGCTGTTACATCATCACTCATCTCAATATCATCAGGCTGGATTGAAACAACAACCCTGAACTTTGAAACATCTACATTTTCACCGTTCTCATCAACAAGAACTCCATCTGACATCTTAGTCTTAGGAATAACCTGTGTTAAATCACAGCTTATTATCTTGCCATTAAAGTCAAGTGTATAATCTCCGTTAATTGTTGTAACAAAACTTGTGGTATGGTCTTCTGCAAGCATTACATGAATTCCATCAGGCTCAAGCTGCATTCCTACTGTATCACCGACATGATAACACCTGGTAGTTCTTATTATCATCTCATACTTTCCGGATTCAACAGCAACCTCGTAATGCATTCCCTTGAATATAACTGAAGTAACCTCACCAACAACAGTTCCATCCTCCGGCTTTGTAATAATTACATCTTCCGGTCTTATAACAACGTCAACTAAAGTTCCCTCTGGAACATCATCCATTCCAACGAACTCTCCGCCACAGAATCTTACCTTCATATGTCCTGTCATAATACCTTTGAAAATGTTGCTCTCACCAATAAAGTCAGCAACAAAAGCATTCTTAGGCTCATTATATATATCCTCTGGTGTTCCAATCTGCTGAATCTTACCTTCTGATAAAACAACAATCTTATCAGACATTGTAAGTGCCTCTTCCTGATCATGTGTTACATATATAAATGTAATTCCAAGCTGGTCATGCATATTCTTAAGTTCTATCTGCATCTCCTTACGCATCTTTAAATCAAGTGCCCCCAGTGGTTCATCAAGCATAAGAATTTCCGGCTCATTGACAAGTGCTCTTGCAATTGCAATTCTTTGCTGCTGTCCGCCTGACAACGTAGATATCTTTCTGTCCTCAAATCCTTCAAGGTCAACCATATCAAGAACATGCTTAACCTTTTTTCTTATTTCTTCTTTAGGAAGCTTCTTTAACTTAAGTCCAAATGAAATATTTTCATATATATTCATATGTGGAAACAACGCATAACGCTGAAACACTGTATTAATCGGTCTTTTATTAGCTGGAAGCTGTGATATATCCTCTCCATTAAGAAGTATCTGTCCGTCTGTCGGAAGTTCAAATCCTGCTATCATTCTAAGCGTTGTTGTCTTACCACATCCTGATGGTCCTAAAAATGTTACGAATTCCCCTCTCTTTACTTCAAGATTAAAGTCATCAACCGCCTTAAATCCATTATCACTATATACCTTACTGATATGTTTAAGCTCTATTATATTCTCTGATTTACCAGACATATCCAACCTCCGCAATTAACATCCTTCGTTACACCGTCTAACAACTATGCAACCACTTCCTATTTAATATCAAAAACGGGTACAAATCAAGTCATTTCTTGATTTGTACCCATGATTTTTATGCTTTTATATTATGTAAAAAAATGATAAAACATGTGTTTTATGGTCTGTGATGAAGTTCCTGAACAGTCTTTCCTATTTCGTCCCTTATAGCCTGTCTGTCTTCCGGAATCTTCTGCATTCTTGCAAGCAGATCCGCGGTATCATGCTCAGAGCCAACTTTTCTCAACGACTCACATGCTGCAAATACAACATCATCATCTGCATCATCAACAAATCTCAACAATAAATCTACACTGCTCTGGTCATCGCTTGCCCCAAGTGCCTTGGCTGCTGCAATCTTTCCTTCTTTGCTTCCTGTAATCTCTTCCTGTATTGCATACCAGTCATGATGTTTTACATATTTCTCCATTTTTTCATCCAGTGTCTTTTTCTTAAATAACATACCGATGCCTTCTTTCATCTTTTTCTATATTATAGTATTGCATTTTCGATATGTAAAATGTATATTTAATATGTCACTTATATCATAATTATATATTGGAGAATTACTATGACCTTAGATTATTACAGAATATTTTACTATGTTGCAAAATATAAGAGTTTTTCAAAAGCAGCCCGCATGCTCGATAATAACCAGCCTAACATAACCCGCTGCATGAATATATTAGAAAGTGAACTTGACTGCAAGCTGCTTAACCGTTCTCACAAAGGCATCACTCTTACACCTGAAGGAAATACATTGTATTCTCATGTATCAATCGCAATGAAACAGCTTGAAGACGCTGAGAACGCTATTATCAAAAGCAAAAGTCTGTCCGGCGGTACAATATGCATAGGAGTAAGCGAGATTGCTCTTAGAATATTCCTTCTTAAAAAACTTGAGAAATTCACAGAACTTTTTCCCGATGTCAAGATAAAGCTTACCAACCACTCTACTAATCAGGCTGTTAATGCTCTAAAAGCCGGTCTGGTAGACTTTGCTGTCGTAACCACACCTGTTAATTTAACTGGCGATATGAAATCTGAAAGCCTATGCTCATTCCATGATATACTTATTGCAGGTCCAAAATACAGTCAGCCGGATAACAAAATAATTCATCTGGAAGAATTGCAGGATTATCCTTTCATAAGTCTGGCAGAAGGTACCGGTACACATGACCACTACACCAAATTCTTCTATGACAACAATCTTCACTTTAACCTTGATATGGAGGCTTCAACTACAGATCAGGTTCTTGCAATGGTTCAGGCAAACTTAGGGCTTGGCTTCTACCCAGAGGAGCTTGCCTCTGAATATATAATGCGTGGTGAAATATTCCCTGTAAATCTATACGAATCCGCACCTGACAGAGATATTGTTCTTATTCGTGAATCAAGACATACCGAAAGCATTGCAGCCAAAAAACTTATTAATTTCTTAAAGCATACAACTGATTAAAATGTCTTAGTTACGCATTCAAGTGTCGCACAGTAGCCTGTATTATTCTTGCTCTTATACATGGCACTGTCGGCATGTCTGTACAGTTCATCAAAATCAATATCCTTTTCCCCTTTATAAAACGCTTCTCCCATGCTTACATATATCTTCTCATCTCCCATCTCTGGGATTCTTATGTCCTTAAGCTTTGCAAATACTCTCATCGTGAAGCTTTCAGCATCTTTAGTTTCTGTTATTCCCGGAATGAACATTGCAAATTCATCACCTCCCAGGCGCATGCATATATCATGTTCCCTGCATACACTCTGAAGACTTCTTGCAACCGCTATAATTACTGCATCCCCGACAACATGTCCATATGTATCGTTAACATTCTTGAACTTATCACAATCAAGAAGGCACATAAGCCCCTTAGTTTCTTCCTTAATAAGGTCTGCAATTGCTTTCTCTCCGCTTCCTCTATTTCTTATTCCCGTCATAAGGTCTGTTTCTGAAAGATATAAAAGCCTGTTCTCCTTACGTTTCTCTGCATCGATAACTTCAACGGCATATACAACATGCCACAGTTCTCCATTGCTATCCTCATCTACCCTTATGAATCTTTCACGACACCATCCAGAGTAATTTCCAAGGAATTCATGAACAATCGTAGTCTTGTTCTTCATTCTCTCCGGAAGTGTTGATATATCAACAAATTCAAGTACACTTTCTACATACTTCCTGGAAGGAAGAATCTTCATTACACTATTTATCTGTTCTGCAAAAGTATGCTCGCCTTTTATCATATTATCCCTTATGAGATCTGTTGACTTTATTTCATGAAATTCCCCTGTCTTTAAATTGATAATATGCATTGACAGATATATTCCGGCAAGTGCTGAATATGCGCTGAACATAGCCTCACGCTTGGATTTTTTAAATACATTTCTCTGTTTTAATAGCAGTACTAAAAATGTGCCTATCATATCAAGAAAGCGCGAAATCTCGTCCATCTCACTTTCTGGTGGATTGTCAACACCAAAGAAGCCATATATCTCGTCCTTATATCTGAATGGACTTACTGCCAGGCTCTTTACATTCTGAACTTTGAGCAGTTCATATGCTGCAGGATATTCATCCTTAATCTCCTCAATATCCTTAGTACTAATATTCCTTCCAGCATCAAACGATGTATACCACCAGTCTATAATTGACATATCTACATTCTGAAGAAACTTTATCTGAGGCTCAATCCCATCCGCACACCACTCATAAGTATTATTAGTAACCTTTTTTCTAATATTATCTTCAAATATGTATATTCTTTCAGACCCGATATGTTCTCCAAAAAATCTGATAAATTCATTAATCTGATCATCTGGATTTTCATAATTCATTGCTGCCTTCATTGCTTTATTCATAATTGATTCGTACTTTTTCGTCTTCATATGCATCTCCAATTCAATACATTTATAACTAACAACATAGTAACATATATTGACAAAAAACGCACCCTTTTCACACATTAAAATTGTGAAAAAAGTGCGTTCTGATATTAAACAAACCGCATTCGCCGCTAACAATTCTCTACATAGCCTTAATTGCATTCACTGTTATATTGTACTGTTTCTCAACTTCTTCAAATGCTTCCTCAGCTCCTGCGAGTTCTCCTGCACGAAAAATCTCTGTAATAGCTGAACTCGCTTTATAAAGATTATCAAATCCAAGATTTAAGCATACACCCTTAAGTGTATGTGCTGCCCTGAATGCTTCTTCTACATTTCCGGCAGCTATAGCCTCTTTAAGATTGGCGTAGCTGTTGTCATCTAAAAACTTCAATACAAATTTTTTAATAAAAGCCTCATTGGGAAATCTATTCAAAACATTCTGATAATCTGCTCCCATCGCATCATAGCATTCTTTAATTGTCATGTGCCTACCTGCCTATATATTGTTAAATTATAACTATGCATATAATGATAAATGATATCACGATTAATATAGTATTGTCAAAGAATGATTTAATAATAAAATATAATTTCAGATAATTATTTTACATATCCGCAAATATACTGTATATTAAATATATTGCTGTCTGGCAAAATATATGCGGGGGAATTGTTTTATGAAAAAACGAGATTCTTTTAACAACAAATGGGGATTCATCCTTGCCTGTATCGGCTCTGCCGTTGGTATGGGTAATATCTGGATGTTCCCGACAAGAGTATCAATGTATGGCGGTGGATCATACCTGATACCATATTTCATATTCGTTGCACTTATTGGTTTCACTGGTGTTATCGGAGAAATGAGTTTTGGTCGTGCTACTAAGTCAGGACCTGTTGATGCATTTGGATATGCATGCGAAACTAAGAATAAGAGAAAGCTTGGTGAGGCTATCGGCTTTATTCCAGTACTTGGCGCACTTGCAATGGCAATTGGTTACACTGTTGTAATGGGCTGGATTCTTAAGTACATGATTGGAGCTTTTACAGGAAAGACACTTTCACCTGCTGACACAGAAGGCTTTGCTGCTTCATTTGGAAGTATGGCAAGCGCATTTGGTAATAATGTATGGCAGATTGTAGCTCTTGTTATTGGTATTATTATCCTTATGTTTGGTGTCGGACGCGGAATTGAAAAGGCCAATAAAATCATGATGCCTGTTTTCTTTATTCTTTTTGCTGTGCTTGGAATATATGTTGCTTTCCAGCCTGGTGCGATAGAAGGCTACAAATACATTTTCAGAGTTGACCCTGAGGCATTTGCTGACCCTAAGACATGGATATTCGCTCTTGGCCAGGCATTCTTCTCTCTTTCTGTTGCTGGTAATGGTACTCTTATATATGGTTCTTATCTTTCAGATAATGAAGATATCCCTGCTGCTGCCGGACGCGTTGCTCTGTTCGATACTATAGCAGCCTTGCTCGCAGCTCTTGTTATCATTCCTGCAATGGCAACAACTGGTGCCCAGCTTAATCAGGGTGGTCCCGGACTTATGTTTATCTTCCTCCCGGCACTTTTTAAATCAATGCCAGGCGGATACATAGTCGCAATTATATTCTTCGTTGCTGTATTTATGGCAGGACTTTCTTCTTTAATCAACCTGTATGAAGCACCTATTGCAACTATTCAGGAAAAGCTTCATCTTGGAAGAAAGGCATCTTGTGCCATAATCGCTGCAATAGCACTTGTAGTTTCAATATGTATTCAGGGAATTGTCTCTGGATGGATGGATATACTTTCTATCTACATCTGCCCACTTGGTGCAGGTCTTGCTGGAATTATGTTCTTCTGGGTATGTGGTAAGAAATATGTTGAAACTCAGGTTAATACCGGTCGAGATAAGAAATTCACTGATAAATTCTATCCTATATGCAAATATATTTTCTGCCCTATATGTTTCCTTGTTCTTATACTTGGAATAGTACTTGGCGGAATCGGCTGATTAAGATATTATAATAAAAGGAATCCTGTGAGCAGGGAGGTATTGCCTTTCTGCTTATGGGATTCCTTTTTTCATATATTTAATTATGCTATTCATGCTTTGCATCACATTTTTTACAGGAATATTTCCTCAAAAGCAGCAATTACAAGCTTAAGAGTTGCTTCGTCCATATCCGAATAATGAATTACAAGTATTCCGTGGTACTTATCCGCATCAGCAAAACAATACTCTGAAAGGCAGTTAATCAGAATCCCCTTCTGCCTGACTGCCCATTTAATCTCAACATCACTTAAGGAAGTCTTCACATGCAGCAGGAAATGTGTTCCCGCATCGTCCTGATATATCGTACTGATTTCATTAAGCCTTGATTCACGAAACATCCTGCATATCTTTTCACGGCGTCCCCTGTAATCATTGACAAGCCTCTTAATGTGGCGCTCAAAGTATCCCTTCTCAATAAATGCCGCCATCGCATACTGTTCAAAGCCCGACACCGTACACGAATAAAAATTCATTGTTGAGATATATTTTTCCATCAGCTTTTCTGGCAGCACCATATATCCTATTCTAAGCGAAGGAACCATTGTCTTTGAAAATGTATTCATGTATATTACCCTGTGACTTCTGTCTCTCGACTGAATGGACGGAATTGGTTTGCCCTGCATACGGAATTCACAGTCAAAATCATCCTCTATTATATATCTGCCTGGCTCCGCCGCCGCCCAGTTAAGCAGTTCCTGTCTTCTTGCAACCGGCATAACAAGGCCAATTGGAAAATGATGTTCAGGACTTACATGTGCTACATTTATGTCTTTCATTCTAAGTTCATCGACTTTCATACCTTTATCATCAATATTAACATAATCCCAGTCCACACCATTTTCATCATATATCTTGGTAATCTTACGGTATCCTGGATTCTCAACACCAAACTTCACATCTGGACCTAATAGCTGTAACAGCCTGTTATACAGATATTCCGTTCCGGCCCCTATAATAATATGGTCTGCTGAAACCTGCATTCCACGGTATCTGTTAAGATGGTCTGCAATTGCTTCACGAAGCTGCAGCACACCGTTAAAAGGTACAGTCTTAAGAAGAGAAGTGTTATAATCGGTCAGGGTTTCCCTCATAACCTTTGCCCATGTAGCAAATGGAAATCTATCATACCGGATATTATTTGCCGTCAAATCAGCAAGATAAGTCTCCTCCTGGAATCTTTTCACAGGAGCAGCATACCCTGGTGCACCACCTGTAACCACGGCAATCTTATTAACATAATACCCTCTTTTTTCCTCAGATCGGATATAACCTTCCAGAAGAAGCTGCTCATATGCGTTCTCCACCGTCTTGACACTTATCTGCAAATGCTGTGAAAGTCCTCGCTTTGATGGCAGCTTCTCACCAGCCTTAAGCTTCCCGTCAGATATATCTTCCTTAATCAGTTCATACAGATATTCGTACATTGTTTTGTTTCCGCGTTTATCTAAATCATATGTAAGCAAATCTGGTCTCCTATTATATATGTGTTTTGGATATTTAAAAGATATCAGTTTTAATTATAATAAGCTCATAAGCAAAAAACAAGGAGGAAAATCCCTCTCCTCACCTGAAGGGTTCGGATTTTTCTTGGAAAAACAAGGAGGAATAGAAATACTATGGGAATCTATGCTATTACTGGTGCTTCAAGCGGTATCGGTGCGAAAACTAAAGAATTGTTAATACAGCAGGGACATAAGGTAATTAATATTGATCTTAAAGACGGTGACATCTGCGTAAACCTTGCATCGCAGGAAGGCAGACAGTCTGCTGTTGATCAGTTACATACTATGTGCCCTGACGGACTTGACGGAATGATATGCAACGCTGGTGTTTCAGGCGCATGCGGTAATCTCGGACTCATTATCTCTCTTAACTACTTCGGAACAGTAGCCGTTGCAAATGGCGTATATGACCTTTTAAAGAAGAAGCACGGAAGCTGTGTTGTAACTGTTTCTAACACAATTTCACAGGGTGCAGGCCGTAAGGATATCGTTGATCTTCTTAATAACATCGGTGATGAAAAGCGTGTATTAAGTCTTGTTTCTTCTATGGACAGTACTAACCTTTCAGTAGGAAACAGTCTTTATGTTTCTACTAAATACGCACTTGCAAGATGGGTACGCCGTGTATCTGCAACATGGGCTGCCAATGGTGTCCGTATAAATGCTGTTGCTCCTGGTAATGTACACACAGCCATGACTGCAACAATGAGCACTACAGCAAAGATGGCTCTTAACGCCCTTCCTATCCCAACCAAGTACGGTCAGGAGTGTCTCATGGCTCCAGAGGAAATTGCTGAGGTTATGGTATTTCTTGCTTCAGATTCAGCAAGAGGCGTCAATGGAAACATCATGTTCGTTGATGGCGGTACAGACGCATTATTAAACACAGAGAAAGTATATTAATTAAGGAGGGTATTAAACATGACAGCAATTGAAAAATATGTAGAAGCAATGGAAAACAAAGATTACGCAGGACTTGCCAATCTCTTTTCTCCAGACGGAATAATCAACGATTATTGTACTAACTCAGCAGCCCAGAACGAATATCATATATATGGACGTGAAGCTATCAACATGTTCTTCCGTAACAAGTTCGGCTTCCGCAAATACTCTATCTTAGATGGTGAAGTTGTAAATTCTACCCAGGCAGAATTCATCGCTAACTTCGGCGGTTACAACATCATGGCCATCGCTACAGTCCGTGAAGTAACAGAAGACGGTCTTATCAAGAGACTTACAGTAAGACCTAAGTAATTAAATATTAAGAATCGCGTATAACCAATCAGGGCATTTGGATTGCAAGTTAATCCCTTACAATCCAAATGCCCTCATTTTTCTTTTTAACATAAACAATAAACTTTTCAAGAGATGCCTTTTCTCTATCTCAATGTCCAACCTGCCACTTTCTCGCAGTCGATTTGGACTTTCACTTACCTTCTATTCGCTTCTAGGTCCAATTGGTTATACTCGCGCGGACTTTTTGGACATCCACTTGGCTCTTGAATATATTCAAACCTGTATTTTAATACAGATTGACCTGTTTTTCCATAAGTCTGCTGCCTTCATACTTAAGCTTTATCGAGAAAAATCTCTCCTCCCCCGAAAGAAGAAGGTCAAGAAATACCCTGTCCCCCTCCCATGTCGGAAGCTCGGGAACTCCTTCTTTATCAACCCAAGCCAGTTCTCCTTCATCACATTCAATAAGCTCACCTGTAAAGCCATCTGCCGTAAATACACACATAAGCTCTGGCTCACATTCATTACTTATAAATGTTACAAGCCCGCGGAATCTGTATGAAGTAAGCGTAAGACCTGTTTCTTCCTTTACCTCACGCACAAGACATTCCTCAGGAGTCTCCTGATTCTCAGCATGTCCGCCTACTCCAATCCATTTACCTTCATTAATATCATTATGCTTTTTCACTCTGTGAAGCATAAGATACTTCCCGTCCTTCTCTATATAACATAAAGTTGTAGTTATCATCAATTTTACCTTTCATGTCCGATTTTTTCAATCAAATTCACCTTATAGATTCAATTATTGCCTCTGCATCTGCTTTCGCAAGTGCGTCAAGTTTTTCATTGGTACTGAGAAAATTTCTGTAATCTCCTTCATTACTCAAAAAAGCATGTTCAACAATAATAGAAGGAAGCCCTGCCTTGGTACCACAATACAACAATGTATAATAATCCGCTGGCGAACCATCAGGATATGTTTCTCCTACTGTTGTTACCCTCTGCAAAATTCCTCCGGTATTTTCAGTATTCCAGTCATTGGCTATTGGAAGTCCTAACACATTTAATTTAGATATTATTGATTTAGCCATCCTCATCTCAGAATCATATACGCTTGCCACCTTTGCATTTGATGGCTGATATCTGCTACAGCTCATAAGAACCATACAACCATGTGAATCAACCTCATCGGTACTTCTGCTGTTAACATGAACAGAAACAAAATAATCTGCATTATTATCAACTGCATACTTAATACGGTTCGAAAGACTTAAATCATAATCACCGTTTCTTGTAAGAATAACCTTAATTCCATCATTTTGTTCAAGATACCATTTCAGACTTGTTGCAATACGATAGTTAAGATTTTTCTCCATCACAAGAATTCCATCATATTCCTGCTTTGTTCCTTCACTGTCTCCACCGTGTCCCGGATCAATACATATAACAATCTGCTTTGGTTTTACTTCTTCTGTAACTTCGGGTTCTGTCTGTACTTCCGTTTCAGCCATCGTATCTTCCTTCAATTCTTCTGTAGCATCAACACTTTCCTCTGCCACAACATTTTCCAAAGTTGTCTCTTCCTCTGTACTTTCTGTCTCTTCTACAACCTCTTCCAGAGTCGTTTCCTCCTGTGTTGTCTCTTCAGCAGTACTAATATCTGTCTGTATTTCATACAAATGTGTCTCATCATGGCTGCTTTCCATATCTGACACAACATTCTTTTTCCCACAAGCACACATACATATAGCAATAATCATCACCATACAAAAATAAAATTTCTTTTTCATTATATTACGCCTTTGCTTCATGTCCGATTTTTTCAATCTCGTATTTCCCACATACTATATTAATTTCATCAGCATTACCCCAGTCAAGACTTACATACACTTTCTTCTTATCAACATCCCACTTAAGTTCATCAATAGTTATTCCGCATCTTGTACGAAGTCCCTTAACCATGCCACTTCCCAGCTTGTCTGACCATGCCGGAAGCAGTTCAATAGTATGTTCATCCGAATATACAAGCATTTCATTAATAATTCCAACCAGTCCAAATGCGGTATCTGTACAAAACACGCCTTTGCTCCTGTCAGTATTGTGGTCTGTAAATAAAGTTGTGTAAAATATGTCACTGTGTACAAGCAGATTAAGCGTATCATATACAGCATCTGCATTTTTAAGACGAGCCTCTACTAACGCCTTATGTATCCAGCCATGTGAAGCAGTATCATCTTTTCCTTTATTCTCATGGTTTCTGTTAATAACTGCCTGACGACACGCAGCTGCTAATTTACTGTCATGCTGAGTCTGCAAAGCCGGCCATGCCGGATAAAGATGGCTTATATGCCTGTGAGCATTATTCTCGCCATACTCCTTCATAGACCATTCCTTAACTGCGCCTGACTCATCATACATAAAATCAGGTAACATTCTTAAGAGTGCTTCCGCCTCTGATACAGCCTGCTCATATCCATCAACCTTCGTATAATTAAGCATCTCCGTGTACATATTAATTACATCTTTAGCCGCGGAGATATCCATTGCTGCATTGGCAGTAATCGCACTATGATATCCAAAAGGCTTATTCTCCGGTGAAAATGATGGAATAATAAGATAATGCTCACTCTCATTAAGGCTGCATTTACCCTTCTCATACCTTGCATTACCGTCTGTATCTGTGTAATACTCTGGATTTCCAATCTGTTTCCAGAAATTATAAGTCTTTTTAAGTAGTGGCTCATATACATCTTTTCTTACATCAAATGTATCTTTGCCGTACATCTTAATCAGCGCCACATCATCAGTTGTTATCACAGCGTCGCCGTAAGTCTGTAAGAATTCATATATAGGAATAAGTAACCAGCCCGCACCGGCATTCCAGTACTGGAATGGATAATTAATATCGTACTCTACCATCATTGCCCTGTGACCGTCAGTATTAACCGGAATCAGCACTGCATCCTTCATCCCATACACCATTGCTGCATTGTTAACCCAGTCAGGTATCTGCCGCAAAATAAACCACATATAACCAACACCTGCTTCATACAACCCTGAGCCGTTCATTCCCGAAACCTGAATATTAACATTGGCATCCATTGTGTACGCACTTCTCCACAACAGATTCCACTCACCAACCCACAAGCCGCTGAGTCTTGGTGCTGTCGTTCCTGCGCATGCCTGCATTCCATACAGACCGTTATAATATAATTTCTCCAGCAGATGAGGCATAATGTCATATTCATTTTTCTGCAAGTGAAGCAGTTCTTCATTAGCAGACTCGCAAAAATATCCGCCGTCAAGCTTAAGCTCTATATTCTTATGTTCTAAGCTTACCGGTTCTTCCGTTATATTGACACTGTTAACTTTGTTAATACATTTGTCTACCAGTGCAAATGTATCTTTGCCATTAACTCTGTACCTGAACTCACAATATTCCCCCAAATCATCTGTCCAGTCTGTGTAAGTTATAAGTGTTATACTCTCTGCATGTGATATATTAATAACCGGCGCAGTCTCATCAATACAAGTGTACGCCCGGCTGTCTTTAGGCTTTGATGAAACCCTCATATCACCATCTGTCAATATCCTTGTAACACCTGCAAATCCACCCTTTGCAAGCTCACTTCCCTCATATTCAGGATAATGCACAACCGTACCTATTATGTTACCTCTTACAAATCTTGAATACAGCATATTTCTTTCAGGCGCAGGGATATTGTTCTTCTGGACTCCGAATTTCGGCATAGACTCAAAATCATCTATTGATATCGACATATTCACAGACTTTTCAGATATTATTTTAGTTATAATCACATTCTGTTTTCTCGATACATATGTACTTTTTGAAACAGAAGCTCCGTCTGATTTAAATGTAGTATTTATTGTACCAGTCTTATAATCTGTCCATCTTCTGTAACCAGAAATATCCGGCTCTCCTTCAAGTGTCAGTCTTATCATATGGCCTGGATGATAACAGTACATATTCGTTCTTTTTCTATCATGTATATTCCATGTATCATCAAAATTAATAACTGACTGTCTGGCTTCATCTAACTGTGCTGTAACATCGTAAGGCACATGCCTTGGCTCTTCCGATGGCATGACAAATTCAACATTCTGATATATAAGACTGTCCTCTATAGGCGCACATGATTCAAGCACGCCAAGCCTTCCATTACCTGCCACCATAGCCTCATGCCATGGTACATCTGTGACATTATAATTATCGTAAGGTTTAATCTGCCTAAACTTCTTTGAAAATGAACTATACATTTTTAGACTTCCTTTTCTACTTATCTTGTTTTTCTTCTTTCTCTTCAGTTCCAAATGATTTAGCGTAAAGATACTTATGTGTTGCAAATAATCCTGCAATTGCAGCCACCCCAGCCAGTACCTCAAAACCTGATACATGTCCTACTATCATCTGTCTTGAAATAGCAAAAAGCAGAACTTCAATAACCGTACCCGGAGTATGAGTGCAAAGCATCTTTACAAACTCAACTCCAATTGCAAATGTCATAACATTCTCAAGGAAATACTCAAGCGTGGCATTATCACAGCCTATTCCCAGCACGCTTTCCACAATAAATTTCCCTGCAAGAAACATTATAACTATCAGTAAAAATGCAGATAATACAATCTCAACATATGAGGCAGCCTGCTGCATTAATTTTCTTAATTTCATTTTCATAGGGTAAACTATCCTTTCAATTAATTTTATATATAGTGCCTTATTTAAGCATTAATTATATCTTATTCTTAATAATTAAGCAATTGTGCCCATATCGCTTTCATTAAATAATTCAATATAATTATATAGTGAATGTGCATAATTTCATTTGACTTTCATAATGTTTTTTAGTAAACTTTAACAAGTTGGTGTTTTGAAATATGATAATAAATGACGCCACATTTATTATCTCTACAGGCACGCGTAACGGACATAATTTTTTAACGAGGAGAAAAACATGGAAGCTTTATTAATTCTAGTCATCGTTGCAGCCCTGCTTGCGCTCGGCTATGCAGCATTCAACTTCATCGGTGTTAAGAAACTTGATGAAGGAACAGACCGTATGAAAGAAATCGCAGCAGCCATAAGAGTTGGTGCTAACGCATTTATTACATACGAGTATAAGATTATTGCAGTAGTAGTTGTTATTATTGCAATCGCATTTGCAGCTATATTCACTGTCCAGTATGGAGAATTCAGCTGGGAGCCATCTGTATGTTTCATGATTGGTGTTATCATGAGTGCATCAGCAGGCTGGGTAGGTATGAAGATTGCTACTTACGCTAATGTAAGAGTTTCTAATACAGCCCGCAACACTAAGAACATTGGTTCAACACTTAAGGTAGCTTTAAAAGGTGGCTCAGTTATGGGTCTCTGCGTTGGCGGTTTCGCACTTTTAGGACTTTTCCTTGTATACATCATATTTGGATTTGGTCTTAACATGCTTGACATTGAGGCGCTCCGTGGTGCTCATGTATTCACACAGTGTCTTTCATGCTACGCACTTGGCTGCTCTATTGTTGCTATGTTTAACCGTGTTGGTGGCGGTATATATACTAAGGCAGCTGATATGGGAGCTGACCTTGTTGGTAAGACAGAAGCACACATTCCTGAAGATGATCCAAGAAATCCTGCCACTATCGCAGATAACGTTGGTGATAATGTAGGTGATGTTGCCGGACTTGGTTCTGACCTTCTTGAATCATTTGTTGGAGCTATATCTTCAGCAATTATTCTTGCAGTAAGTCTTTACCTTTCAAATGTAGCTAATAACCTTGAAGTTTCAGACGAAATGCTATCTAAAATGATGTATTTCCCACTTGTATTCGCTGCAATCGGACTTATCGCATCTATTCTTGGTATCGCTTATGTTCTCTTAAAGAAGGGTTCTGATAATCCTCACAGAGATCTTAATATCTCAACATGGAGTGCTGCCGGAATTACAATTATCGGCGGATTCGTTGCTACATATCTGTTATTCAATGGCGAGAATGCAGATATTCTTAAGGTTGCAGGATTTAACATTGGTTTCATATCACCTTGGATTGCTGCTTCACTTGGCGTAGTGAGTGGTGTTATCATCGGTGGTATCGCAGAATACTATACAAGTTATGATTACAATCCAACACAGACAATTGCACAGGCTTCTAAGGAAGGTGCAGCTTTAACTATTACACAGGGTCTTTCAGTTGGTATGAAGTCTTGTATGTACCCACTTATTGTTTTAGGTATTACAACTTATGCATCATACGCAGTTTCAGGCATGTTCGGTATTGCTATGGCTGCCGTAGGTATGCTTTCATTCGTATCAGCAACTGTTTCTGTTGATACTTATGGACCAATCTCTGATAATGCCGGTGGTATTGCAGAAATGTCAGAGCTCGAACCTGAGGTAAGAGAAATTACTGATAAGCTTGATTCCGTTGGTAATACAACTGCTGCCATCGGTAAAGGCTTTGCTATCGGTTCGGCCTCACTTGCAGCACTTTCACTTATGGTTAGTTTCCTTTATGCATTCCAGCCAGAGGGAAGCAGCCTCGACCTTAACTTCACTAACCCACTTATTCTTGCCGGTGCTTTAGTTGGTGGTGCTCTTCCATATCTGTTCTCAGGTATGCTTATTGAAGCCGTTGCCAATGCTGCCCGTAAGATGGTTGAAGAAGTAAGAAGACAGTTCAGAGACATTCCTGGTATACTTGAAGGAAAGGCTAAACCAGACTATAAGACATGTATTGAGATATCTTCTCAGGGTGCATTAAAAGAAATGCGTATGCCAGCTATCATCTCAATCATCTTCCCTGTAATTGCCGGATTCCTTTTCGGACCTTACTTCGTAGGCGGTCTTCTTATCGGTGCTACTCTTTCAGCTATCATGCTTGCCATCTTTACAGGTAACGCTGGTGGTGCGTGGGATAACGGTAAAAAGTACATCGAATCAGGTGCTATTGAAGGACAGGGCAAAGGCTCTCCAGCACATGATGCAGCCGTTGTTGGTGATACTGTAGGTGATCCATTAAAGGATACTGTAGGACCATCTCTTGATATCCTTATCAAGATTATGTCTACTGTTTCACTCGTTGCAGCAGTAATGTTCTACAACTACAATCTACTTTACCTTATCTTTGGTATAAAATAATATTCCGTATAAAGGAGTTGGGGCGACAGACCATAAAGGTCTGCCGCCCCTGTTTTTATATATATTTATTTTATGAATTTGACATTAGGATATATTGCCTTCTTGGCTTCTTCTTTTCTTTCATTGAATGTAACCTTATTCTGTTCAAAGAGGTTGTCACCATTAGCATCTATTGATACTATAAGCGGTCCAAATTCCTTAACCTTACAGCACCATAATGTTTCTGGCATACCAAGCTCATCCCAGTGATGCTCAGCAATTCTTTCAACCTCTGTTGCTGCTACTACAGCACAGCCGGCAGGGAATACACAGTGGATAGCACCAAATTCCTTACAAGCTCTCTCTGTATTAGGACCCATTCCGCCTTTTCCTACGATTACTCTTACACCTGTCTGCTTAGTAAATTCGTATTCGAATTTCTCCATACGCATTGATGTTGTTGGTCCTACAGATACCATCTCATAATCATTCTCTGTTCCTTCAATCTTTCTTACGATAGGACCTGCATGGAATATTGCCTTGTCCTTAATATCATAAGGAAGCTCTCTTCCATATTCTACAAGTCTTCTGTGTGCAACATCACGGCATGTCATTAAATCTCCGTCAAGCCATACAATGTCACCAATCTTAATATCCTTTAAGTCCTCTGCACTTACTGGTGTAACAAGAACCTTTTTATCGCCTCTGATTTCTACCATTTTCTAATCCTCCTATGCGTTCAGGTCTATTGTTGAATGTGTATCACATACTGCATTTAAGTCTTTATCAAATATTACATGACCTCTTCTGTGTGACCAGCAACCTACATTTACAGCTACACCAATTGTTGATGGATGTCTTGCTGTATTTTCAATATTAACTCCCATAACGGAGAATTTACCGCCCATACCCTGAGGTCCAAGTCCGATAGCATTGATTCCGTCTTCAAGTAACTTCTCCATCTTAGCTGCATTTTCATTCTCATTATGTGAACCGATTGGTCTCATAAGTGCCTTCTTAGAAAGAAGTGCTGCTGTCTCAACAGATGTTGCAACGCCTACGCCTACGAGAAGTGGAGGACATGCATTAAGTCCATAGCTTGTCATCTGGTCAAGTACGAAATCTGTTATTCCTTCATAACCTGCACCTGGCATAAGAACCATTGCCTTACCTGGAAGTGTACAGCCGCCGCCTGCCATGTATGAATATATCTCGCAGTGGTCGTCATTAGGAACGATATCCCAGAATACTGTCGGAGTTCCCTTACCAACATTTCTCTTAGTGTTGTACTCGTCAAATGTTTCAACAGAGTTATGTCTTAATGGTGTTGCAAATGTTGCCTGTACAACAGCTTCCTTTAACAATCCCTCCAGCTCATTAATAAGCGGGAAGTTGGTTCCACATTTAACCCAGAACTGTAATACACCTGTATCCTGACAGCTAGGTCTGTCGAGTGATACTGCTAGTCCCTGATTCTTAGTCATTGTCTCATATAATACCTTAGGAAGTGGTGCTGTTTCCTGTGCTGCAAGCTCCTCAAGCTTTGCAATTACATCATCAGGTAACTTCTTACCGATATGGCCAACGAACTTAGCCATCTTGTCTGTCATCAGCTTTACGCTCTCTTCTTTGTTCATATTAATCCTCCTTGTTTTTGCGAAGCAAAATGCGACTGCCCTTGCAGGAGCAGAGGATTTTAGCCTCCTTGTTTTGCATTGTTATGTAACATTTTTTATCTCCGCCATATCCTATGGATAGAACGGATATAATATTGGTAACAAAATCATACACAGCACAAACGATACGAGTATAAGCGGAAGTCCTGATTTTACATAATCCTTGAACTTATATCCGCCAACGCCAACTACCATTGTGTTAGCCGGCATTCCGATTGGTGTTGCGTATGCACATGATCCGGCAATAACTGTAGCAATTACTACTGCTCTTGGATCTGCGTTAAGGCTCTCTGCCAGTGATACGGCAATTGGAACCATAAGCGCTGTTGTTGCTGTATTGGACATGAAGTTCGTAAGTACACATGTGACTACGAATATCACAAGCAAAAGAACTATAGGACTTGGATTAGAACCCATAATTCCAACAATCTTATCTGCTATAAGTATTCCTGCTCCTGTTTTTTCAAGAGCACTTGCAAGTGCAAGTGAACCACCGAATAACAGTACAACCTTTAAATCAATTGACTTCAGCGCTTCCTTCTCAGATATAACACCTGCAAGAACAAGTATTACTGCTCCGAGACATGCTGAAACCTGTATCTTAATTCCTATCTTGTCCTCAAATATCATGGCAAGAATAACAAGAATTAACACGATAAGTGACATTGCCTGTTTCCATTTTGGAACATTGCTGAAATCTCTTGTCTGCTCTGGTGCATCCTCTGTAATAACCTTCTTATCTGGAAGAAGCCTGCAGCCTATTACAATGAAATAGATAATTCCACATATAAGCATTGGTATTCCAATCGGTGCATACATGAAGAAGCTTGTTGAAAGCCCTAATTCTTCAAGAGCATTTACACCCATAAGATTTCCCGGTGCTCCAATTATTGAAAGGTTTCCCCCAAGTGCTGCTGCGAATACCAGTGGCATTAACAGACGGCTTCTTGAATATCCTGATTCATCTGCTATTCCACAGACAACAGGGATAAGTACTGCTGCTGTTCCCGTATTAGAAAGGAACCCTGACATAATTCCTACGATTAACATTATCGCAATAATAAGTATCTTTTCAGATTTGGCAAATTTAGTAACAATACCTCCGATTTTATTAGCCATACCTGTTTCAAATAGTGCCTGTCCGACTACGAACATTCCGACACACAGTATTACATTGCTGTTTACATATCCTGCAAATGTTTCCTTTACCGTAAGTACGTTGGTAAGATTCAGACCAAGTGCAACTATTGTAGCTGTAAGCCCCAGCGGAATCTTTTCAAGTATGAAACTGACTACAGCAAACAATAAAAACAGTAATGTTATTGTGGTTTGAGACATAACGTTCCCCCTTTCACATATTATTAATTAACTTTCTGTCCGGACTCATCTTTAATGTAACTAAAGTATAATTCTGTTCTCGCAAAAAAACAATTTAACGATTTTTATGTTTCAATAAAAAATTTTTATGCTAAAATATATATATAAAATGCACTGCTTTTTGCAGCATTTAACAGGAGGAAGCGCGCTATGACACTTAATCAGTTAAAATATTTCTGCACTGCATGCCGCACCCGCAGCATAACCAAAGCCTCAGAAGAGCTTTTTGTGACGCAGCCTACAATCTCGATTGCCATTAAAGACCTCGAGGCTGAATTTAATATTATTCTTTTTACAAGAAATGGTAATCATCTGGAACTAACAAGTGCCGGTGAGACATTTTATGAAAAAGCTAAAGACCTGCTAAAACACAGTACAGAAATGCAGAATGAATTCTTAGAATTAGGCAACCGGGTTCCGGTTCTTAAGATAGGAATACCACCTATGTTCAGTACAATCTTTTTCCCTGAAGTACTTAATGCATTTGAACAGAATCATCCTGATATCCAGACAGAGCTCGATGAATTCGGCTCTGTGCGTGCATGTGATCTCGTACAGGATGAAAAGCTTGACCTTGCAATTGTTAATATGGAGCAATTTAATATAGATAAATTCGAAAGCTGTATTCTTGCTAAAGAACAGCTTATGTACGTTGTCTCTAAGAAACATCCTATGGCTAAGAAAAAATGTATGACAATTGAAGACTTCAGAGATGAGAATCTACTTATGTTTAATGTGGACTCTGTGCAGAATGAGCTTTTGAAAAACAGATTTGACCAGCTAAAGCTTAACCCGAGAATTATTATGCGAAGCAGCCAGTTATATACTACATTGAAATTCATTGACAACGGAAGCTGCGGTTGTTTCCTTTTCTCAGATATGCTGCCTCATTTCAAGCAATATAAAGGAATTCCCCTTGAACCACCGATTGATGTTAATATCGGAATCGTATGGAAGAAGGGGAATTTCTTGAGCCACAGTGCCCAGTTATTTATAGATTTTGCGATGCAGTACTGCTCAGAAAACATTACTACTTAACAAGTGCTTCCCAGCGCTCCTTTGGAATTGAACTGCTCGTCACAATACATTCAGGGTCTGGTGCAATGACATGCCTTACAACATTAAACACCGCCTGTGCATCACACAAAAGACACTCTGCGTCACCAAATGTTACTTCACGCACAGCCTTACAGTCAAGAAATGCCTGATTAAGCTTAACGAAATCCTCTGATATGTGAGGCTGGTCTGCGTTGTAATGCTTTCTCATATATGAATCCTTAATGCTTCCATCAGGCATTACAATCTGTAACTTCATCGGCTTATCTGATAATCTGTGTGGTACATTAAGTACCTCTTCAACACTATGAATAAATGTATTGCGCTCATGTCCTACTCCAACAAGCAGAACTTTTCCTCCACAGCTTCTTAATCTGTCGTAACATCCGCCTGGTGTACACGGTGTATTGTTATTCTCCTCGCTCGCCAGATATTCTGCCGCTTTCTTTCCAATTCCTGCCATGCTGTGTGTAGGATGTAGTGATCTTATTACTCCGTCTCTTTTAAGAAACATATTAGTAAGCAGTCCGACACATGATGGTGTTTCTTTAGGATTATATACCGGTGAGTCCGCATTTATATTCTTCCATGTATGTGTTGGAAGAAGTAAAAGTCCATGTCCGAAATATTCAATCCATGCATCAAGCACTGTATCTGCCCCGCCTTCAACTTCACCGATAGATTTCATTGATGAATGAATAAGAATCGTCTCATCACCTGTTAAACCCATATTCTCTAACTGCTTCTTTAACTGTTCTTTTGTATACATATTAGTCCTCGCTTTTCACATATCAATATAGTAAACATATTAGCACATTTATCCTTGAAATATCCAGTAAACAATGCAATAATTACTTTTAAATAATTTAATTGAAAGGAATTAATTCATCATGACTAAAAGACGATTGACACGCAGACAGCGTCAGGTAAGAAGAAACCGTATTATTCTCGCCTGTGCAGCTGCTGCTTTACTTATCATTATTATTGTAATAATATCTGTTTCCATGAAAGGCTGTTCTAAGTCTAAGAACGCAGATAAGAATGGAAAATCTACAACTGCTAAGGTTGAAGAATCAACACAGACAAAAGAAAATGAAAGCACCAGTGAAGAAGTTTCATCAACTGATACTAATACTGATACTTCATCTGCAATTATGTCAGGAGAAGTATCTTCACATGCTTCTTCTGACAGTTCTGAATTCGCCCCTCCTGTAGTTCCATCTGGTAATACAGTTTCCAAAGGTACTACTTCTAAAGGCTTCCAGATTCAGGAAATTAATGGAGCAACTTATATTGACGGAGTACTTATTGCCAATAAGACATATGCTCTTCCTCAGGATTTCATTCCCACTAATCCTGACCAGCCTGTTAATGCAGACAGAAGCTCAACATGTCTTGACAAGACTCTTATGAGTGCATGGAACACTATGTTAAAGGATGCAACTGCTAAAGGTCTTAATATATATATTGCCAGTGGATACCGTTCATATAATTATCAGGTTAATGTATATAACAGATATGTTAAAAGTGATGGTGCTGCTGTAGCAGACACATATTCATCAAGACCTGGCAACTCTGAACATCAGACTGGTTTATGCTTTGACCTTAACACTATTGAGGACAGCTTCCAGTACACTAACGAAGGCAAGTGGGTTAATGATAACTGCTACAAATACGGCTTCTGTATCCGCTTCCCTAAAGGCAAAGATTCTGCTACCGGATATCAGTATGAATCATGGCATCTTCGTTATGTAGGTGTTGACCTTGCAACTAAGTTATATAACAATGGCGACTGGTTATCTCTTGAAGAATACTTTGGAATTACCAGTGAGTATCCTAACTAAGATTAAAACGGAGTGTTAAACAACTTGCTTAACACTCCATTTATTTTACTTTTTATATCTTATCCTGATTATTACTCCTGCTATCACCACTGTACATACAACACCTACGATTATAACTGGTATGATATTGAAACTTTTTTCAGTTTTTCTGTTATTAACAGCATTATTTTTCTCTTCATTAACAATATAATTAATCTCTTCATCTGTTGGTTCTATAGTTTCGTCACTTTCTGATTGCAATTCATTTATTTTCTGACTTTCTTTCGTAACTTCATCCTTTTCCTGATTTTCTATATAAATCTCATTTGTATCTTCCTTTAAAGAATAAGACGCATTTTCTTTTCCATCAACAACTTTAATAACTCTGAATCCCACATCTTCATATGCCTGTGAAGCTGTTCTTATCTCACCATGATACTCTGTACGGCAGTCTGTTCTGGCAGAATTCCATGCTCCGCCTTTAACTTCATACATAATATCATTACCAGATTCATTCCTGACCGTAGATGTCCATTCCCAGACATTTCCCCCAAAATCTATTGCACCGTGTGCACCTCTTGTCACATTCTCATATTGATAGACAGATGTTCTGCCATCGTTAACACCACAGTTGAAATCTGCATCTTTTGGCATATGTCCTGCTGCAAGTTCCCATTCACTTTCCGTTGGCAGACGATATGCATTATTCTCATCATTTTCTGTAAGCCATGCACAATATTCTTTTGCATCCTCATATGATACATAATTTACCGGATATTGTTCCTCTCCTGATGGATATGTGCCATTAACCCAATTTTCTGGTGTACCAGCTCCTGTTGCATTAATATACTGTGCATACTGTTCATTTGTAACCTGTGTCCTGCTTATATAAATGTCTTCTCCAGCTCCCATTACAGGAACATAATCATATTTATATGCATCCGCAGTACTCCATTGTAAAAGCCGTGAATCTGTAAATCTAAGCATATTGTTATTTATTCTGTCATCATATGTATCATACATTTCCTGCACTATCTCTTCCATTTCGGCAATTTTTTCTTCACCACCAGGCTTTCCATTGGTTTCTTCCCTTAATTCAGCCAGCTTTGCTTCCTTTTTTGCAAGCACAGCTTCATAATTTTTAATAAAAACATTTCTAAGGTTCTGATAGTTTTCTTCTGAGGGATTCTTCTGATACACAGATATCAGCTGCTTGGTTTCTTCTGTAAGTTCCGGCTGCTCTTTTTCAATAAAATCACTATTCTGATACATATTCATTGGATCATCATCTGCCTTTATTGTCGCAGGATTAAAATACATTCCAACAGCTGCCATACATACAGCACATATAACACTTAAACTTTTATATGATTTCATATCATTTTACCTCGTTTCTTTTCTTATAATGTAATTATAAAAAAAACACTTAAATCTAAGTTAAAATTGATATTATAAAGGCACGGGAAATTTTCCCGTGCCCATGGCCTGATTATTATTATCTTAATTCACCATTCTTAAGTCCATTTTTTAAGCCATTCTTAAGACCATTCTTTGTGCCTGACTTTAAGCCTTCCTTAAGTCCATTCTTTGTGCCTGACTTCAGACCTTCTTTGAGACCCTCTGCAAGTACCTGATCTGTTGTATCTTCTGTACTCTGAACCTCTACCTGTACATCTGCATCCTGAACCGGTGCTGCAAATGCCGTAACTGGTACTGCGCCAAGGCACATTACTGTTGCCGTTCCTGCCAATAATTTTTTAATCATTATTAGTCACCCCTTTTTACATTATTAAGAAAATTCAGTGCTTATCTTTTCTTTAATTGTAAGATAAAGGAATAACCTTAATCCAAGTTAAAAAATTAAATTCTATTAACAAATTTTTTTACAATAACCAGACATATCAAAATCTCTAACGGCATCAACACTATAAACCACATCGATTGCCTGATACATTCATACATGCATATTTTTACAATTTTATCTCTTTCTGCTCCAGTATTGATAAGAAGTTTTATTCTTTCTGTATACCTTTCCAGCCTTCCCTTCAGAATGATTGTACTTACCATAAGATATATTACAATTGCAGCAATTCCTGTAATTCCATATGTCATCAATGCTTCTATTGTCTTCTGTCTCATCTGGTTCTTTTCATCTGAATATGATGTATACGCAAATCCGGCTGAACCAAGATATGAAGAAGCAACATTATCTGTTGCCATTACAGACGAACCAAGATTATATTTTATATTAATCCGGTTAGGATTCATCTTTAATTTCATATAATCAGGCAGTTCATCAAGAAACAGGTATTTTTTAATAAGTTCATTCTGGCTGTCCAATGCATTATGCAAAAGCTGTGTTGAACCAATTACTGTATACTGGCCAAATTCAGGTATTATGTATTTGAATTTTTCTTTTATTTCATCAGTTACCTTTACTACTTTAACCACTTTAGTGCTGGCTGCTGGTACAAGATATGTGTAAAATCCATACTGACTATACCACCACTCCTGTGAAATAATTGATCTCCAGACACCACTGTAATACTCATCTGAACCTGAAGCATCGAGCAATTGTTCTTTACTTATATTCCCAGCTTTATACTGATTATATGTATTTATAATATAGGCATTATCATGTGTCTCGGCATATACATCTAAAATTTCTGTTATCTGCTGGTCAGTTATATTTTTACATATATAATCTTTTATTGCTTGTGTATCTGTCTGACCTTCATATCCATCAATTGTCTCCTCAAGCAATTTATTATAAGCATTGATATATTCGTCGCCTGATTCATAACTGTCATTTCTTTCTAAAACCATTTCATAATTATGAAGTTTAAGAGTAACACCATCCTTCATGCTGTCATCATATACCCCAGAATTATTTACATCCAGAAATACAACAACCTCTGAACCTTCTTTGAATCCGTCATAATCCAGATTTCCCCCAGCATAATCATTAAGAGAATTATATATATCCTCCTCTGGTTCCACATATCCGGCAGCAAAAATATATTTTTTATCTGCACCACCTGAATTTAATGATCTTACCAATGATACACCATTTCCAACATTATCAGTATTGATACCTGTCCATGTAAATGTTCTTGCTGTTTCGTAATATCCCATGGTTATATCCTCGGTGTTCGTGCCTAGCGTGTTTGATACCTCCAGCATACTGCCGGTGTACGAACCGTTTAGCATCGTAACCGGAAGGATAACGATGAAGATGCAAATCAATCCTAACCAGTCCGGCACCCATTGGCGG
>ENA-OUUV01000140-OUUV01000140.1-human-gut-metagenome-genome-assembly--contig:-NODE-140-length-52915-cov-6.598468_pt1 | contig 52915 bp, 49 predicted proteins | sample MGYA00237952_ERZ548838 | MGnify/ENA primary metagenome ERZ548838 (study PRJEB26490, sample SAMN05194705) | human gut metagenome | biome: terrestrial biome; feature: human-associated habitat; material... | reverse complement strand
AGCGCCTTCCTCTCTCCCCTTGGGTTGTCTCCCTCACACATAGCAGCAACGTTATTAAATAGAATAGCGAACCCGAGAAGTGCTATCCTACAAACAGAACTATCGGTAGCCTGCTATCAACGTTAATTGCTATTGCAATATAACAGAAGTACACTAAAAAACTTTCACCGCATACCAAAAAAAAGTGAGCCGAGTGCACTATCTTTGCGCTTCGGCTCACTTTTTCTTTTTCGAGTTGTGGCACAACCCCTTTTGCACAACAGACTGAGTGATTCTGCTTTTTTCCTCATATCCGACACTCTTCACCTTCAATTATACAATATGCACAAAAGCGGCGGTCTTATTTTAGCCATTTTCATAGAAAAAAAGATTGACAAAATGCGCTTCAAATTGATATAATGATATTGTTAAAAAAATAACAAATGGGTAAACCGCCGACCCTGCGGTAAACTATAATAGCAGACCGCAAAAAACGGTACAATAAGAAAGAACAGTTTAAAACATTCAGGAGGACAAAATGGCTAAGAAGCAAATCGTAAGCAACAAGACAGCTGAATCTGCTCCCGTAAGCCCGCTGATCGTTGACAATGTTGACGCTCTCAAGGCTCGTATGGCAGAAGTAAGAGCTGCACAGCAGGAATTCGCAACCTTTACACAGGAGCAGGTCGACAAGATCTTCCAGGCAGCAGCAATCGCCGCTAACCAGATGAGAATCCCGCTTGCCAAGATGGCAGTAGAAGAAACAGGCATGGGCGTTGTTGAAGATAAGGTTATCAAGAACAACTACGCAGCCGAGTACATCTACAACGCTTACAAGAACACAAAGACCTGCGACATTATCGAAGAAGACAAGGCTTTCGGTACAATGAAGGTTGCAGAGCCTATCGGTGTTGTTGCCGCAGTTATTCCTACAACAAACCCCACATCAACAGCTATATTCAAGACACTTATCTGTCTTAAGACAAGAAACGGTATCATAATCAGCCCCCACCCCAGAGCTAAGAAGAGCACAATCGCTGCCGCTAAGGTAGTTCTGGACGCTGCAGTTGCTGCAGGCGCACCTAAGGGCATCATTGCATGGATCGACGTTCCTTCGCTCGACCTCACAAACGAAGTTATGAGAAGCGCTGATATAATCCTCGCTACAGGCGGTCCCGGAATGGTTAAGGCTGCTTACTCATCAGGTAAGCCCGCTCTCGGCGTTGGTGCAGGTAACACACCTGCAATCATTGATACTACAGCAGACATCAAGCTCGCTGTTGCTTCAATCGTTCACTCCAAGACATTTGATAACGGTATGATCTGTGCTTCTGAGCAGTCAGTAATCGTACTCGACAAGATATATGACAAGGTTAAGAAGGAATTTGCATCACTCGGCTGCTACTTCTTAAATCCCGAAGAAACAGAAAAGGTAAGAAAGACGATCCTTATTAACGGCGCACTCAATGCAAAGATAGTTGGTCAGAAGGCCGCTACAATAGCTGAGCTCGCAGGCGTTAAGGTTGATCCTAAGACTAAGGTTCTTATCGGTGAAGTTGAAAGCGTAGACATCGAAGAAGAGTTTGCACACGAAAAGCTCTCTCCCGTACTCGCTATGTACAAGGCTAAGGACTTTGAAGACGCAGTTGCAAAGGCTGAAAGGCTCGTTGCTGACGGCGGTTACGGTCATACATCATCTCTGTACTGCAACGCTGTTACAGAGCGTGAGAAGATCAATGAATTTGCCAACAGAATGAAGACCTGCCGTATCCTCGTTAACACACCTTCTTCACACGGCGGTATCGGTGACCTTTACAACTTCAAGCTTCTCCCCTCATTAACACTGGGTTGCGGCTCATGGGGCGGTAACTCCGTATCCGAAAACGTTGGTGTTAAGCACCTCATCAACATCAAGACAGTCGCTGAGAGGAGAGAGAATATGCTGTGGCTGAGACTTCCTGAGAAGGTTTACTTCAAGAAGGGTTCTATGCCTGTTGCTCTTGATGAGCTGGGCACAATAATGAACAAGAAGAAGGCATTCATCGTAACAGACTCCTTCTTATATCATAACGGCAACACAAAGGCTATCACAGATAAGCTCGATCAGATGGGCATTTCTCATACAGTATTCTTCAACGTTGCTCCCGATCCTACGCTCGCTTGCGCTAAGGAAGGTGCAGAGCTGATGAAGCAGTTCCAGCCCGATGTTATCATCGCACTCGGCGGCGGTTCTGCTATGGACGCAGGTAAGATCATGTGGGTACTTTACGAGCATCCCGATGTTGACTTCCTCGATATGGCTATGAGATACATGGATATCCGTAAGAGAGTTTACACATTTCCCAAGATGGGCGAAAAGGCTTACTTCGTAGCTATCCCCACATCTTCAGGTACAGGTTCTGAGTGTACTCCTTTCGCAGTTATCACTGACGAAAAGACAGGCGTTAAGTATCCTCTTGCTGACTATCAGTTACTGCCCAACATGGCAATCATTGATACAGACAACATGATGACACAGCCTAAGGGTCTGACAAGTGCTTCAGGTGTTGACGCACTCACACACTGCCTCGAGGCTTACGCATCGATCATGGCTACAGACTACACAGACGGTCTTGCTCTCAAGGCTGCAAGGAACATCTTTGAGTATCTGCCCAGAGCTTACGCTGAAGGTCAGACAGATGTTGAAGCAAGAGAGAAGATGGCTAATGCTTCTGCTATGGCAGGTATCGCATTCGCTAACGCATTCCTCGGTGTCTGCCACTCAATGGCTCACAAGCTCGGTGCTTTCCACCACCTGCCTCACGGTATTGCAAACGCTCTGCTTATCACACACGTTATGCGTTTCAACGCAGTTCCCAACCCCACAAAGATGGGTACATTCTCACAGTATGATCACCCCCATACTCTTGAGAGATACGTTGAAGTTGCTGAATTCTGCGGCGTAACAGGCAAGAACAACGAAGAGAAGTTCGAGAAGTTCATCGCTAAGATCGAACAGCTCAAGGAAACTGTAGGCATCAAGAAGACAATCAAGGACTACGGTATTGATGAGAAGGACTTCTTAGACAGACTTGACGCTATGACAGAGCAGGCATTCGACGACCAGTGCACAGGCGCTAACCCCAGATACCCGCTGATGAGCGAGATCAAGCAGATGTACCTCAATGCTTACTACGGCGTTGACGAAACAGTTTAATCGCAAGCTCCATAATGTTTTAAACTAATATAGAGAACCCCCTCAGGCGATATGCCGGAGGGGGTTCTTGCTTTATAAGAGCGGTTTTATTGAAAACTTACTCGTATTTTCGACGAAGTTTTCAGTGAAGATAAAGCAACCCCTTGCCTTTTTGCTAAAAACGGTGTATAATCATATTGAAAAGTAGCACAATTTTTATGGTAAGTTTTCAGCGGAGGTGTATTATGGAGATAAAACGTGACAGGTATCTTGAAAAGATAATTTCATATATGTGGGACGGACAGGTGAAAGTAATAACGGGAATACGCCGCTGCGGCAAATCATATCTTCTCGGTACGCTGTTCAGAAAGTACCTGCTTGAAAACGGAACAAAGCCGGAAAATATCTTTTCCTACGCATTTGACCTTGCAAGTGATATAAAATACAGAAACCCTCTTGAACTTGTCAGAGCCGTGCGTGAAAGAGTAAGGACGGACAGTGAGCAGTATTATCTGTTTGTGGACGAAATACAGATGTCGGACGAAGTGCCGAATCCATACAATAAGGACGGTAAAAAGATTACGTTCTATGACGCTCTGAACGACTTGCGTTCAATGCCGAACCTTGATATATACGTCACCGGAAGCAATTCAAAAATGCTGTCGGCGGATATACTCACACAGTTCAGAGGCAGAAGCGATGAGATAAGGGTGCACCCGCTGAGCTTCGCGGAGTATTATTCCGCTGTGGGCGGAGATAAGTATGAAGCGTTTGACAACTATGCTTTTTACGGCGGTATGCCGCTTGTGCTGTCAAGACCTACCGATAAAGCAAAGATGAACTATCTGAGTACACTGTTTTCGGAGGTCTACATTAAAGATATTGTTGAACGCAGGAGAATAAAGCGTGAGGATATTTTGTCGGCAGTGCTTGATTTGTTATGCTCGTCTGTAGGTTCGCTCACAAACCCGACCAACATTGCAAACAGCCTTAATTCAAAGCAGAAGCTGAAGGGCGAGAGCTCAGTCGCTAATAATACGGTAAAGCAGTATATTGATAATCTGACCGACGCGTATCTTTTCAGCGAATGCAGGCGGTACGATGTCAGAGGTAAAGGCTATTTTGATTATCCGAACAAGTATTATTGCGAGGATATAGGGCTGAGGAATGCACGGATAGGTTTCAGACAGCAGGAAATGACGCACATTATGGAAAACATCATATATAATGAGCTGATTATCAGTGACTGTATGGTAGATGTCGGAGTGGTGTATTCAAGCGAGAAAGACGACAACGGAAAAGCAAAGCAGGTTGCGAGGGAAATCGACTTTATAGCAAATGACGGAGAAAAAAAGCTGTATATCCAGTCTGCCTTTGCGTTGCCCGATGAGGAAAAGACGATGCAGGAGAACAAGCCGTTTTCGCTGACGGGTGACTATTTTCCTAAGATAATAGTACGTCACGATATAACTAAGCGTTGGTATAATGAAAGCGGAGTTCTTAATATAGGAATAGTGGATTTTCTGCTTGACGACAGCATAATATGAGCGTAAGCCGATATTTGTGTAACCCAGTTACACAATCCTTGTGCAAAATGCACCACAAAAAGAAATCGCTTATATCTAAAATTCACTAATTTTAAAGATTAGCACAAAATTTAGCAAATTGGCTATTGCTTTTTTGAATGTGTTGTGGTATCCTTAGGATACAGAAAACACCAAGGGTGCTAAGGGAAACATCTTAAAGATGCGGACGGCAGAGCTTAAGGCAATGCAGCTTAAAGTAAAGTGCTAAGAGTGAAGCTTCCGACATAGACTTAAGGTGACAGACACTCTCGGAGGATTTTGGATTTAACGGCGCAGACCGTTAAACATAAAAAACTTTTACATTTTTCAAGGAGGTAATTTCCCATGATAAAGAAATTACAGAAACTGAAAGCCAAGAAAGGCTTCACACTGGTCGAGCTGATCGTTGTTATCGCTATCATCGGCGTACTCGCAGCTATCCTGATCCCCACAATGCTGGGCTTTGTTACTTCTTCAAGAGTAACATCTGCTAACACAACAGCAGCTGAACTCCAGAAGCAGATCAACAACTTCTTAACAGATGCTGATACAGCAGGCTACGGCATGAAGAAGTCAAACACCGCTATAGCAAGCTTCACATTCAAAATCGCTGATGATGGTACATGGGGAACAACATTATCAGAGGGCTCATATTCTCCTGCCGCTTCTGATGCATTCAAGGGCACAAAGACATGGGGTACTGAAATAACAGGCGTTAAGGCTAACGAAGGTAATAAGTCTGACATCGAAGATGCAACAGAGCTTATGACAAGAACTCTTGCTGATGTATTCCCTGATGTTAAGAGCTCTTATGTATTCGCATACTGCGTAGGCGGTTCATGCAAGTATGTTGCATACTCTGCTGATGGTACTGATGCACCTTCTTCAATGCCTACAGAAGACGATTTCAAGAACGGCGTTTATACTTGGGACGGTAACACAGCAGGTATCACATCTGATGGTATCATCCTTGGTACAGCTCCTGAGCTTAAGCTTGGTAAGGCATCATAAGTATTTTACTTAAGAATTGCTAAATGAATTTGATATCCCCCGACGGGTGACTGTCGGGGGATATTTATTACGGTAAGAAATGAAGAAAAAAGATAAAATAACGCTGATAATCGGTGTGGCGGTAATAATTATATGTGCAATTGCAGTGATTTTTATGCTGGATAGGTTTGCCGTTGTCAGAATATTCCCGCGACCTGTGCCGAAGCAGGAAAAGACGATACAGCTTGACGATTTAGGCTCGGCAGATATGCCGGTCGGCAATTCGCTTGTTGTAACTATATTTTGCGGTGATGAAAAATCAAACTGGGATTTCGGTAACGAAAACGACAGAGCGTTGCGTGAGCGTGATTTTGCCGCGTTGAAAATTGCCGCCGAGTGGCTCGGCAAACAGGCAGATAATTATAATAAGACATTTTCTCTTGTATATCCGACTGATGAAAAAAGTGATCTGTACTATGAAGCCGATTTTAAGGGCATAATATGTAATATAACAGAAAATCCCGATAACACAGAATGTTGGGAGTATATAGACGGCAAAATCGACAGTGCGGCACTGAAAAATAAGTATAATTGTGACAACATTTTATATCTCTTGTTTATAAACGAGTATGATGATGATACCGAAAATGATGATAACTTAAACATCGACCCGACAGCCGAATGTATATACGACAAAGAGAAAAAATACAATTATGAGTTTTGCCGTTTACCGTCAATTCTGAACGGAGAACATCTTTCGCCTGCGGTTATCGCTCATGAAATAATACATCTTTACGGTGCGCCTGACCTGTATGCGTTTGATGCAAATGATATAAATTACGGGGTAACTGTAGATTTTATTGAGCATTGCAGGAAAAACGTTCCGCAGGACATTATGCTCTCAACCTATGACCGTGAAACGGGCAAGCGCTTACCCGACCGTATAACGCAGGAGATAACCAACATAACCGCCTATTATATAGGCTGGCTTGATACGCCGCCCGAATGCATAGACGAGTACCTGCTTGTGCACTCACAGCATGAGTATAAAAACGGACAAGGGGTAAATTCACAATAATATAAACAGAGAATATTATTATATATCTGTTGATTTTCTGCGTGAAATGTGTTATTATTAACTTAATAAGCTAACACGGAGGAAATATGATGAATACTATTCGGCGCTTACATCAGAATAAAGGCTTTACTATAGTTGAGCTTGTCGTGGTTATGGCTATAATCGGTGTGCTTGCCGCGATACTTGTGCCTGTACTGTTAGGTGTTACAATAAGAGCTAATGTCGGCTCAGCCAACAGCACTGCCGCAGAAATGAAAAAGCAGATAGGCTATTTTCTGACTATGGCGGACGCAAGCCGCAAGAACTATATGCTTATGGGGGAAGATTGCCGTGAGGTCTTCACTATAACGGTAGTTGACAGCGAATGGCATATTGACGCTGTGCAAAATCCGTCTGCGTTTTCGCCTGATACGGTAACGTGGGGCAACAGTGCTGTTGTTGACAAGGACAGCAAGACGATGACATCGCAATACGGAGAAGAGCTGTTGGGTTCATATCTGCTTAACTGCTTTCCCGAGCTTAAAAACGGCGTGATAAGAGCCAACTGCATAAAAGGCGTGTGCGTATCGGCGTGGTACACGCCCGATACGACGAATATCTCCGATATAAACGATGTTCCCGCTTTTGGAACAAGCAAGGCGTGGGTCAATGGCAACGGCGATGAGATCACCGCCTATGCGTGGGACGGAGCGACAGCGGGAGTGAGTGCAGACGGTTATACTATCGGCACTGCGCCTGTGCTGGAGCTTGGCGCATAAAACAGAACAGAATTACCCGACTGTGAAAGCAGTCGGGTATTACTTACATATGACAGAGGTGATAAAGTGGCATACAGCGAGCTTATAAAGAACTTTGAGAAAATACGCGCGTATATGAGGGAGTTCTATGTATACGGCTTCAAGAGCAGAAACGAATACGACAGGAAAAGCGCCCGCTCATATGACGATGAGCGCCGCAGGGTAGAAAGCTGGCTCGGGGACTATATGCGCTTTACCAAGACCGCCGAGGGCAAGAATGTATTTCTGTCGGTAGACAGCCGTAACGAGGACAGCAACCCTTTCTATAAAGCGTGGAAAGCGAAGAGCTTTACAGACGGGGATATAACGCTTCACTTTGCGATATTCGATATACTTTACACTCCCGATATAAAGCTGACGCTGTCGGAGCTTATAGATGAGATCGATACTTTGCTGTCGGGTGATTTTACATTTGACGAATCGACACTCAGAAAAAAGCTTAAGGAATACACCGAGGAGGGCATTATCATAACCGAAAAGCAGGGCAGAAAGGTACTTTACAGCCGTTCTCCCGATATTGACGTGTCACAGCTATGCGATGTTGTCGACTTTTTCGGAGAAACCGCACCGTGCGGTGTTATCGGCTCGTTTATCTCGGACAAATTACCGCCGCACGAAAAGCTTTTCACATTCAAGCACCACTATATCACGCAGGCGCTTGACAGCGATATAGCGGCTGTGCTTTTTGACGCAATGCAGAAAAGATGCTGTGTCACCGTGGAAAACCTCGGCAGACACTGCGACAAGCCGATGTCGGTACGGCTTGTACCGCTCCGGATCTATATCAGCGCACAGAACGGCAGACAGCACCTTATAGCCTATAATATAAAGCTGAACAGGTTGTTTTCGTATCGGCTTGATTACATATCCGATGTGAAAATCGGCGAGCCGTGCGAAAGGTTTGACGAGCTGAGGGAGAAGCTGAATGCGGCTGAAAGCTGTATGTGGGGCGTAAGCGGCAGGCTTGATACCGACAGCACGGAACACGTTGAGTTTGATATAAGAATAACAGACAACGAGCAGTATATAGTAAACCGCCTTGAGCGTGAAAAGCGGTGCGGTAAGGTTGAAAAAATCGACGACAACCATTACAGATACTCCGCCGATGTATTCGACACTACCGAAATGATACCGTGGATACGCACGTTTATCTGCCGTATAACAAGGCTCGATTTTTCGGATAAGACGGTACAGAACAGCTTCAGAGCCGATATAGAGAAAATGTATGAAATATACGGCATAGAGGATAACACGGCTGACAGCGGAGGTGAAAGCGATGATATTCAGTGAGCTTTACTCGGCGTATTATAACACGGTAGCGAAGATAATCACCGCCGCATTTGACGAAAGCGCGACCGAAAAAGACCTTGACCGTATCGTCAGCGAAAACGCATTTTCCGAAAGCGTGCTTACAATAATGCCGTCGCTTAAAAGCGGAAAATGGAAGCTGCTTGATCGCAGTTTAAATCCGCTTTTAAAGCACGAGCCGACAATGCCGCTGACATTGCTTCAGAAACGCTGGCTGAAAGCCGTATCGCTTGATAAGAGGGTGAGGCTGTTCGATGTACAGTTTCCCGACTTATCCGATGTCGAGCCGCTTTTCACCGAGGACGATTATAAAGTATACGATAAATACTCGGACGGTGATGATTTTGGCGATGAGGGCTATATCGGTCGGTTCAGGCTGATATATTATGCCATAAAGAACGATCTGCCGATAATCGCAAGGTTTGACAACAGGTACGGCAAGGAGGTAACGCTGAGATTTTTTCCCAAAGGGTTTGAATATTCCGAAAAGGACGATAAGATAAGAGTAATAATGGACGGCTGTAAGTTCAGACAGATAAATCTTGGAAGAATTATAAACTGTCAGCTGTACGCAGGCACAGGTCCGTGGAACGAAAAGCCGGAAACAATGCAGATAAGAGAGCTTACCCTGCAGATAAATGACGAGCGGAATGCGCTCGAGCGTGTAATGCTCCACTTTGCGCACTTTGAAAAGCAAGCGGAGCGTGTTGACGATAATAAGTATCTGCTTCATCTGAAATATTACGCGACCGATGAAACGGAGATCGTTATCCGTGTGCTGTCGTTCGGTCCGTGCGTAAAGGTTATCAGTCCCGATGAATTTACAGAGCTTATCAAAGAGAGATTGAGAGAGCAGAGGGTATGCGGGTCGGGCTGATGGCTTCAGCCGAAAAACCGACCGGTTGTTATATTGTTTGAGCTTTTGCTGTGACAGCCGGCTTTCGATAGCGCTTTTATGGGGCAACACTTCAATATACGGCATATTGCGCTGATATAAAAATCAAGTCATTGTTTTCTTTATATCTTTTCAAGTGCGTAGCCTTTACCTCTTTCATAGGTAATAGTTACATCTGCGTTATTATCGTCCAGCTTTTTGTTGAGTCGTGAAACTGCCGTGAACAGTGCATTTGCGTTGTCGTAATACGGCAGTCCCCATACGTTTTCGTACAGCTCGGATTTTTGCACTGTGCTGCCTATATTGCGTACAAGCATCAGCAGGAGCGAAAACTCCTTATGGGTCGCAAGCAGGTCGTTGTCTGCAAAATATGCCGCCATAGATATCGTATCAAGCTTCAGGCTGCCGAAAGTGATATATCGCTTGTCTTTCCGGACTGCGCGCAGTCTTGCTTCTACTCTTGCTATAAGCACCTGGATATCGTACGGCTTCGGCAGGTAGTCATCGCCGCCTGCTCTCAGAGCTGTTATAATATCCTCGTTTTCGCTGAGCGCGGACAGAAACAGTATAGGAATATCGTATTTTGCCTTTATCTCACGACAGAGCGATACTCCGTCACCGTCAGGGAGCATAATATCAAGTATCACAAGGTCGACATCATTCTCGGACAGCAGCTTGCGACACTGTGCCGCATCGGCGGCTTCAAGTACACTGTAATCCTCCATGGAAAGACACGAGCTGTTTATCTTCATTATATGCGGATTATCCTCCACAAGCAAAATCGTGCTCACTTTTCATCTTCCTTTCCGCATGGTACGGTAAAGCGGAATACCGCACCGTTTTCACTGCTGTCTGCAGTTATTTCTCCGCCTGTTGATTCTATGATATCACGGCAGATATAAAGCCCCAGACCGTTACCGCCGTCAGTACTGTAGCCTTTATCAAACAAGTGCATGAGTGCCTCGCGGGATATACCCGTTCCGGTATCCGATACTATAAACACGGCGAAATTATCACCGTCGGCGGATCTTTCCGCCGAAAATGTCACTGTTCCGTTCTCGGTATGCTTGCCTGAATTTACAGCCAGGTTAATAAGCACCTGCAGAAGCATTTCACGGTTTGCTATAATATCGTGGCAGTTATCAGCCCTTGTGACAAGCCGGTTGCCGTGTTTGGCAAGTATAGGTCTGCACACCGCCGCCGCATCTGAAAGAACGTCCTTTGCGGCAAACCGGCTCAGTTCTATTGCAGCCGCCTCGTTATGAGATACCGAGAGCAGCTTTGTTACCATATCGGACAGACGTTGAGCTTCGCTTGAAATGGTTTTCAGGTTTGAAAGCGTTTCGCTGTTCACGATATTCTTGTCTATCTGCTTTTCGGTAAGCTGTGCGTATCCGCTCATTACAGTGAGCGGAGTTTTCATTTCATGGGCGATATTATGCATAAAATCGGTTTTCAGCCGGTCGAGCTTTTCGAGAGTTTCATTCATATGGGTAACTTGCAATTCGCGCTGTTTCGACTCGTCAAGGCGGCGCTCCGTTCTGGAAAGATTTATCGTAAGCATGACCGCATTGCAGAATACAAACAGTATAGTGGCATAGGAGCGGATATAGAATATTTTTGTAAAATATGTAAGCCCTTCTATCAGATACACGGCAGTGGTAAGTACAACGGTAGAGCATACTATAATGCTGTCGATATAGCCCATCAGCCTGTGCTTTACGGTCATAATACAGATATATACAGACGAAAGGATCAGATATACTGCCATAACAGCGCCTGTCACTACGGTAAAATGTGTGTAAACGGTTGACGGCGTTATGATGTAGAACAGTAATATCGAACCTACCGCACATACCGAGGTCACCACAAACCGCTTACGCGGTCTTAATCCGAGCATAGCAAAGGCGTAAAGCAGTATAAACACGAAATAGAGGATATTAGTGATATATTCGAGCTTATGCTCTGTATACCAGTCAAGATGCGGTAAAAGCACCCTTATCTGCTTGCTTTCATATATCAGATAATGCAGAGCCGCCGTAAGACAGGAGAGTGAAAACCACATCATACTGCGTTTTCTGTTTCCGAGAAGAAACATTCCGAAAAAGAATATCGCCATAGCAAGCAGTGTTCCTGCAATGAGTCCGTCACAAACGGTCTGCGCCCTGTCGTTTGCGGATATAAGCGGCGCTTTTGCAAGGCAGAGCTTGTGTATCGTACCTGTTTTGTGATTGAACCATGCGTGGCGGATTATTATTTCTGTGGTATCCGCCTATGCGGTAAAATATAGTGTAAATCTGTCTGTCGCAGGGATAAATTCTTCGGCATTGTCGGACACCTTACCGACCCCGCTTGACAGTTTTCCGTCAATATAAACCTGTTGCGCATAGGTCGCCGTTTCTCCGGAAAGTCCGTAGGTGATACCTTTTTCAAGGGGCAGCACTATGCGGAATGTGGCGTATTTATCATCGGGATCGCCCTGTGATATGTTGCCTTTTGCAAAATCGTCCGAGGTATACAGCCGTCCTGTGTAGTATTCGCCGGAGGATATATCTATACCGACACCCTCCTTTGACAAATCGGCATCAGCTATTTTGTCAGCGGACGGTATATCGACATATTTCGGCATTGTGCCTGCGGTAAGAAGATAAAAAAACAAAGAAACAATTATTATAAACAATACACAGACAAAAGCTGTTTTGGCATTTCTCCGCACATTTCCGTTCATACTATCACCTCTTTGTATTTTACTCCGCTTTTTCGGCTGATATGGTTTTCTTGCCGAATTGTAAGAAACTTCTTATTCTATTTTAACACATAAAAAAGAAACCGACAAGGAGAATATGCAAAATAAAGCGGCAAAAACGAAAAAAAGCTTTTCTTTTCAGACGATATGTGATACAATAATAAAGAACATATTTAAAAATCTCCGATGAAAAGGAATGGAATAAATCATGAAGAAGATATTACGTTTTGCGTCAGCTCTGCTTTGCGGGGCGATGCTGTTATGCTCGCTTTCTTTTACCGCTTTTGCCGAAGACGGCGATGATGAAGTATACGATTTTGATCCGAATACCGATAAGATATACAGCGAGGCTGTATATATGGTAAACACCGATACCGGTGATGTTGTCTTTAAAAAGAACGAAAGCAAGAAGATGTATCCGGCATCGACTACAAAAATAATGACCTGCATAATAGCGCTTGAGCATCTGTCGGAGGGCACTCTTAAAAAGAAGGTCGAAGTGCCTTATGACTGCTTCAACGACTTCTATGAGGATCCGAACTACAGCGATCCGTCAAATGCGGCGATAGAGCCTTTGCAGGACAACCTGACATACAAGGACTGCTTATACGCACTTATGCTCCCGTCAGCCTGCGAAGCGGCAAATATTCTTGCCTACAACATAGGCGGAGGAAGCATATCAAAGTTTATCGGAATGATGAACGAAAAGGCGAAGGAGCTTGGCTGTACCGGAACAAACTTTGTAAATGCTCACGGTCTGCATAATAACAACAACTACACTACAGCGGAAGATCTCTACAAGATGACAAAGTACGCCTATGACAAATTTCCTCTGTTCAAGGAAATAACAAGCACATATGAATACGAAATGCCGAAGAATGACGCAAACCCCGACGGCTACTCTATTTACAGCACTATTTCTCTCCTGCGTCCCGGCAGTGTTTATGAATATGAATACGCATACGGCACAAAGACGGGTACTACCGATGAAGCCGGAAGATGCCTTGTTTCAGCCGCCAAAAATCAGTACAACTATATACTTGTGACGCTCGGCGCACCGGTAAAGGACAAGAACGGAGAATACTATGACGACTGGTATTCGATGGTGGACGCGCTCAACCTCTACAAGTGGGCATTCACAAACTTTGAAATGGCTACCGTTGTGAACAAGGACGAGCAGATAACCGAGGTCAAGGTTGAGATGGGAGAGAGCGCGACACACGTTATATTAACTCCCGAAAGCGACTACACGGCGCTTATGCCAAAATCGGTAAAGGAAGCGGGCGTACAAAAGGTTTTCAAGGCTTATGAAAGCATACAGGCTCCTGTGAAAAAGGGCGATATACTCGGCGTTATGGACGTTAAATTCAAGGGTGAAACGATTGCTACCGTAAACCTTGTTGCAAACAACAACGTTGCAAGATCGGACGTGGAGTATTATATAGAAAAAGCAAAGGACGAGTTCGACAAGCCGTGGCTCAAAGCTTCAATAGCCGGAATTGTAATACTGCTTATCTGCTTTATTGTCACAAGAACTATCGAGAACTCGAAGCGCAGAAAGCTGGCATCAAAGGAGAAGCGCCGCTTTGAAAGCTACGCTAAGAAACGCTGATGCAGAGCATAAATATAATTTGCCTCGGCAGACTGAAGGAAAGCTATCTCAGAGATGCCTGCAAGGAATATGAAAAGCGGCTCGGTGGGTTCTGTACGCTTAAAATATACGAGCTAGAGCCTGTCGCACTGCCGAATGAGCCGTCTGACAGGCAGACAGAGGACGCGCTTTCCAAAGAAGCTGAAATGATAGAAAAGAAGCTGGCGAAGAACGCTCTTACCGTTGCTATGTGCATTGAGGGAAAGCAGCTTTCAAGCGAGGAGCTTGCAGCTAAGCTGAGCGATACGGCGGTGCAGGGAAAGTCGGCGGTGAACTTCATAATCGGAAGCTCGTTCGGGCTTGCTCCCAAGATAAAGGCGATGGCTGATATAAAGCTGTCTATGTCGAAGATGACTTTTCCGCATCAGCTTGCAAGGGTGATGCTTCTGGAGCAGATCTACAGGGCGTATAGTATTATTGCGGGGAAAAGGTATCATAAGTGATAAACGGCATCGTTCAAGATGTACTTTTGACAAACGAGGTGTATTATGTTTAAAGATGACAGAACGGCGCTTTTACAATCACTGTTTTTTCCGGTAATAATTATTATATGGGGGATTGCACGAACGGTAACCGATTTTCTTTATGCGGGCGGAATTTCAGCGTTTACACGGCTTGACGCTTTGTGGCGGTATGTTTGCTTCGGAGCTATAATATGTAGTGTAATTGCAATAATTATAACACTCTGTGGAAAGGTCGATACGTCACGTTACTTTTTAAAAAGGCTTATAGGGACATGCGGACTGGTTGTTTTATACGGCGTTGCAATGAGCTTCGCCACAAGTATGCTTCCTGCCGTGTTCATCGGAATTGCGGGTATTGCTTATCAGATACTCAGAGTGCAGGACGATGATTCAAGTAAAACGGAGCGTGCGGTACTTATGCTGTCTGACCCGGCTATTCATCTTACGGTGTTCTGGGGGATCCAATGGGTATCTGAATTTGTTAAAACGGAATAATATAAGGCGGAACAGCATAAAAAACCGTTCCGCCTTTTCTGTATATAATATGCAAAAGAAAAACCGCTTTGGCAATCAAAGCGGTTGGCACGCCAAGAGGGATTCGAACCCTTATTACCCCAAAAGTTTTTCTATGTTATCAGCAATACGAACCTTAAATTCTTCGATCGCAGATGGAAAGGTGTGCTGATAGACCTTTTCAATCATGTCAGTCGATGAATGCCCCATTAATTCCGCAATATATTTCTGTGGTATTCCAAGCAATAATGCTTGACTGGCGTAATAATGTCGCAAAGAATAGAATCTAAATATATGTAGCCCGTGTTTACGAAGAAATGAATTCCAATCACGGCTTATTTTATTTGAAGATATAACGCAAATCCGTTTTTTATCCGGAGTATTCATGAGTTTATCTCGCAGTAAGGGCGATATTGGTATTGTCCTATATCCGGCGTATGACTTAGGCGGCTTATATACTTCTCTGCCATGCTCATTTATTACAACTGCTTTGCGAATTTCTAATCCGTCAGCGGTAATGCAATCCTTTGTCAATGCACATATTTTCGAAGGACGCAATCCACATTGACTGGCTAATAAAAATGGAATCTCAAGCTCTGTATTTTTGATTAGTTTGTATATTACTTTTATTTCGTTTTCATCCGGTACATAAAATGATGATTTTATCTTTTGCGGTAGTGATATACGATAGACAAAATCGGGAGCGAACATTTGCAAAGAGGCGTGCAATAAACCATACGCATTACGTACCGTTTTAGGTGAATAACAATAAGATAATTTATTGATTGCTCGCTGAATAAGTTCCTGGTCAAGTTTAGCTATCTTAACGTCGTGCAAAATATACAAATAACGCTGATTTGCTTTTTTGTAACCGTAGATAGTAGATGGGGATAAAACAGCGGTTTTGCTTTCTATATAGCGATCTATCGCCTGTTTTACAGTGATATTTTTGTTATTATTCATTAAATCCTCTCCATTTCCAATTAATTTGATTATTATATCATAATTTGAGATGTTTATCAAATATTATAAAGCACGGCTCGTCCGTGCTTTCTGCTTTTAAAAAGGAGGTGAGCTGATGCCTGCAAAGATAATTGATTTTACTGCGCCGCACAAACGAAAAACCGAAAGTGAAATCAGAATATCAGAAGTCGAGAAGATGGCTCTCGATAAGAAGATGAGTTACGGACAGTATGTTGCAATGCTTGAAGAAGAAAAGAAAAAAGGCTATGACACAAGAAAATAGAACAATATGGTGCGACAGGAACGTCCTGTGCGATACGGTGTCGCACCTATATGAGAGCAAAAGCAACCTGCGGCAGTGCAACTCTGCCGGCTCTCAACGGTCGGAACACAAGTTAGTGTTATGATGGGAATGATTTGTGTTCCGAAGTGCATCGGGCGATGATAGCTACATCGAGGACGGAAAAGTAAGCCTGCCGTCCTTTCCCGGTGCTTATTATTTTTTAAAAAGGGGCTTAATTTTGTAGCTGCTTTATGCAGCAGAAAGAGGTTTACTGTTATGAAAATGATTGCATTTTACAACAACAAAGGCGGAGTCGGAAAAACTTCCACGGCGATCAACATAGCTTATACACTATCCCGTCGTCAAAATCGTATTCTTTTGGTTGACTTTGACGGACAGTGCAACAGCTCACGTTTTTTCACTGACTTAGCAAATGATGAATGTGGCTGTGAAAGTGCCATCGTCAATGCGGAAGAAATGCCGCTGATCAAAAGCACACGTTATGACAACATTGATATAGTCACGTCATCGGTGCGTATGAACTCAATATCAAATGATTTCGCCAACTTGTCCGATGAAGAAAAGCAAACAAATATAATAAAATTTCGGCAGTCGGATTATGACTACATAATAGTAGATATGCCGCCGGCAATGAACGACTTTACAGAACACGTTCTAACAGTATGTGATTATGTCTATGTCCCTATTGAGCTTGGGACATTTGCGGTTCAGGGACTTGCAAGGGTAACACAAAAAATCGCAAATGCCGGAACAAAATATGCTTGCTTCGCATCGAAATATGATAAAGGCAACAAAGCAGATCGTGAGTTGCTCGAAATAATGAAAAAGAACCTTGGTGATAAAGTATTGAATACCGTTGTTCCGTTCTCCAGAGCTATAAAGAACAGCATAAGCTACAGAATAACAGCTTCGGAGTATATGGCTTAAAATATCCCTTTGTTGCATCACCTAACAGGCATGCAAAAAAAGCAGGCGATACACTGCAATATAGTGCCAACTCAAAAGTACGGAGCATTAGTTTTATCATTACGAGCCCGCATATAATTAATATTGCTAAGGCGACGATTATAATCGGAGCAATACTACTATGTCCTGTTCCTCGTTGATATAAACAAACGGATTATATGCGTTGGTTTTCTTTATGTTGATCAAGTTAAACACTCGCACTTTATATCCGTTTTCCATAAGCAATTTTGCTGTATCACGATACAATTCGCCTTTCGGATCTGTCACTACATAACTACCGAACATCTGCATGATGTCAGGCTTGATCTTGCGGAATGATTTACCTGCTCCCGGACCGCCTATAACTATTTCATTGAGATTATGCGGTTCATAATAGCAATTTTTAGGATTGTTGACCGTTACATAGAACCCGTTCCCGATAGGGATACCTGTCGTGTCACTGTTTTCCTTTTCGTCACGCTTAGTTGCCCAATCGGCACTTCCGGCTTCCACGCCTTTGTAATCGTCATAATTCTTTCCTAATAAAGAAAGCAACAACAGGGACAAAAGAACGATATAAACATACCACAGAGAGCCGTGAATTTGTAATATTGCCCCTAAGTCAAAAGGTGCAGAAAATGTTGGATTAGTCCAGTAAGGCATTGATTTTATCAGCACCGACAAGCTTAGCTGCTCTGACGGTATGCTGTTATCATAAGCGTAGCACTGTAGGCAGTAAATAAAATAGGTTATAATCAAAAATGTGATTATACCGATTATGCCGAAAAGAATAATTGCAGTTTTTAAGACAGATTTACTGTTCTTATGCCGCAATTTGTTTTTATTTGCCATTTCACACCTCCATAAGCCACCACAAAGGCGGCAGAGCTTTTCTGCCGCCCGGTGACAATAAAATTTTAATGCTGCTTAGCGTTTTCTCTTACGCTTCGATAACGGGAATGCAAGCACAACAGCCGCACTCATCATTACCGTTGATATGATAATAACCGCCGTCTGCATAAAGCCGTCCTCGCCTGCACCTGTCGGAGGATTGCTGTCTGATTTCTGACTACTTTGATTTTCTGAGTCTGCTGTTTCGGACTGTAGTCCTTTGCATTGTTGTACTCAGTTACGGTGTAGTCACCTGTAGGCAGTTCTGCAATTGCAAATGTGCCGTTTTTCAGAACGAATTTTGTTTCTGTTTTCTGTGAGCCGCAGTAGATATAGCTACCGCTGTTTCCCTTTACCTTGAGATACGCTCCGTTGCTATCTGTTACGGTAAAGTATACATTGTTTTCGATTTCAGCCTGTTCAGTGGCTGTCATCGTATCAAACTGCTTCCATACCTTTATAATCTTGCCTGTGCCTGTGTCACGGACATTCGTAAATGTCAGCTCTGTCGCCGTTATATGTGTATATTCCGTCTGCACCTGTTGCGGTGATATACTTGCCGTTTCTGTCCTTTACGGTGAAATACAGGCTCTTTTCAAGCTCTGCCTTCATCTGTGCGATTTCATCGGCTGTCATATCTGCTGTGCCGTTGTCAAGTTTCCATTCCTTGATTATAGCTCCGTGACCGTAAGGATATTCGTTGAAGTCGGATTTTCCGATTTCATTGCTTACCGATACAGTAGCATTTGCTGTTTTAAGAGTTACAGCGTGTACGTTTGTATCAAGGTAGTAGCCTTCGGGAGCTGTAAGCTCCTTGACATAGTAATAACGCTATTGCGTTTTGTATGAAAATATACGGACAAAGCTTTACCGAAGCCGTTAAATCGCTTTGCGGCGATATTCAAATGGAATATTCACCCAAATATAATACGAAAAAGAAATCGTCAGAAGAAAAAATCGAAGCTCATCGACTTATACTGCCTGAACAGGATCACAAGGAAAACGGACAGCGAAATTACAGCAATGTTATCGCATATTTGTGCAAAACCCGTGGACTGGAGTATAACATAGTAAATCAGCTGATCTATGACCGTAAGTTATATCAAGGTATCGGTTACAGCGGTCTTCAGCTTGTCGGATATGACAGTTCGAACACTCCGTTTTATCGTTTTAAAAACGATATACCCACAAACGCACCGGAATATGTTACCATAGAGCTTCAGGCACAGAAACAAAAAGGTGAGAAATATATTTGTGAAGGGTTTAGCGGTGAACATATACTGGAGCTTATCGAGCGTGGCATTACTAAAAAATATGTAAATATGATCGCCGTAAACGGCGACGGTATTATGTCACGCTATGCGTTTTGTCGTTCTGTATCTGATAGCTCTACATACCGTGTCGATTTGCCGGGAAGCGATAAAAAATATTCGTTTTCTTTACTTGGTACAAATAAGAATAAGCTGTATGTTTTCGAGTCTGTAATTGATATGCTGTCCTATGCGTCCTTTTACGCTATAAACAACGGACAGGACGCTTGGCAGCAGTTGACTATGCTATCGCTCGGCGGCAAATCAGATGTTGCTCTTGACGAGTTTTTAAAGAATAAGCCTATTGCCGAAATAACGTTCTGCCTTGACAATGATGATGCAGGTAAACACGCTACTGAGCAGCTTAGCGACAAGTATGCTCTGAAAGGATATGCTGTTTCAAAAGATATACCATTAAACAAGGACTTTAACGACGATTTAAAGGCGTTCAGAGCGTTGAATGAGAAGAATACTGTACAAGCGACAAAACCGCTTAAACGTTAAAATACAACAAAATACAAGGATGTGTGAAAATGAAAAGTTATTTTCTGCTGTCTAACTCGGTTATTACCTCAAACGAGCTGACGCATAACGAGTTTGCAGTTTATACATACCTGCTTTCTGTTTATTCAAATATCCGAAGCAAAGCAGGACACGAATATAAGCGTGTAAGACAGCAGACAATAGCTTCACACTGCGGTATAAAGTCTACGCAGACAGTATCCAAGATAACCGATAGCTTAATGAGAAAGGGCTACATTACACACATTTTAGCGGCTTACCGAAAGGATAATCGCAAGGGAACATATACATATGTTTTAAATCCCGAAAAGAATAAGGTGTCGGCTAACTATACGCGAATAGAACGAAATGTGTTCGGCAAAAACTTAACAGCGATCGAATTGCGCTTATATATCCTTATTATTAAATCGCTTGACAGCAAGCTCGGTTACTGCTTTAAAAGCTTCAACGACCTTGCCGATGAGCTGTGCATAAAGCGTGATACCGCTATGAAAATAATCAGCAATCTTGTCAATCTGCGTCTTATACGTAAACAGCGTAAAATGCGTTATGACAACAGCAAGGTTTATGCGGACAATTCATATAGTACAAAGGTTATCAGATTTATCAGGAAAAGAAATAAGCCCGGATCACACCCCGGGCTTATCTCATTTAAAAACATTCATAAGCACACTGATAATCCCACAATCACAGAATTAAACAGCCTGCATAATTATAATAACGCTATCGGCAGCATTTGTCAAGTGGGTAAATGTGTTTATTGCATTGTTTTTTTGAAAAACAGGGGTAGCCCCCCGAATTTAAGGTCTATACAATACCCAGTTATACTACCTTCAGAAAGACAGAATATCTTTTATATACGAATATGATACTGCTATATTAAAGATATATGCGGGACTTTTTCGGTTTTTGTTTGCCCTTCCGGATTAAGTTTTCTGAATTTTTCGGTATCGGACTTGCAGGAGTTATTGTTGTTATACCGCTTGTATAATGGATTTATAGCTTTTTTATTTCTGAAGGTTAATTTTAAGATATTTTTGACCATTTTAATTAAAGGAGTTTCGTCATGAATATTGATATATTCAAAACTTTAGAAAACAAACTTTCAGCTGCTTATAAAAACAATAATTTGCTTTTCATTGCAAATATTAATACAGCTGATGATTATGAACTCTTGACAAATTTACAAAAAGAGGATATGATTATTATAGCTGAAAAATATCAGTATGATATTTACAGAAAAATCGGCATAGGAATAATTTCACCTAAAGATATGTCATTTAACAGCTGTGCTTTGAAGTGCGGTTTTTCTGCCTGTTATCTTCATTTTGCTCATTTGTAGCTGCTGACTTTTTACTTTGTGTTTTGCTCAGCTCTACAATATCATATTAAAACCGTTTACCTATCTTCTCTACCGCTTTCTTTACGCCTTCACCTCCCGCAACCAATATCAAGCCTATGAAAATTATCACGGTGATAATGAGATTAGCAGGTGACGCGCTTCTCTCTGCGGTGCCTGAAAGGTACGGACATATCCATATCACGACAAAGCTTTCGCTGACAACGCAAAGCCCCAAGGGTAGAACAAATAACAGAATATTTACCGAAAAGGCGGTTATAAGATTAGCCGATAGCTTTGATACACACAGCATAAAAAAGCCGCAGGCGAGCATAGAGAAAAACCGTATCAGGTATACCCGAATTATGTATTGCAATATTGTTTCGTTTGTTTGCATACCGTAAAGTGCCGTAATACTCTGTAAGGGTGCGTCTAAGAATGAGAGCTTGTAATTGTTCATTACGAAAACAAATTCGGGTAGCCATACCGCTACAAATACTATTGCAGAGATAACAAGAGTTATTACGCCGTCTATGGCAAAGCGCTTGATTCTGCCCTTTTCTGTAGTACGTAGGAGCTTTGTCAGTCCTCTCTGATTATCAAATGCTATCATAGGCGATATACACAGCACAAGGGCTATAGTAGCGAGTATACACATAAGGAAGTCGTCCTTATAGCCGTTTACCGACAAAAGACGGTTAAACCCTTCTTCAAAAACGAGCTGTAGGTTGCTATTTTTATCAGACTTAATAACCGACACACGGTCACATATCTTATTAAATGCATTCTCATAGTCAAGCTTTTTTGTAATATCGTTCAATTCCTTATTGTAGCTTTCATAATCCGATTCAGCGGGTGTCTGCGTCAATAATTCTTCATAGCGTAGCTTTATATTTTCAAATTCCAGCTTTTCATTTTCCAAAAACAACAGAGTTTCATCCGTCACTTCCCCGCCTATCTGTGCTACATAGCTGTCGTAGCGTTTTTGCTCGGAATCGTAGCCTGCACTCATATTCTGATAATTGCAGAACCCAATAACAGCGACAACAACAAGAACAAGCAATGCTTTTCCCGCTATTGCCGTTTTATATACCTCGTTTACAACAAAATTTGCCGAGAGCTTGCGTTTTACTGTAATATATGAAAAGATTTCCGATATTTTACCTGAAGCCGATATAGCGCGTCTTGAGCAATAAACCGCAAAATAAATAAGCAAAGCCATGATAAGAATTATTACTGTTGTAATTACACAGACGGTAAGAGCCGATACGGGCTTTCCAAAAATGTTTAAATGATAATATCTGTAAAATAACTGATGTGGACTTATAAAACAGCAGAAATTTATGTATTTTAATATATTGTATGCCGATATATCACTTATAGAAGTATAAAGCCATATCGAAACACCACTACAAACAGAGATAACAGCAAACGCCGCCGCAACATTTTTAAGGAAAGTACATATAATCATCATTACAACAACGACTATAAAAAAGGCTGATGTTTTGAATAAAAAGTGGATAACAAGATACTCTCCCACGGTCATATTTATATTGCATAGCGTAAACTGCGGGATTGACTGAATACATCTTGATAAATCGCCAAGCCCGAAGCGAATAGTACCTGTAAGCAATACCATACCGTATAACAACACAGCCGAAGTAACGGTAAGCAAAAAGCAGGCTATCAGCTTTGCTCCTGCACTGTGAATACGCCCTTTGGGAGTTTGTCTTATAACCGCCGCCATGCCTGTCATTTTGTCGCGACAGCATACAATAACCGTCAGCATAAGCACAAAAACAAGCATCATTAAATCGGTATCTGCGCTGTTTATATAGCGTTCTGTTCCGTAGTCGGGATAAAAGGACGGTTTATTTTCAATTACATTGTTGTATGCTGTGAAAATATCCTTGAAGCTAAGCTGTGTAAAGCTGTTTTCCTTAGAAAAAACCGATGGTTTTGAACGCTGTTCGGCTTCGCTTTTGATATTCCTGATTGTGGTATTGTAGTTTTTTACCCGATTTAATTTATCCTCATATTTCTTGTCCGGAAATATATTCTGTAGCACATTGTCTTTTATATATTTGTTTGCAATACTCTCTGCGACAGACAGCTTTTCCTCTTCCGATGTAGATAAATATACCTTGTTAATTTCACGAATACATTCATCGGGTACGCCAAGGACAGGCGTATATGTTGCCGAAAGAGCTAAATTCAGCAAAAACAGTGCTACAAACAATATTAACAGCACTTTGCTTTTTAACGCTTTGTAAAGCTCATACAGAGCTATTTTCATCTATAGCACCTCCTGCCGTGTTTTTCTCGGGAAAGTGCAACATATATGCGTTTTCGAGTGTCCGGCGTTCGTGCGGGAGAACACTGACAAGCTGTTCAACAGTTCCGTTTGCGGCAATTCTGCCCTGCTTCATAATTATTATTTCATCTGCAATAGTTTCAACATCAGATACTATATGTGTGCTTACAAGGACAATTTTGTCCTTTGCTGTTTTATGTATCATATCCCGTATGATAACTCTTTGCTTTGGGTCAAGACCTGCCGTCGGCTCATCAAGCAGAACAAGCTCGGGGCTTCCGAGTAGGGACTGTGCAACTAAAACTCTTTGCTTCATGCCGCCCGAAAAGCCTCCGATAGCTTTATCCATTACGTCATGCAGTTCAACTTCACTTAACAGATACTCGGTTTGCTCTCTTGCTACTGCTGTAGAAATTCCTTTGAGAGCTGATATATACATCATAAACCGTCTTGCGGTAAAGTTGTCATAAAGCGCCTGCTGTTGCGGCATATATCCGACCTTACGGCGAAATTTACTGCCAAGCTTAGTTATGTCTGTGCCGTTCCAGCAAAGCTGCGAGCCTAAGTCTGGTGCAAGGTTATCTGAAATAATGTTCATAAGCGTTGATTTTCCTGCGCCGTTGGGGCCTAAAAGTCCGTAAACCCCGTTTTTAAAGGTCATCTCAAAATCAAAAAGAGCCTGTTTTTTACCGTAATGTTTATTAAGATTTTTAATTTGAAGCATTTTTTACACCTCTACTTTTTAGCCTGAACATTTTCCGCATTTTTTACCGTAAAGGAAAACCTGTCCAGACTATCGCTTTGCCATATAAGCTTTATATCGCTGACCGTTAATTTTGCTGTACCAAACGGTTTATTTCTGAAATCCTTTGTGAGCCACTCGCTGTTATCTGTGTTGCCTGCATAAAAATATACACAATCGCCATATAGCAATACACTTGTTTTAGAAGCATTGGAGGTAAGATAACTACTCTCTATATCACCGGAAAACCTCGGTGAAAAACCAAGTGCATTTTTTAAGCTTTCGGGATAAGGAAAAAACAATATGCTGTTTTCTTCTGATATGTACAGATCTTCATCAAGAACTACATACAATACGCCTTCAAGAGTAACCTCTCCGCTTAATGTGATTTCTGTGTATACTGTTTGCGATATTCCCGGCTCGGTAGAATTTGTTTCCCGATTGTATTCGAGTGTTTCTTTAACGGACGAAACTGCAGAGGTGACGGTAAGCCCACTTTCTGTAACATCACCCGATTTCAGCAATTTTATCATTTTTTTGCTGTCCTGCGGCACTTCACCTTTGTAATTCATATTATCATCGAATTTATCAGGAGAAGTAAAACTGTCACAGTAAAAAGTATCATTAATTTTACGCACAGCGGCAAATGGTGCGTTCCATAGCTTTTTATTCTCGTCATAGGCAGCACCTTCCTTGACTATTTGCAGACCGTTTTCGTCAAGAATAAAATATCCGTCGCCATGATATATTTCTCCGACAAGACTTGTAACACTTTTCTCTTTGTTACTACTTTGAGAGCTTTCTGTTACATCTGAACAACTTGAGATTAACATAACCACCGCAATTGTCGCCACTATTAAAGCTATTCTACTTAATCCTTTTGCCATATCTTACTCCACTAGAATATCCGATTTTGCTACCTTTTCTTTTGTTACTGTTTGTTCTTCGGCGTTATAGACGCTGATAATATAGCTGTCCTCGTACTCGGACAATACCTGTGCATAAAGCCCTTCGCCATAGCTTATATCATGCCTTGCGGGAGCTTCATCCTTTAAATTATAATAATACCACTGTGTATTGTCGCATTGGAACAGATAATCGCCCAAAATGACAGTTTCGGACAATATCCTGTCGTTATGAATAACAATCGGTTCAGAGGTCTTCGGAGTTAACACTTCAATATTGCTGTCATTGTTATATGCATAGTAATCATCGCTAAGTCTGACAGCAGGCGGCTCGGACGGCATAGTGTTTTCACTATACTTTCCTGTCTTAATGTCGTACACCGAGCTGTTGAAATAAAATTTGTTGTCATAGACACCTAAAATCTTTGTTTTATTGTTTTCCGTTGCACCAAAATCGGTAAATTTTCCGGTTTCTATGTCAAGCACTCCGAAATGATTGGTATTATCGCCTGTAATCGCTCCTTTTTCGTCATAAGCAGACTGATAAGGGAAAAACAGCAGGGTGTTGTTTTTAAGTACGCTTGTGCTTATCCAGTCGCAGGAAAAGCCTTCTATTTTGCATACTTCCTTTTCGGAAGTACCAAGCGGGTCTGATGAGTGAAGTACCGCGGATTCTACTGCTTTTCCGTCTTTGGTTTCGTATCTATCCTCGAACCAGTAAAGCTTTTCGTTATACAAAAAAGGCAAGGTTTGTTTGCCGTAAGCAAGGCACGGAAGTCCGTCCTCTGTAACAGCATTTGAGTGGTCACAGTTTGACTGACCGCATAGCGCAATTGTACTCATATCAGAATACTGTAAAAAGCTTAGTACTGCGTTTTCGGTAACTATCAACTCGCCGTCATTATATATTGTTCCGTATACTCGCATATATCTCGCCTGATCATCTGTTTTTGTATCCGAGCAGGCGGAAAAAGTGGACGCAAATGTAGCAATCAGTATTGCAGTGCCTATAAGCTTTAATTTCCTGTTCATAATATTGCCCTTTCATAAGTTGTATTTATGTTTTTATTTTATTTTCTGTGTCAAAAAATATAAGCAGTAATTATATTTCACACGCAGGAGCATCTTTTGTTTTATTTCCTTTTTTGTCTTATAGATACATTTATAACACGTCATGTTGTGCCACCGTACGTGCAGTCGCTAAACAAAAGTTAATATGTGTAGCTGACTGCCCAGAATGGTTTGTATGTACCAGAAGTGCAATTTATAGATATATCTACAAACTGTATTTTATATCCTGCTGCTTTTTCAGCAGCAGTCAATGCTACTGTTTTTGTCATTTTATCAAGTCTGGAATATTCGCCGTTACCGTTACTCTTATTCTTTATGACAGTTTCTCCATTTTTTGTAGGAATTATTAATTCACAAACCACTGAAACGCTTTTTTCGCCGTTTGGAACCTCCGTCCCACCGTCGAATACATATTTTGCAGTTGCTGTTTGTTTACTTTGATTAATAGTGTATGACATGACTACGCATGATGTTGGTCCCATAGGAACCAACTTGTAGTTTGATGCTGCTTTGTAAGTGACAGGTGATAATGCGTTTCCTGGTAACACCATAGCAAATGCCGATGAAATTACAGCTGTTGTTGCTATAGTTGCTTTTATTATGTTTTTGATTATCATCATATTATACCTCTTTCTTTTTCCCAAGCTCACATATATTATCCACCGATACAACAGTACCGATTAATCCGCTCATACCGCCTCTTTCTGTGGATATATAAGTAATCTCTGAAAATGTTATTGTGGCCTCTTTATAATACACATCCTCTGAAAATGTATCGGAACTTAAAAAGTCGCAATCCTTTAAATAACCGATATTTATAACACCATCGCTTGTTGTAATCGCAAACTGCGGATTGCCCCAGCTGTAATTATAGAACATAGCACAGCTACTCCCTTTATATTGAGCGTCAACATCAAAAAGGAACGGCACAGCCTCATGGTATTCCTTAGAATAAGGCATAAACAGTATTCTGCTTTCGCCATCATGCTCCGAATTCTCTATATTGTAGCGTTCGGCAAGCAGTATACCCGTAAAGGTTACTTCACCCGTCAGAGTTATTTTTGCGTCCATTACATCATAGCCTATGCCAATATCTTTTTTTAGCGTTTCGCTATACATTACGCGAGGTGCTACGCTGATGTAGCACGAGTCTACTATCAGACCCTTACTGCCGATGCTGTCGCCTTCATGTACTATTATTTTATCCTTGCTTACCACGGGTCCTTTTTGAGAGCCTATACATTTCATTTCGTTCAAATCGTAATCATCAGGATTTCTTATGCTGTTGTTGTCAAACGGTTCATATTCATAACCGCCCATTGAACCACGGATAATATATGAACCTGCCGCATTGGGATCGGCTTCAAGGTCAGCAAGCTTTACAAATTCGCCGTTGCCGAGGTACATTTCATTTTCGGGGTCTTCGGTATAGAATTCCGGCAATTCCTCCACAGGTTCTTCGATAGATGTATCGCCTTTATTAATATCCTCTATGAGTTTTATGTATTGTAATGCGTCCTCACAATATTCTACCGATTTAATACTATTGTCTGTGTTTAATATAATTCTATAGCCTTGTTTGGTTTTCTCATCTGCATAAACATATACATTATCTCCGCTGTCTGTGGTAAAGGTTTTGAATTTGTTGATTTCTATTTGCTGAATCGGTTTTTTGTCGTTATCTTTAATTGAAATAAAGCATATAAACGGCTCATCGGAACCCGATTTATATCCGTAAAGCTCCACGGTGTTATTATTGTTATCGGTAAGCGTTTTTACAAGCTCACTACCTTCGGGTGCTGTTATACTCCCGGTTTTTGAAGTATCGGTAACAGTATCGATACTGCTTTGTAAGGACGTTGTATTATCATCTGCCGCTATACTACTGTTTTGTTCGGGCTGAGAACAGCCTGTTAAAGCTACTGTGACCGATAAAGCCATAACCAACAATATTAATCTTAATCTGTCATTCATATTAAGCTCCTTTATGCATATAATCGAGTCGAGGATATCTTTTGGCAAAATTCTTGTATGTGAAAACCTGTTTGTTTATTTGGCAATGTCCTGAATAATTTGACGATCCAGCTTCTAATAAGCTGGAATTAGATCCGCACCCGTTAGCATCATAAACTGTAATTGTTGTATCAGTTTTTCCCGCTAAAACTATAGAGTGGTTATTATTGTTTGATGTTCTTACTCTCAAATGCGTGCCCACCGGTAAATCGGAAATCATAATTTTCAAGTTTCTTGCGGTTAGGAATAAATAATCATTGTTGTCGCTTCCCCAACCAAAATCATTACATTTTGATTCAGATAAATTTTTAGTAAATACACCTTTATACACAAATGCTGCAAACCCATAGCATTGATAACAACCGTCAAAACATCCACATGTTGCAGTTGATGCCTCAGGACTGATAACACTATGTGCTGAACAAGATGATTTACCATTTACAAAATACTTGCCTGCAGTAAGATTAACATTTTTAGAACCATCAACATAATAGCAGTAATCAATGTTGCCATTATTATATTTGATTTTAGGGGTGTAGCTTGTAAAATGTGTTGCGGCACTGGCCGATGATGCAACCGCTATAGAGATCGCCGCAATTATTGACAATGATGAGATGGTTATAAATATTCTTTTTGCTTTATGTATGAACTTAAGCTTCATTTGATAATTTCCTTTCATTTTAACTCGGAATAAAGCCCGATGTAAGCATAGCTTTTCATCGGCTGTGACGAAGAAATCTTGCCGCAGGAGCGTTAGCTCCTCAGCTTTTCTGTAAGGCAGTAATTCACCTACGATAGTCTGAATGGAACATGCCGCCTATAAAGGCGGGGAACATTGCGGCATTAGGTTACAACTTGATACATCATAAAAATCAATTATCTGTATCAATTTTTAACATAACTTCAAAAATTTATATATATTTGTTTTTTCGCCAATCCTTTCATCAATATATTATAACTCAGGAAATACTGCCTTATAAATTGTATAATTTTCAGATTTTCCTTATGACTGTAAAACATCTCCTCCTTCATTATTACTATCACACTTTCGCACCTTGCATTATCGTAACATCTGCCACCTCCACTGTCCATTCTTTGTAGCCCTGAGCAAAACGCCGCAAACGTAGAAAAGAAGCGGATTTGCAGGACACAAAAAATAATTTTATCACTAAAAATATATAGAAACAGCCAACCAACTTTGGTATAATTAAATTGTACGAAAACCACACGAAAGGGGCTGGCTGTTATCTATCGCCAAGAAATTTTACAGGACATCACATTGTTCACATCTGCACCGAAAGCACAATTCTATGAGAAGCTTTTTCTTAATCTCGCCTATCTCATTTTCCCGAAGCTGCCGCAAAAACAGGGAGAATCGGTTTTTCAAAAAGAGCAAGGTTTTGCACTTTTATTGTTATAAAATGCGAATGTTTTTCCTGTATCACAGATTTAGTGGACTATCTCAATAACAATCTGATAATCGCACATTACTGCGGTTTCAATATCATGAAACCATTGCCGTCCTACTGGACTTTCGACCGTTTCATCAGAAATCTTGATAACGCTCTGCTTAAAAAGCTTATGCAGTCTCAAGTGCTGAAGTTGTCCAAAATGGGTATTATCGACACTTCATTCATAGCTCTCGACTCTACTCCCATAAGTGCAAATACTAAGCAGAATAACCCAAAATCTTTCGCTAAAAACAAGTTTGCAAAAGGCAATCAGCCTAAGTCTGACGAAGACTGCGGTTTGGGTGTTCATACCGCTTCAAATCAGCATAACGAGCGTAATTTTGAATACTATTGGGGTTACAAGAATCATATTCTAGTTGACTGCATTACAGGCTTACCAATCTTTGAAATGACAACTACTGCCGATGTTGCCGACAGCACTGTCGTTCTTGATATTCTAAGCCAAACCAATGATTTTCTTTCAATTGAGGAATGCACATTTTTTGCTGATAAAGGTTACGATGTTAAGGCAATTTACAATGCCGTCAAAGATATTTATCACGGCGAATGCTTTATTCCCATCAACAAGCGTAACACTAAAAATCCGAAGAAGCTTTCAACAGGTCATCCGATTTGTGAAGCCGGTCTCGCTATGCACAAAGACGGCAAATTCTCTGACAATGGCAGAACTCGCCAAAAATACTGATGTCCGTTCAAACGTTCAAAATCAGGCTGTTGTCCATGCAATCACAAGAATTGGAACAATGGCAAAAAAACTCGCGGTTGTACTAAATATGTCACGCTTCCCGATGATTACTGACTTTCCATTGACCGTGAATGTGTTTCGTTCAAGAAGATTTATGCACTCAGAACAGAGGCTGAGCGTTACAACTCTCGTTTCAAGCAGACCGGTCAGGAACGTCTTTGGGTGCATAGCTTTAATGCTACACAAAACCTTAATTCTGTTGCTCATATTGCTTTGCTCGCTGTCGCTCACGCAACTGTTGTCACTAAATTCGAAAGCTCTTATCGCAGTCTTAAATCCGTTAAGTGTATTGCTTGACGAGTTGTTTTGAATATTTCTGCCGGATTTCAGCTCTGTTCGGCTGATGTCAGCTTTGCTGTGCCGTTTTTCTGCTTTTTTATTTGATACTTGCCTATTTTGCGACTTCTGTTAGTTTTTGTTTCATGTTTTGCTCATCTCTATAAAAACGATAATTTTTTCAGAACACTAAATTTAAAGCGATTCCGTTTTTCTTTGTTTCAAATTCACAAAACGCTTTACAACAATGAGAACAATAGTGTGAGCAAAAATGTCCATTTTTTCGATCTTTTATATTGACCTTGCTTTTTTTGGATATGCCGAATATTCCCTTTTTGCATTTTTATTCAGAGTACCACTCGATAATTGCACACGGTACACTTCCTGTGGCAGAAATAACAATCATTCCGCTTTCCATTTCATTGTTGCAGTAAGGACATACCAACCTAATCACCTTTCTAATCATTAATGCTATATCAAATATCAGTTTTAGACATCTTTTGTTTTTCTTTCAAAACCTTTATCATTGTAGTCATATCATTATTTCCTATTATAAAGGGCAGTACGCTTGCGGTTGCATAACAGATATTAACAATGGAAAAATAAAAATTAATGAAATTGCTAACAAGTAATAGTGAAACTCCAATCAAGAAGACATTGCCAACCGCTCCACTCAAAAAGAAAATAACAAGTTCGTGTTTTTCCATTTCGAGAAGGGACTCTTTTTTTATTTCAACATAGCCGTGAAACACAACGGGAGATATGTAAAGTTTGGCTATTTTGATTCTCATAAAATTTGCACCTATATAGATACCATCTACCGGTTTTTTGAAAATAAGGGATGCTATATAATAGAAAATTTCATGGTATATTCAATACTAGAAAAATGAAAAGAAGTGAAAAATGATAAAAGCGCAAACAGAAAATCGGTTATATATAGTTACTCCTTTTTACAATATGATCACTATTTCTTTTATTTCTCCGTACATTCGCTTTGTCCTTGTGTAATTGTCCGCTTCACAAAACAAAAAATTGCACAAACACTCACCCGCATTTTTGTCAATTCTGTATACTATACATTACATCAATTGAATTGACAAAACTGTAAAAGTGTTGTATAATAGAGTAAATAAAAAAACACCACACACAGGCTGTATAGTTCCTGCAAGAACGATACAGCCCCTCATCAGCTCGATGCGAAACCATCTGACTGACTTAGTGCAATAGTGCCTTTAGTGTGCTTTATTATAGCACATTTAATACAATTTTGCAAGAGCTTTCAGAAGATTTATGGGTATTCGTCTGATGGCTCTTGTTTTTTATTTGATATACAAGGCGTAAATCCGCAGTGTATATCCCCACCTGTCCACACGACAGTACAAATTGAATGCCGACCATTGTCAGAGATGACCTACAGCCGAGATAACTACGCATTAGTTCTGAGAACATCGCGTGAGTAACACGGGAGAGGAACAGTAAACACCGATTTACTGCAAACCACCGACTAACAGTCACAGTTCAGAAACGCCGCACATTCTGCGGAGCGAGTATACATACTGTACTACTGATACAGTTGAGCTACATCGGACTGGGTAGGTGTTAAGCTACTGAGAGATGCGAGAGCGTTAATCGAAACTATGAGTCGGAACACAAAATGTATATTATCACAGTGGAGCAGTTGCACCTGCTCTGCTGTGTGATATATGATTTTATTTACAGTTTCAAGGACACTACTACTGTAGTATCCCTAAAAGTGTAACTAATGTAAATTGGCACGCCAAGAGGGATTCGAACCCCCGACCCTCTGGTTCGTAGCCAGATACTCTATCCAGCTGAGCTATTGGCGCATATCTTGTAAATTTACTAATATATTTTAGCACATCGAAAGGAGTTTGTCAAGGGGTTTTATAAAATTTTTATAAAAAACGGGGGCGGGTTGTTAGTGCCCGCTCCCGTTAAATATTCATCTTATGTTACTTAGTCGCTTTATCGAGCGCCTGAGAAATGTCCGCAATAATATCGTTTATATCCTCAATGCCGATAGTAAGTCTTACCGTACCCTCGCTTATTCCTGCGGCTACAAGCTGTTCGGGCGACAGCTGGCTGTGCGTTGTCGAAGCGGGGTGGATAACCTGGCTTCTTACATCGCCGACGTTTGCAACTATCTGTAAAAGCTCAAGGCTGTTCATGAACTTCTCGCCTGCGGGCTTGCCGCCCTTGATAACGAATGTGAACACGCCGCCTGCGCCCTTGGGACAATACTTTTTGCAAAGCTCGTAATACTTGTTTGAGGGCAGTGCAGGATAATTTACCTTTTCAACGGCAGGGTGGGCTTCAAGGAATTTGGCTACCGCAAGCGCGTTTTCGCAATGGCGCTGCATACGCAGAGCAAGCGTTTCCATACCTGTAAGGCAGGTATGAGCCGCAGACGCAGAAAGGCAGGCGCCGATATCTCTTGTGATAAGCGCACGCAGTCTTGATATGAATGCCAGCTCTCCGAGGTCTGCAAACACAACACCGTGATAAGATACGTCAGGCTCGTTGAAAAGCGGGAATCTGGGGTTGCCCTTGAACGTGAACTTTCCGCTGTCGACTACAACACCCGCCATTACACTGCCGTGGCCGCCTAAAAACTTTGTTGCGGAGTGGATAACAAGGTCAGCGCCCCACTCTATGGGTCTGCAAAGATAGGGAGTTGTAAATGTGCTGTCAACAACGAAAGGTATTCCGTGTTTGTGCGCTATTTTACCGATTTCTTCGATATCGGCAACGTTTGCGTTGGGGTTACCGATAAGCTCGGTGAAAAACAGTCTTGTTTTGTCTGTTACGGCATTTTCCCAGGCGGAAAGGTCATCGGGGTCGACAAACTTTACCGTGATGCCCATTCTCTTTAACGTGATACCGAGCAGGTTTATCGCACCGCCGTAGATGTTTATGGACGAAACAAGCTCGTCGCCCTCACTGCAAAGATTTATTATAGTGTTGAATATAGCAGCGTGACCTGATGCAAACGACAGTGCCGCAACACCGCCGTCCATAGCCGCCACCTTACGTTCAAGTATCTCGCAGGTGGGGTTCTGTAGTCTTGAGTAGATGTTGCCGGGCTCTTTAAGCTCAAAAAGTGTTCTTGCATGGTTTGCGTCCTTGAACACATAAGCGTTTGTTTCGTACAGGGGCGGAGTTACCGACATTGTAGCTTCGTCAGTTTCGTAGCCTGCGTGAACCGCAAGCGTTTCTATTGAATACTTTTTCATCTTAAATCTTCCTTTGACTTTCAATTACCCTGAAATCTACAGGGTTTAAGGTAATTCTACCACATTTTTCTTTGTTTGTCTATAGAAATATTCTATCGGCAGTCCTTATCGCTCAGCCACAATATTGACACCGATTATTCCTCCGATACAGCCGCATAGCGCAGATGTAAGCAGCTTTGAGATCACTGCCGTACCCGAAAAACCTCCCGATAAGATCGCTCCGATAAAACACAGCGCAAATATTGTAACACCGCCCAGCGTTCCCCACGCAAAGCCGTTTTTACCTCTTCCACCGCCCCAGAACATTCCGCATACGCCCGATGCCGCACCGAGCGATATGTATCCGAATGTGATATCCGCGCCCTCGGGAGCATCGGCAATATTAAATAAAAATGCACCGATAACGGTAAAAACCGCCGCTGTCACTGTTCCGGCTACAGCTCCTTTTATAAAAGGTCTGAACTTTTTTATCGCCGACTTGTAACTTCTGCGTCTTACCATACCGCTACCTGCTTTCGTTTTTAGTACAGATATATGACGGCAGAGAAGGTTTTATTACTTTGTCCGAAATCGTATAACTTGCAAAAAGGGCATCACTGCGCCAAATTCCGTATATCTGCTGTCATTTTGCATAATCGAACCGCAAATTTGCAAGAAAACATTTTGCAAGTTTCATTTAAAAATCTTGCAAAAACATATTGACAACATCGATAAGCCGTGATATAATAACAACTGTAGTCAAAACGACTGCAGGCAATTACGAAACAAAGCTGTTTCAGATGACAGTCAAATTGAAACGAAAGTTTCATTTTACTGCAAATATTCCTTAAATTTACGGCAAAATTACAAAATACCGCGAATTTACGGCATAAATCATCTGTTGCCTGCTGTTTTTATCCCCGAATATGAAATTTGACGGATTTAAAACGCTCAAAACACAAAAAACAAAACCTATACCGAACAGGAGTGAGCTTATGCTGGAAAAAGAAGGTCAGGTCAGAATACCCGCCGGATGTGCTATTTCAGGCTTTATAAGCAGGGACGGCAACAGAATATGCGGTGACAAGATAGTAAAGTCGATATCATATATGCACGACAGATCTAACGGTCTGGGAGGCGGTTTCGCAGGATACGGCATTTATCCCGAATACAAGGATCAGTACGCGTTCCACATTTTCTATGACTCGAACGAGGCAAGAGTTGAAACCGAGCGTTTCCTCGACAAGCATTTTGATGTTGTAAACCTTTCTCGTATTCCTACCAGAAAGCACCCCAACATCACAAACGAGCCGCTCATCTGGAGATATTTCGTAAATCCCCTGCCGACAAAGCTCACAGAAAGCCAGCTTGACGAGAGAGAGTTCGTTGCACAGTGCGTTATCAACATAAACGACAAGATAAACGGTTCTTACGTTTTCTCAAGCGGCAAGAACATGGGCGTATTCAAGGCTGTCGGATACCCGGAAGATGTCGGAGAGTTCTACAGACTTGAAGAGTACGCAGGCTATGCATGGACGGCGCACGGCAGATATCCTACCAACACACCCGGCTGGTGGGGCGGCGCTCATCCGTTCGCACTGCTGGATTATACCATTGTACATAACGGTGAGATATCTTCCTACGATGCAAACAGAAGATACATCGAAATGTACGGCTACAAGTGCAACCTGCTGACAGATACAGAGGTCATAACATATATAATAGACTTCCTCAACAGAAAGCAGAAGCTGTGTCTTGAAGATATAGCAAAGATAATTGCCGCTCCGTTCTGGAGCGAGATAGACTCGGATAAGTACAGTGAGAGCGAAAGACAGAAGCTGAAATATTTCAGAAATGTATTCTCAAGCCTTCTGATAACAGGTCCGTTCTCGATAATTCTCGGCTTTGACGGCGGTCTTATGGCACTCAACGACAGACTTAAGCTCCGTTCAATGGTAGCCGCAGAAAAGGGCGATATGGTTTACCTTGCAAGTGAGGAATGTGCGATAAGAGCTATATGCCCCGTTGTTGACCGTATCTGGTCACCCAGAGGCGGCGAGCCTATCATCGTTAAGCTGAACGAGAAGAAGTAAGAAAGGGAGCGGTAACAGTGGCACTTAATTATTTTCAGCCTTTATTTGATGTTATAAGAGATAAGGACCGTTGCATAAAATGTCAGGCGTGTGCAAGACAGTGCGCAAACGAGGTACACAGATATGACAGCGATCTCGATATGATGATCTCGGACAGCCAGCAGTGCGTTGACTGCCAGAGATGTGTATGTATCTGTCCTACAGGTGCATTGAAGATAGTAGATAACCCCAACAAGTTCAGAAACAACTCCAACTGGAGCCAGCAGATAATGACGGAGGTCTACAAGCAGGCAGAAACAGGCGGCGTTCTTCTTTCCGCAATGGGCAACCCGAAGGAGTATCCTGTTTACTGGGATAAGATACTGCTTAACGCTTCTCAGGTAACAAACCCGCCTATCGACCCTCTGCGTGAGCCTATGGAAACAAAGGTCTTCCTTGGAAAGAAGCCGAAAAACGTTTCGTTCAACGAGGACGGCAGTGTAAAGACGGAAACAACACCTACACTTGAGCTTTCAACGCCTATTATGTTCTCGGCTATGTCATACGGCTCTATCAGCCGTAACGCTCATGAGAGCCTTGCAAGAGCGGCTACAGAGCTTGGCATATTCTACAACACGGGCGAGGGCGGTCTGCACAAGGACTTCTATCAGTACGGTCCGAATACAATAGTGCAGGTCGCATCGGGACGTTTCGGTGTATTCAAGGATTATCTTGAAACGGGCGCGGCAATAGAGATCAAGATGGGTCAGGGTGCAAAGCCCGGTATCGGCGGTCACCTTCCCGGAGCAAAGATCCTCGAGGACGTTTCAAGAACAAGAATGATCCCCATGGGAACAGACGCAATATCACCTGCTCCCCACCATGATATATATTCGATAGAGGACTTACGTCAGCTTGTTCTTTCACTGAAAGAGGCTACAGAGTACAAAAAGCCGGTCATCGTAAAGATCGCCGCCGTGCATAACGTTGCCGCTATCGCTTCCGGTATTGCACGTTCGGGTGCGGATATAATCGCTATAGACGGTTACAGAGGCGGTACGGGTGCAGCCCCCACAAGAATAAGAGATAACGTAGGTATCCCGATAGAGCTTGCCCTTGCAAGCGTTGACCAGCGTCTGCGTGATGAGGGTATCAGAAACGAGGTTTCTGTAGTAGTTGCAGGTTCTATCCGTTCAAGCTCGGACGTTGTAAAGGCTATCGCGCTCGGTGCGGACGCTTGCTACATCGGTACTGCCGCTCTGCTGGCGCTCGGTTGCCACCTTTGCAGAAGCTGTCAGACAGGCAAGTGCAACTGGGGTATCGCAACACAGCGACCCGACCTTGTAAAGCGCCTTAACCCGAACATCGGCTATCAGCGACTTGTAAACCTTGTTCATGCGTGGGATCACGAGATCAAGGAAATGATGGGTGGTATGGGTATCAACTCAGTCGAGGCTCTCAGAGGCAACAGACTTATGCTCAGAGGTATCGGTCTTAACGAAAAGGAACTTGAGATACTCGGCATACAGCACGCAGGTCAGTGATAAAGGAGAGGTAAGGTAAAATGAAAAGAGTTTACGTTAACGAAGACTGGTGCCTTGCGTGCCATCTGTGCGAATATTACTGTGCCGCCGCAAACAGCGGAGCTGAAAGCATGATAAAGGCTTTCGCAAACGGCAATAAGCCTATCCCGAGAATAAAGGTAGAGGAGGGCAGCGGCATAAATTTTGCCGTACAGTGCCGCCACTGCGAAACTCCTCTTTGCGTAAAGAGCTGTATAACAGGCGCTTTATCACAAAAGGACGGCGTTATCTCGTGTGACGAGAGCCGTTGTGTAGGCTGCTACACCTGCGTACTTGCCTGTCCTTACGGCTGTATCGTAACAAGCGAAAATTCAAAGGTAATACAGAAGTGCGATCTTTGTATGAAGAACAATAACGGCGAGCCTGCATGCGTAAAGGGTTGTCCGAACAAGGCGATCGTCCTTGAAGAAAGATAAGGAGGAGCGAAGATGAAAAATTATGTTATCATAGGAAACTCCGCCGCCGCTATCGGTGCAGTTCAGGGTATACGCTCGGTTGATAAGACAGGCAATATCACGATAATCACTGACGAGGCATATCACACATATTCAAGACCGCTTATAAGCTACTGGCTTGAGGGCAAGGTTGCCGACGACAAGATATACTACAGAGAGCCTGATTTCTACGAGAAGAACAATGTAAAGGTCATCTTCTCTGTCCGTGCCGAAAAAATCGAAAACGGCTGTGTGGTACTTGACAACGGAGAGAAAGTACAGTATGATAAGTTATTGGTAGCAACGGGTTCAAAACCGTTCGTTCCTCCGATGAAAGGACTTGACGAGGTAGAGGACAGGTTCACCTTTATGACATGGGACAGCGCAAAGGCTATCCGCGAAAAGGTAACAGCCGGTACTAAGGTGCTTATAATAGGCGCGGGACTTATCGGTCTTAAGTGCGCAGAGGCTCTGCACCACCTGAACGCCGATATCACTGTGGTTGATCTTGCGGACAGGATACTACCCAGTATTCTTGATATCCGTGCAGGTGAGATAATGCAGAAGCATATCGAGGATAAGGGTACAAAGTTCATACTCGGCACAAGCGTTGAGCAGTTCTCAAAGAACAGTGCAAAGCTGACAAACGGCGACACGGTCGACTTTGACATTCTTGTTGTTGCAGTCGGCGTAAGACCTAACACAGAGCTTGTAAGCGACGCAGGCGGCAAGGTAGAAAAGGGTATAATAACCGATCTTCACCAGCAGACAACGCTCGACAACGTTTATGCCGCGGGCGACTGCACAGTAAGCCACGATTGCTCGTCAAATACAGACAGGATACTTGCTCTTCTTCCTAACGCATTTATGCAGGGCGAGGTCGCAGGCAAGAATATGGCAGGCGAGGAAACGCTTTATCTGAACGCTATACCGATGAACGCCATAGGCTTCTACGGTCTGCATATCATAACAGCCGGAAGCTATGACGGCGATGAGGATATCACAGAGGACGCAGACAAGGAGATATACAAGAAGCTCGTATTCAAGGACGGTCTGCTGAAGGGCTTTATCCTGATGGGCGATGTCGCAAGAGCAGGTATTTACACCTCGATGATAAAGGAGCAGATACCGCTTACCGAGGTTGACCTTGATCTTCTGAGAGAAAAGCCGCAGATGATGATGTTCGGCAAGGCAAGACGCGAAGAAAAGCTCGCAGGCAAAAAGCACTGATGATGCCTGTAATGTCTGCAATAACGGAGGATAAGCCATGACAGTATTTAATGCTAACGAGATAGGTTATTACGACCTTAATAAAAAGATAGTTGAATGTGCCGACAAGGATATAACGATAACCGATGCAATGGGTCAGCGCTACATAGGATGCGGCGTTTCGGGCAAGACGATCACCATAGAGGGAACTCCCGGAAATGCTCTGGGCGCATACCTTGACGGAAGCACCATTGTGGTACACGGCAACGGACAGGACGCTATCGGCGATACAATGAACAACGGTGAGATATTCATACACGGCAACTGCGGCGATACAACGGGCTATGCAATGCGTTCCGGCAAGATATTCGTAAAGGGAAATGCGGGCTATCGAGTAGGAATACATATGAAAGAATATCACGAGTTCTACCCGAAAATAATCATCGGCGGCAAGGTCGGAGATTTCCTCGGCGAATACCAGGCGGGCGGGATCATCGTGGTGCTCGGCATCGGCTGTGACGGCAAGGTTCCTGTAGGCTCGTTCTGTGGAACGGGAATGCACGGCGGTCATATGTATATCCGCAGTGACGAAGCTCCCAAGGGTCTTCCCGTACAGGTTTCATGCGAGGTTGCTGACGACAGCGACAAGGCTGATATCAGAGAATATGTTGACGAGTTCGCGAAGAATTTCGGATATGATACGAATACGCTGTTAAAGGGCAGATTTTATAAGCTTTCACCGAATACTGCAAGCCCCTACAAACAGCTGTACACGCATAACTGACGATAAACGGAATAGATATAAATATACAACGCGCTGTCGATATAAAGGCGTGACGGCGGAGCGTTTAATACCACGAAAGAGGGTGCCGCAATGAACATACTGATAGCAGGCAAGACCGAAGAAATATGCGACAGCATAGCTCAGCTGTTGCTTGAGCTTGACTGCGACAATATCTCGATTTTCACCAGCGGCACTATCATAAGAGGTGTTGATATATCAAAATTCGACAGCGTTATAATTTCCACTCCATTATCAGACGAATTTGGGCTTGATCTTGTTGCTGACATTGCCAAAGATACGAAAAACGGTGTAGTAGTGCTTGCAAAGCGTGAAATTGCAGACGAAGTGCAGAAAAAGATACGATTTACAGGAGCTTTCGTACTGCCGCGACCATTCAACAAGGCTCTGCTTGTCCAAACAATAAAGCTTGCCGAAGTAGCACATATCGGAATGGCAAAGCTTGAAGAAGAGAACAGGCAGCTGTCACAGCAGTTATCCGATATGAAGATAGTAAACCGTGCAAAGTCGATGCTGATGCAGTATCTTAATCTTACCGAGGAGCAGGCACACCGGCATATACAAAAGCAGGCGATGGATCTGAGAAAGACACAGAGAGCTGTTGCAGAGGATATATTAAAGACGTATCAGAACACAAAGGAAGATTGACCGGATTTATATATAAATATTAAACGCAGAGGCAACTCTGCGTTTTTGCTTTTTGCCGTTATACAGTGCAATATGAAATACACTTGTTTAAATCCTGACGCAGGTAAGGCACTGATACTTGTACCGGTCGCACAAGGTCGCTATGTAATGATACATAAAGTCAACCGCACTACGTTATGAACAATGACTTGAATTTGTAAACCCGCAAAAAATACGGTATCTTTTCACATATGCAAAACATTTGATATATAAATTCCCGCAGGGGATCATTCCCGCAACGATACACCTATATCGGTCAGTATCGCAATTGCCCTCTTATCGGTCTGTGAAAAGCGCTGTGAAAGATATCTCAGCGCCGCGCTGAGCTCACCGTCCGGACCTCCGTACTGAGAAAGAATGTAGCTTGCAAGCTTCGGGTTACGGTTCTTTATCACGACCGGTATCTGTGTTCGTTTTTCAAATATAAACATACGTCCTCCTTATAATATCCATTGCCCATTTAGCCAATCCCAGCAGCAATCCGCTCCTGCCGAAGAGGCTCTGAGCGGATAAAACTCATTCTCAAACGCACAGCGGCAGGCTTCGGTCTGTTTCACCGCCTCGCGGTAAAGCTCAAGCGCCTTTGTATCGGTTGGGTGAGTGTCAAGGAAAAGCTTTAAATCCTGCGCATAGAAATCTGCCGCAGACAGCTTTCTGAGCAGTTGCGACGCTCTTGCCGACAGATTATACGCCACTGTAAAGCCCCCTTTCATATTCGTCTATAGTAATGTTGAGCTCAGGGAATATTGTTCCCGTCCTGATCGCCGTTTCCGGGTCGTAGAGCTTGCCGAGCCGCTGAAACGGCACATATGCATATCCGACTTTCTTTTTTTCGGATATACTTTCCCTATTGCCGCAGAAAAAATCATCTTTTTCCATAGCTAAACTCCTTTCATTCGTGTTTTTTCGGCTTTACGATACATTTTATGCTACCGACAAACGTTATGTTACTTATGGAATAATTTGACATATACATAACAATGGTATCTTAAAAACAGCATTGACACCGCCGCAAATGTGTTATATACTGTGACTGTCAGACAGATCCTATACACAATAAAGGGAGCTCGTGGACGGGCTGAGAGGGAATTTTCAATTCCGACCTTATGACTTGATTTGGGTAATGCCAACGTAGGGAACGGTTGTTTTAGTGCGCATAAAAACATCAGCTCCCGCAGACAGTGTGGGAGCTTCTTTGACGAATAAAAGAAAAGAGGTATTTTTAGTATGAATAAAAAAGTCAGCATTCAGAAGCTTGCGATAGCAGGCGTTCTCATTGCACTGAGCGTAGTGTTAAGCGGATTTTCGATCCCGATAGGTGCTTCAAAATGTTTTCCCATTCAGCATATGGTAAATGTAATAGCAGGCACACTGCTCGGTCCGTGGTATGCCGTGGGTATGGCATTCATCACATCTCTTATAAGACTTATAATGGGTACAGGTACGCTGCTCGCATTCCCCGGAAGCATGGTAGGCGCTCTCTGCTGCGGTCTTGCATTCAGATACATTCTTCCGAAGCTGTCATTTGCAAAGCGTATTCCGATAGCTTTCTTAGGCGAGATCATAGGTACAGGTATCCTCGGTGCTATGGCGGCTTATCCTATCGCAGTATTTGTTATGGGTAAAGAAGCCGCACTTTTCACTTACGTTATCCCATTTGGCGTAAGCACGGTAGGCGGTGCGCTCATCGCATCTGTTCTGATGTTTGCGCTTGCAAAGACAGGCGTTATCAATATGATGTTCAGACAAACAAGTGAGAAAAAAGCATAAATATCAGACCGGTAAAAAATAAAAGCCGCAGAGTGATGCTGACATCGCTCTGCGGCTTTTACTTTTATTCTTTTACACATTTAGCGGCACGACCACATCGGAGCAGAACACATTATCCTTATGATAAAAGCTTGCTGTTCCTCCGTACTTTTCCGCTGTGAACGCGATCGATTCAAGCCCGATACCGTTGCCGCCTTTAGTGGTAGAATAATAATGCGTACCGTCATATCTCAGCTTGCCATTGAAGTTGTTTTCCGCCACAACATATAGGTTGCCGGACGCGTCATCGGTTTTTACCGAAACAGAAATACTGCGCTCGTTTTCGGGGAGCATAAGACTTGCGTTTACTGCATTTTCTATTATGTTGCCTACTATGCAGCAAAGCTCGTCATCTGACAGCGGCACGGAGCTATCGTTGATATCGACTCCGATTTTGAGCTTAATATCATTATCTTTAGCCCGTTCTTCAAAGTGACACAAAAGCGCGTTGAGCGCATAGTTTCCGCAGTAGCGTATCGGTACTCTGCTCGGGAGCGTGTCAATATAATTATCCAGATAGCTTTTCAGCTCTTCGTAATCTCCGTCCTCGGCAAGTGTTTTGATAGCAACTATAGAATGCTTGAAATCGTGACGTATGCGTGAGGTATCCTCAAGATATTTCTGTTGAGAATCATATTGCTTTTTCTGCATTTCAAGCACACGCATATGCTCTTTGTCCCTGCCCGCTTTTAACAGCGCGGATGAAATAAAATAGAACACCGTATACATCATCAGGAGCATAAGGAACATCAGCGTAGTGATAATGATATATACAAGAAATACACGGTTGAGATAAAGCGTTTGATAATGAACAGGCTGCACGACAAAATTAAAGCCTATAAACATCAGCGACATAACTATAGATATAAGCCACACCCTTGTATACGGCAATTCGTTTATAAGATGAGAGCCGAATTTGATCATAGGATACGCAAGTATAAACGTGACTGCACACGATATGCCAAGCTGTATTATCGCTCCGTCAGTGCTTAACTGCGGAGTGCCGAGCTCCGGGTGTATGACCGCATCGACCATTATGGCATAATTCTTACAAAAGCTCATTATCGTAAAGGACAGCAGAAACGATGCGAGACATTTGAATATATCTGTATCTATTATAACTCTGTAAGTGAAAAACAACGGTATCAGCAACAGATAGCATACCGTCTTGCGGTCTATGGGGAGCAGTGCGGCCGCGCAGGAAACTAACGCAGTGACCGATACAAGTATGCCCAGGAACAGCGGCATTACCTGTTTCAACGGATATTTTATTCTGTCCTTCATCGGGAAAAGGCACAATGCCGTTGCGGGTACAAGAACAAGGCAGGATAGAGCCTCATTGATAAAGCTGTCGATCATATTCATCACCCTTGCTCTTTCTCAAATTCGCTGTGAATACGATTCAGAACGAAACGTGTATAGTCGTTTTTGATCTGCGTCATCTTACGTCTGCTTATAGGAACGGTATCGCCGTTTATCATAGTAAAATTTTCACCGTCAAGCTTAGCAACATTGGCAAGCGAAACCAGAACGCCCTTATTGCATGAAATTATCCCCTCGTATTTTGAGAGCGCTTCGTACATTATCTTATGCGTTGTACGGATCTTAAGCGGTTCACTTCCGACAAGATATACATTTACATAATGACCCGAGCATGATGTATACACAAGCGATGAAAGCGGTATCACCGTTCCGTCGGGGAGCGCCGCAACGCTCCTTGTGTTCTGCATCTGCTGTGCCAGCGTTTCGGCAAGCTGCTTTATGCTGTCTGAGCGTATCGGCTTCAGCAGATAGAAGTTTGCCTTTACCGCATAGCTCTCGCTTGCAAACTCGTTACTTGTCGTAACAAATACGAGCATAACATTCTTATCGATGGACCTTATACGCTTTGCGGTTTCAACTCCGCTTATTCCGCCCATATATATATCTAGAAATATCAGATCGTATTTTCCTGCCGAAAACTGCCTGAGCAAAGCCTCGCCGCTTGTAAATTCGTCTATATTCCCGATAGCCAGCCCCACTTTTTCAAACGGAGCTGCTATTGCCGATGACAGCTTTTCACGCTCCGAATTGAGGTCATCGGTTATTGCTATTCTCAGTTCCATTATTATATGTACCTTCCGCCTGAAGCGGCATCTTCCGTTTTTTATGCTCTTACCACAATTATACTACATTTTCTTGGATGTTGCAATATTTTCATATGGTTAACTGTCTTTTACTGCCGAAAAACCGCCGATTAACGCCAATTTATTGTTTTGGTACGCTACGATTGATATAATAAAAATAATAATACGATCATACGGAGGTTTCTATGGAAAACAAAAACAATGCGGACAGCTATGCAAAGAAAAAGCCGGATATGGACAAGCTCACCGAGCTTATAATAGTAATAATGCTGGGCGTTACCGCCCTGCTCACAGCGTGGGCAAGCTGGATAGGCTCGCTTCACGGCGGAAATCAGGCTACCAACTACGCCACCAGCAACAATCTTGCTTCCGAGGGCAACTCGGAATATAATGCAGGCGTTCAGCAGATGAATCAGGATATGATACTCTGGAACGATATAAGCTCATTGCAGATTGAAATCGTCTTTGCACAGAACAATAATAACGAGGCTGAGCTTGCAAAGCTGTGCAACCAGCTGTTCTACAAGATGGCGGAGAACGTGAGTGAAACAATGGCGGCAAAGATTGACTGGAACACGGCTGACAACAGCAGCAGCGATCCTCAGGCAACTATACTTGCGTGGCTCGAAAAGGAAAACAGTATGAACTCGCCCTTCTTTGACGAGAATTACGTCAACAGCTATTTCACAAAAGCAAACGAGCTTCTTGCACAGTCTCAGGATGTACTTGAACAGGGTCAGAAGGATAATTCAAACGGCGACGCATTCGGTCTTGTAACGGTTATCTACAGCGTTGTACTGTTCTTACTCGGTATTGCAGGTTCTTTCAACCACAAGGCAAACAAATATGCGGTGGTTATTATAGCGCTGGTTGCATTTGTTATTGCTACGGTATATATGTTTACACTGCCTATGCCGACCGGTTTCAGTATTACAAGTTTCTTCGGCGGTTAAGACCGATTAAAGCCCATTTTTAACCGATTAACGCCAGATGTTTGAATTAAACCATTTCGGTGAGTATAATTTGCTAAGGTTGATAAAAACAACCGATACTACATAATCAGAGGCGGACATACCGCAAAGAAAGGAATAATTATGAAAAAAGTAATCAAGTCGGTCATTGCACTTGCAATGGCAGCAGTAATGGTAATGGCGCTCGCAGCTTGCTCAGGCTCGGCAAAGGACAAGATGAAGGGTGACTGGATCTACGAAAAGATCGCCGGCGAAACTGTTGCAGACTATGCAAAAAAGCTCGGTGTTGACGAGTCTTCTTTCGCATCTGTATGGACATTCACAGATGACAAGGTTATAATCAAGTCAGCCGCAGCTACAGAAGAGCGCAATGTTCAGTACAAGAGCAACGGTGCAGAAGTAATGAAGGTAGGCAGCAAGGACGAGATCGATATGAGCGTTACTTACGAAAATGACAAGCTCACATTCAAGGTTAAGGGCTCTGACGGTAACGATTACGAATACGTTATGAAGAAGGGTACTATGGAAGTAGGCTCATCTACAGCAGTAAGCGAATAATTCCAACAACTCCTTACAGTTGTTTTTCTTCCCGCCGCTCTTATTGCGGCGGAGTTCTTTTCCTTCAGACAACGGTATCGGTCAAACCGATACCGTTGCTGTTTATATGACAAAACCGCTGTCACCTGACAGCGGTTTCATTTATGCTGATATTTTGGCGTAACGCTCAGACATAAGCACATCAAGCATAGCTTTATACGGGTCAAGTTCACCGCTTGCCATCATCGAAAAAAGGCGGGGCGAACAGCCCGAAACCAGCGCTACACCGTTCTCGTTCATTGTGACAGGCTGCTGATTATTTCTGCTCTCTACGTTCCAGAACACTATCTCGGGGAGCGTATATCCTTTTTCGGCATACTTTCTCTTTGCACACTCGAAGTTTGTTCCACCTGCATTTTCCGCACACTCGTCAAATTCCATATCCGAAATTATATATAGCCTCTTCGGGAGCTCTTCCTGCGGGAGGTCATACTTTACGGCGGTTTTGAGCAACAGCTTGAACACAGCCGATATATTCGTGTTCGCTACCTCGCCATACTGACAGCAGTATCTTACCTTTTCGACAATATCCCTGCCCTTTATTTCGACAAGCTGAGGTCTTTTTGAGAATGTGATGAAATGATTGCGGAACTTACCCTTGTTCCTTTCGGCAAAGTATATCCCGAGCGACAGTGCAACAGCTATCGCTCTCGGATACATCGAACCCGAGCCGTCAATCACGGCAAGTGCGTTTTCATCGTTGCCGAAATCTTCAAGGGCGTTCCATGTCACGTCCATTGCGCTGCGCTCCTCGGCGGAAAGTTCTTTCAAACGCCAATTGAAACACGGAGCGATAACGTCATATGGTGTCAGTACTCCTGTGTGCATTTTTGCTTTGCCGTTTTTTACATTGTCGATATACTCACAGTAACGGTCAAAGTCGTTCTCATAGAACGCACCACGGTATTTCAGCATTGCAAGAGCGGGTATTTTGGAGTAATCGAAGGTATAGTCCTGCACACGCAGGCGGTTTTCGACTATATCGATCTTTTTTCTGAGTGCGACAACTGTTTTACGGTACTGTATTTCGCTCATTCCGAGCAGACGCGCCAGACGGCGAGCCGTGCGTACCGTTTCCTTGTTTGATGCATTGACGGAAGGGAGCCATTTTGCAAGAAGCGACACGCCCGTGTCAGACGCTATATCCTTTTTGAGCTGACCTTCTATAATCCGCAAAGCGTCCTTTTCGCAGGGCGTACCGATAAGGCACAGCAGATCGTCATATCTGCCGTACTCAGCGATGTATTCTATGTTTCGGCGTACGCTCTCAGGCTCATATTTCGCAAGATAGTTCAGTATTATACGGAACACTCTGCGTTCGCCCAGACCCTCACGGGCATCACGCGCAAAGAAAAGCGTTTTCAGCGCAAGATCTCTGTTCTCTGCCAACGCTTTTACAAAGCGGTCGATTATATCGTTTTCGGGGGACTTACGGATAGCGCCTATTGAAGCGAACAGATCAAGGCAGTGCGATTTTGTGCTTATGTAGGTCGTTGCTCCGTTTTCGGTCAGCGTAATATTTGCCTCTTCTCTTAAGTATTCAAGCATTGTAATTTCCTCCTCTGCGGCGCAGAGCAGGTTACTCACACGCCTTGAAATTATATATCGGTTTCAGCACTTCAATAACATCTACCGACTCTCTGATAACATCAATAATATCCGGCAGTGACTTATACGCCATAGGCGCTTCGTCAAGCGTTGAATTATTGACCGAGGTCGTGTATATGCCCTCCATGCTCTTCTTATACTGCTCAATGTCGAGCGTTTCCTTAGCCTTTGTTCTCGACATAATCCTGCCTGCGCCGTGCGGTGCGGAACAGTTCCAGTCGGGATTGCCCTTTCCTCTCGCAAGCACGCTTCCGTCCCTCATATTTATCGGAATAAGCACAAGCTCGCCGCTCTTTGCGGAAATTGCGCCCTTGCGGAGTATGCGCTCCTTGGTATCAATGTAATTGTGTATCGTATGGAACGCAGACACGGCAGTAAGTCCGCACCTGTCAAGGATTATCTCAGCCATACGCTCACGGTTACGCTTTGCGAAGCGCTGACATATCTCAACGTCATAAAGATAATCCTCAAGGTAATTATCATAAAGATAGCAGAGATCTGCGGGCGTATCGGGGACTTTCGCCTGCCACTCTTTTTCCATTGCCTTTAATGCGGACTGAATTTCGGTGCGTCTGCCCTGCTCCTTATATGTCTTTATAAGCTCTGCTTTCTTTTCAAAAAGCTCGCCCTTACCGGACGCAAGCTCAATTGCAAGGTTCTGATAATACTCAGCTACCTGCTTGCCTAAGTTACGGCTGCCCGAATGGATAACAAGGTACTTATTACCGTCCGAGGAAACGTCTATCTCGATAAAGTGGTTTCCGCCGCCAAGTGTACCGAGGCTTTTTTCAAGCCGTTTTGCCTGTTCGAGATGTCTGTAGCAACGAAGTCCCGTAAGGTCAAAGCGTTCATAACGTCCGTCCCATACGTTTCTTCCGCTCGGTATGTAGTGTGCGGCTTCATCTATCTCACTAAGGTCGATATCCGCCTTTCCGAGCTCTGCTGTGTACATTCCGCAACCGATATCCACACCTACGACATTGGGTACTGCCTTATCGGTTATCGTCATTGTCGTGCCGATAGTGCAGCCCTTGCCTGCGTGTACATCGGGCATTATTCTGATTTTTGAGCCTGCGGTGAACTCATAGTCGCACATTCTGCGTATCTGTTCTATTGCTTCGTCCTCGACTACTTTTGCGTAACATATTGCAGTGTTGATTTTCCCTTTGATTTCAAGCATATCTCTGCTCTCCTTTCTCAAAAAAATAAGAACAACGTCCCTTAAAAAATATGATGGGAATAGGCAGGGACGCTGTATGTTAACAAGACGCAATAAATAAAAATGTACGGACTCGCACCGCACGGTAGCCTGCCAGAAAGCAAGTGCCGTTAGGTCGGCAAAAAAGTGTTTAAAAAACACAGGTGTAAAATGCTGCTGTATGCGTCTTTACAAGGCACGGTTATTTTCCATATATAAATAATATGAACTGCTGTCTGTGCCTTGAACACTCTGCAAGGCACCGTCTTAATACCCATATAGAAAATAACTGCTGTCGGTGCCTTTTATTAAATTGTACAAGGGGCATCAGCCCTTTGTCTGCTGTGAAGCTTTGCTTCATCGCATGAGTTTATTATACAGGATAGGATTTGGTTTTTCACGGAAAAAAAGCTGCGAACTTTATTTCGGTTCACAGCTTTAACAGATTATCGAAATTTAAACGAGCTTCTGCTGCGGCGCAAAGCTCTGTCGCCGGCGGGGAAAGAGCGTTTGTGTCTGTCCTTGCCGCCGTCCGTGCCGGGGCTGAGTGTGAGGATACACCCTCCCAAGTCGCCTTTTTAAAACGTATAGGATAGTATAAACCGCCCGCGGAACATTCCGTGAGCGGTTTTGCAGTATTCTTATATTGTCAGTTTGCGACAATGTTTACAAGCTTGCCGGGAACAACGATTTCCTTACGGATCGTCTTGCCCTCGAGCGACTTTGCAATAGCTTCCTTTGCCATCTTCAGCAGTTCGTCCTTGTCGGCGGCTGTAGGCACGTTTATACGAGCCTTTATCTTGCCGCAGAGCTGAACAACTATCTCAACGGTGCTGTCAACACAAAGCGCCTCGTCGTATGTTACCCACTGCGCTTCGTTCAGTATGCCGTAGCCGAGCGAGTTGTACATTTCCTCGGTGATGTGGGGAGCGAAGGGGTTAAGGATTATCAGCAGCGACTTCATCTCGGCATCGTTGATCCTGCCGTTTGCAGTGATCTCGTTGATAAGCGACATCATAGCGGCGATAGCCGTGTTAAATCTCATCTTCTCAATATCTTCGCTGACCTTCTTTATCGTCTTGTGCATTGATGTTCTCAGCTCGTCAGAGTATTCATCGCCGCGTACAAGTATATTCTGAAGATTCCATACACGGTCAAGGAAACGCTTACAGCCCTTCATACTGCTGTCGTTCCAGGGAGCTGCCTGCTCATAGTCGCCCATGAACAGGACATATACACGCAGAACGTCTGCGCCGTATACGTCAACTACATCGTTCGGGTCGATTACGTTGCCTCTTGACTTGCTCATCTTCTCGCCGTCCGGACCTAAGATAAGGCCCTGTGCGGTACGCTTTGCGTAAGGCTCGGGAGTGGGAACTTCGCCGATATCGTAAAGGAACTTGTGCCAGAAGCGCGAGTAGATCATATGGCGGGTAACGTGTTCCATACCGCCGTTGTACCAGTCAACAGGAAGCCAGTATTTGAGCGCTTCCTGAGATGCAAATTCCTTATCGTTGTTGGGGTCGCAGTAACGCAGGAAGTACCAGCTTGAGCCTGCCCACTGGGGCATTGTATCTGTTTCTCTGCGCGCGTCCTTGCCGCACTTGGGGCACTTGCAGTGTACGAATGAATCTATCTTTGCAAGCGGGCTTTCGCCGTCCTGACCCGGCTGGAAGTTCTCAACGGGAGGAAGCTCCAGCGGCAGCTCGTCATAAGGAACGGGAACAATTCCGCAGTCGGGGCAGTGTACTATCGGGATAGGCTCGCCCCAGTATCTCTGACGGTTGAACGCCCAGTCCTTCATCTTGTACTGTACGCCCTTTTCGCCGCAGCCGAGCTTTGCAAGTACGCCGAGCATCTTCTCAATAGCATCCTTCTTGTTGGTGATACCGTTCAACTCACCCGAATTTACCATCTCGCCATCGCCCGTGTAGGCTTCCTTGGAGATGTCGCCGCCCTTGATTACTTCGATAATATCTATGCCGAACTTCTTTGCAAATTCATAGTCACGGGTGTCATGAGCGGGAACTGCCATAATAGCGCCCGTGCCGTATCCCATCATTACATAGTCGGAAATGTATATCGGGATCTCCTTGCCGGTAACGGGGTTTACGCCGGTAAGACCGTCTATCCTTACGCCTGTCTTATCCTTGACAAGCTGTGTTCTCTCAAACTCGCTCTTCTTACTGCATTCAGCCTTGTAAGCGTCAAGGTCGGCGATGTTCTTTATAGAATTTCTGTACTTCTCGATTATGGGGTGCTCGGGGGCGATGACCATAAAGGTTACACCGTAGAGCGTATCGGGACGGGTCGTGTAGATGCGGAGCTTCTCGCCGTTTTCCTTGATGGAGAAGTTGACGAATGCGCCTGTAGACTTGCCTATCCAGTTTTCCTGCTGGAGCTTTACGTTAGGCAGATAGTCGACCGTTTCAAGTCCCTGTAACAGCTTGTCGGCGTATTCGGTGATACGCAGATACCATACTTCCTTGGTCTTCTGCACTATCTCGCTGTGGCAGATGTCGCAGTGGCCGCCCTGTGAGTCCTCGTTTGAAAGGACTACCTTACAGCTCGGGCAGTAGTTTACGAGCGTCTTATCCCTGAACACAAGACCGTGCTCGAACATCTTGAGGAATATCCACTGAGTCCACTTGTAGTAACGCTCTTCGGTGGTGTCGATGACTCTCGACCAGTCAAACGAGAAGCCTACGCGCTTGAGCTGATTGGTAAATTTTACTATGTTGTTGTCGGTTACCTTGCGGGGGTGAACGCCGGTTTTGATGGCGGTGTTCTCGGTGGGCAGGCCGTATGCGTCAAAGCCGATGGGGAACAGTACGTTGTAGCCCTGAAGCCTTCTCTTGCGGCTTACTACCTCAAGACCCGAGTAAGCCTTGATATGTCCGACGTGCATACCTGCGCCGGAGGGGTAGGGGAACTCTACGAGAGCATAGAATTTCGGCTTGGTACTGCCGTTTTCAGCCTTGAAGGTCTGATGGTCGTCCCAGTATTTCTGCCACTTACTTTCTATGGCAGAAAAGTCATATTTTTTCTCTTCCATTTTGCGAGTTGTCCTTTCATACGCCCGATATGGCGGTATAATTCAATTTCAACCTTTATTATAATACAATTGCGGCGGTTCTGTCAAGTTAAGATGAGCGGAATGCGAATTAAGTAATAAAATTATAAAAATGGAAATAACCAGTGGTACACAAACGGTACGTTTTCGGCTCATTTTGGTACATACTGCGGTCACCTGTATGAAATAAGCGGAAAATATGTAAATAAAAATCAAATATGGTTGACGAAAGGAGCGTATTTTATGTTTTGAGTGAATTTAAATCCGGTGAAATTATAAAATCAAGAATTTAGAAATACTTGACAACATTTAGCAACGGTGTTATACTGTACAAAGAATTAGAGCATTGAATGCTGAAGAAAAACGGTGAGAATATGTGTAAGAAATTAAATGCTGATTTATGCAAAAAGAAGTTTGATAAAAGCACCTCGGTAAGTACTGCACAAAACTCTTGCGTAAAATTCAATATGGTAATTAAGGCATAGTCCGCGAGGGGTGGAGTATACCTTTTTGTATTTTTGTTTCAATGTAAAAGGAGAG